>Ga0099364_10006718_pt1 | contig 16661 bp, 13 predicted proteins | sample TergutTh196P3_FD_73070 | JGI IMG/M metagenome (GOLD analysis project Ga0099364, IMG submission 73070) | Microcerotermes parvus P3 segment gut microbial communities from Pointe-Noire, Republic of the Congo - Th196 P3 | ecosystem: Host-associated > Arthropoda: Insects > Digestive system > Gut ... | reverse complement strand
AAAAGAAACGAAAAGTTGCCCATTTTTCCAGAGTTACCTAAATTGTGAAATAGACTCCGCCTGACACGGATTTTGTTTTGCCTATCTTGACAATTTTGCCACAAAAACATGTGGGGTACAACGAGGCGTTAGCCCCCCGTTGGGGGTACGAAGCGTGCGGGTTCTCCATCGGGGGGCTAACGCCCCCCGCTCGCTTTCTCACTTTCCCTCTCGCTTTCTCACTTGCCCGCTCGCTTGAAAATACCCACAAATTTTTACACACCCCGCCGCGGCTTACCGCCTTGAATTTTTCCCCATGTTAGTGTATGATTGCATCCGATTGGATGATTTTCTTTGTTTCTTTGTCAAAAAGACCGGAGTATCTGTTATGCACGCAACACTACAACGAAAAGTCATTTACGGCGTCTCGCTACTCGTCTTAATGCTCTTGCTCTACTTCGTCGGACATCCGCCGCGACCCAGCACCGACCCCGAAAGACCCGGCGAATTCACATTCAGCACTCTCGGACAATACCGAAACGACCTAAACCTCACCGAAGCCCAAATGGGAGAACTCGATCCCGCCAGCACCACCGCAAAACTGGCAACTTTCGGAATGAGAGGAGTCGCCATCGCACTACTCTGGCACCAAGCAGAAGAAAAGAAAAAACGACACGCTTGGAACGACGTCGTCGCACTCGGCTACCAAATCACATTTCTGGAGCCGCACTTCGTTTCGATCTGGGACTTCCTCGGCTGGACACTCGCCTACAACGCTTCCGCAGACTTCGATGACTATCGGGAACGCTACCGCTGGGTAATACGCGGAATCGATTTTCTGCTCACCGGCTTGAAAAAGAATGAAAAATCTCCTGTACTCCATAAAAAAGTCGGCTGGACGGTCTCCCAAAAAATCGGAATCGCCGACGAAGTCGAACAGTACAGACGGCTGCTTCGTGATGACGATGACTTCGGCGGACGACACGGCTATCCGCTCCCCTCTGATAGAGACAACTGGCTAATGGGACGCGATTGGTATCATTTGGGCGAAGCCCTCGTGCGCAGCGGCATCAGTTTGGGCAACGAATCCGATCCTATCTATTTTGCCAATTCACGTTTGAACCTATTTAACTACGCCAAATGGAAACGAAGGGACGGTATCTTCGGTCAAGAAGCGATTGATGCGTGGAACTGGGCTCTCGACGAGTGGAAAGAATTCGGAACGATGGAACTGAATACGGCAATTCCCGTCGATGGAAAGTTCACCGTGCTGCCGGGCACAGAAGTGCATAAAGTCATTATGAACACGACCGACATCGTGAAAGAAGAGGAGAAGGAACTCCTTGAAAGACTATACAATATCGCTCCCGGCTTGAAAAAAGACCTTGTTGTCAAAGTGTGGGCGGAACTCGGCGAAGCCGACGGACAGCAGGGGACTCTGTTGCCGCTGTTGGAAAAGGCGGACAGCCTGACTAGCAGTTTCTATCCCGTCGAGGAATTGCAAATGCTCCGGCAATGGTTGGACGAAAATGAGCCGGATTGGAGAACCCGATTGACCGCCGATAGAAACTCATTGATTCCAGCCGACCAAGCGGAAATGCGGAAGATACCGTCAGTCTTACTAGCAGAGGATGAGCGGGCAGAAGTGAGCAAGACCGATGGAGAAATTGCGCAGATACAACAACGTGTACTAGGCATGTTGCAGTTTAATCCGGCGCGGATACGGGATGAGATTCAAGAGTTGAATGAAGTCCCCATCGAACAGCGGCGAAGTGCGAGAGCAATCGTTGCCGAATTGGACACTCATCCGGCTCGGTTGCGTATGTCCAATCTTTTCCGGGGAATTCTCAATTATGAGAGCCGATTCCGTGAAGTGGCGGTACAGACTTCCCAGCAAGCGGACGAGGCGCAGGAACTTCGCTACAATGCCAGGGCTGCCTATTACGATGGTCGCCTTGCCGACTCGCTCAATGGTTGGCTCGATGCGATGCGAAAGTGGGATGAACTCCTTGATATCGAAGAATTTAAGGATAGAGCAACCGACGGCGATTTTGTGCGCGAACAGATTGACATTGCCGAAAAATTGTTGATCATTCTTGACGATTCCAATAAGATATTTTCGGACGTTTCCGGTGACCCGGTGCCGTTGCACCGTCTGATGTGGTACAAGATGTTCCAAGAAGATGATACCGTTGCGAATCTCTATGAAGCGTTGGAATATGCTAAAAAGGAGTATGAACGAGCCTTGGCGGAAACTGATTTAACAAAGCGCCGTGAAGGTTTGGAAAGAGCAGAAAGTTATTTCTTGACCATTACGCAGAGGTTTAACGGAATCAATCACCGTGAGAAGTTTATGGAGTACGCTCCCTTCTTTGAATTTCGGGATAGTGCTCTTGAGTCGGTCGCCCTTTATATCCGGTCTTTGGAGTCGCAGGGCAAGCCGTTGCCGGAGCCGATGATTCTTCGTTCTTACATAGAGTTGATGCTTGCTCATGATCCGGCTGTCGTTTTGGCGAATGAGATTTTGATTGATGCTCTTCCGTTGGTTCAGGAAGAGAAGTATGAAGAGGCGTTAGTAGAACTTGACAGAGCGGTATCGGCTTGGCAGGCGATTTTGGTGAAGTATCCGATCATTGCTCATGATTCGACGAATTCGGCGTATCATGATATTGTTCGGTTGGCGGTGCAGTATGTCGAGGTGTTGCGATTGCTGGAGAAACCTATGCCGGAAGATTTTCCGTTTCGGTCGTTACTGAGGTAAGGCTTTGGATTCGCACAAAAATAAACTATACTGCAAACGGTGTGAAAATGGACGTTGTTCTCCTTTGTGCTCCTTGTGTTCTTAGTGTCCCTTGTGGTTAATCCTTTATTTTAACCACAAAGAACACAAGGGACGCAAAGATTCCACGAGGCAAAACGTCCTATTTCTGCCCGTTGGCAGTATAAATACCGTTCTGCGGTTGCATTTATCAAAAAGAAGAATAAATCCACTGCTGAAAAAAAAAATGGCAACGCTCGCTGCGTGATATTGGAAAGTGCCGTTAATTCAAACAAAAATGCCCCGATTTTCTTGACTTTTCCAAAACACAACCTATAATATCTTGTGTATTTTCCCTATTTTGATAATTTCATCCTCCGAGGGTTCTCCTATGAAAAAAATCCCCCTGATTTTGTTGCTCACAATAGCGTTTTTCCTGCCCGATCTCCTTGCACAGGAAACTCCCAGCCCGCCCAGACCGACAACGCCTACAACAGCAGAACGAGACCGCCCCCGACCCATCAAAGACGTTCTGCCCGACGCCAGAAAAATCGACGGACTCATCACGTTCTACCACAAAAAAGACCGGCTTTTAGCCGAAATCAAATCCAGCAACCTCAACACCGATTACCTGATCGCCATCGCCGTCGCACGCGGTTCCGGCAGTACCGTCATCGGCGGCTACACCTATCAATCGGGCGGAAACGACTGGCTCTGGCAATTCCGAAAAGTCAACGATAACATCCAAGTCGTCCGCAGAAATATCCGATTCAAAGCGGATTCAGGCACTCCGTTGGCACGAGCAGTCGAAGTCGGATTTACCGACAGTATCCTGTACAGCCTGCCGATCATCGCCGCTGGCGAAGGCGGCGGCGACGTAGTTGACCTCGCCTCGATTTTCATGAGTAATCTGCCAAGACTTTCCGGGGCGATTGACCGCAGCCGGTCAACCTGGGGAGACATCAAAGGTTTTCCGAATAATATGGAATTTCGTGTCAATGCAACCTACACCGGTCTCGGTTCAGCCGCTTCGGTGGACGCCTCCAGCACCGGCATTACGCTACACTATTCGATCAGCAAGTTGCCCACGGCACCCTACACTCCTCGCGCCGCCGACCCCCGCATCGGTTACTTCACGGTATCGCACAAAAACTTTTCCCGCGCCGCCGAAGACAACCATATGATACGCTACATCAACCGATGGAATCTCCAAAAGGCGGACTCCTCACTCACCCTTTCACCGCCTAGAAAGCCGATTATTTTCTATATCGAAAAGACCGTGCCGTTCAAATATCGAAATGCGGTGCGCGAAGGTATTTTGGAATGGAACAAAGCCTTTGAAAAAGTCGGTATCGTCAACGCCATCGAAGTGCGCCAGCAAGAAGACAGCGACACTTGGGATGCCGAAGATATTCGATATAACACGATTCGATGGATTACCAGCGAACGCACTTTCGCAATGGGACCGAGTAGGGTGAATCCTCTGACAGGAGAAATTCTTGATGCCGACATCATCATCGACGCCGGTTGGATTATGTCCTGGAGGAATCGATTCGATGACATGATTGCCGACGTGCTGCCGACCGATCCCAAAAAATATGAAGAAAGTCCCTTTACTCAGCGCAACCGGGAACAGGAACTTCTCCTACCGGAAGAGGAGGAATATCAGGAGTCGATAAACAATTACACATGTACTTACGCCCAGCAAAGGTCGGTACACTTTGCGCTGGCTTCGTTGGCTCTCGCACTCGACGGTGAAGAACCGGAGGAAGAAAAAACCAACGGAAACAAAAACGGAAACAAAAAGGACGAAGAGAAAAAAGAAGAGGAGAAGGAAGCCGAGGAAAAACCAGACGTAGCCAAGGAGGATGCCGACAAGGATAAGCCCAAGGAAGAAAACGAAGAAGAAAAAGAAACGGAAGAGCCGAAAGTCGAAGAGAAAAAGAAAACCCGCCAAGAACTGGAAAAGGAACGCGAAGAGAAGTTTGAACGTCTGGTGCTTGCCGGTCTCAAAGATTTGGTAACACACGAAGTCGGACACACGCTCGGTCTGCGGCATAACTTTCAGGCAAGCAGTTGGTTGACGCTGGACGAAATCAATGATCCGAACCGATCCAAAGAGTATGGACACGCAGGTTCCGTAATGGATTATCTTCCGGTCAACATCGCTCCCAAGGGCAAGCCGCAGGGGGATTACTTCATGTCGGGATTGGGACCGTATGACTACCTTGCCATCGAATATGGTTACAAAATTCTCACCGGCGGCACTGAAGGGGAAAAGAAGGAACTCCTCAAAATTGCTGCCCGGCAAGCGGAGCCGGGAAACAACTACGCTCCCGACGAAGATTTACGAATGAACGTTGATCCTCGGACAGGAACTTGGGATTTGGGAAAGAACCCGTTGGATTTCTCGCAGCAGGGGCTGGAACTGTACAATCAGTTAATGCCGGAAATTCTCGATAGAGCGATCAAAGAGGACGGACGCTATCGTGACGTCGGTAGATACTATCGTTTGTTGGTCAGTATGCGTATGCGGGAGAATGGTTTCCTGCTACGTAATCTTGAGGGATTGTATCATAACCGCGACCGCAAGGGGGATACCGGTAATCGTCTGCCGAAACAGGTTGTCGATGCCCAAACGAAGAGGGACTCGGTCAAATTCCTCTGCGATAATACTTTTGGGGCGAATGAATTTAGGGTTGCTCATGATGTGTACAATCAGTTCGGCGAAGAACGATGGCTGGGAGTCGACAGTAGAATCAATTTTACGATACCGGTCTCTATGAGTAGTGTGATCACGTCGATCCAGAGTGAAACATTAGAAGGATTGTTAGCACCTTGGATACTCGATGCTCTGACGGACACATCGTTACGGGTGGCGGATGAGGAGGACGTTTATACGATTGAGGAACTGTTCAGTACGGTGATTGCATCGGTGTTCAGCGAGTTGGACACTATCAAGGACGGCGACGAGTTTTCTGCCCGAAGACCGGCGGTTGCTCCGCAGCGTCGAGTGTTGCAGGAACATTGTTTTACGTTGTTAGCCTACTATGCATCGGGAAATACTTTCTTTTTTCCTGATGCGAATTCGAGTCGGTCGTTAGCTCGAATGGAGTTGCGTAAACTTGATGCGAAGATACAAGGTTTGAACGCCAACATTGACGTTGGTTCGATGGAACATCTACGTATGTTGCAGGATCGAATCAAGAGGCTGCTTGAAGCGAACCTTTTGATGGGCAGACCGTAGTTTGCGGCAAAAACGGAACCTCAATGCTTGCGTTTGAGCCGCTTCAGTGTACTGAAACGGCTAAAACGCAAGCAAAATGTTGTATCTTACGATTAGATTTTTACCAGAATTTCACATACCCTTATTTCGTCGAGCAATCCTTGCGCCCTTTGCGTACTTTGCGGTTAAATTCTTTTTTTAACCGCAAAGAGCGCAAGGGACGCAAAAAACAACTTCGGCTCCTGTTTGAGACATGTTGCTTTCCGGCAGAATCCTTCCATCTCCGTTCACTCGTCATCCCAATCGTCCCAGTTCCAATTGGGAACTTGGATGCCGAGCGTCGCCAAGTAGGAGCGTTCCTTTTCTTGCATAACAGCTTGCTGTTCTGGCGTGCTATCGTCAAAGCCGATGAGATGTAGCACTCCATGAACCACATAGAGTAGCAGTTCTGACTCGGCAGCCCAGCTGAACTCTTCGGCACGTTCCTTGGCGATTTCGGTGCATACTAACACTTCGCCTTCAAGATGTCCGTCGCTTTGACGGTATTCGGCAGGAAAGCTGATCGTATCGGTAGGATAATCATGCTTTAGAAAATCCCTGTTGAACTGTTGGATTGTATCGCTATTGACCAGCACGACATTGATTCTACCGCTTTTAATACCGCTTTCGTCGAGGATTTGTTCGCAAAGTGTGCGAATCCTTCCGAGGTCGATGGTAAATTCGTCCTGCTCATTGAGTATTTCCAACAGAAGTGGTTTTTCCTTGGGAGTCGGCATGTCGCGGAGAGTGGAGGCTACACGTTCCTATTATAGTTTTCAATGAGATTCTCGTCAATTATTGAAATATACTCTACCCTGTCAATATACTGCCGACGGGTAGAAATGGGACGTTTTGCCTTGTGAAACCTTTGTATCCCTTGTGCCTTTGTGGTTAAAATAAAGGATTAACCACAAAGAGCACAAAGAATAAACCGTCCATTGTCGTGCCGTTTGTAGTATAGTTACCGATAAGGTTGTTTTATCAAAAAAATATGGTACAAAAGGAGTCGCTCGGTTGAGACTCCATTGCAACGCCATACACAAATTGTACACACTGCCATGCACGAAACACTATTGCTCATCGCTCAAGCAGTACGGTCGGATATTCCGCTGGCATCGGCAATTCGCTTAACCGTCGGCGAACAACCTGACCGAGTCAATGCGCCGCTCCTGCGCCTGGCAGAACTACTGGACAAAGGACTCGAACCAAAGGTCGCCGCCGCTCAATCAGGTCTGCCGAAACCCGTCGTTGATTTGCTAGATGTCGCCCTCGGAAGCGGAGACTTTGCCGGAACCTTCGACGAACTGGCAAAACTCGAACTCCGACGCTCTCTCACAATACACCGAATAGTCCAAGCACTGGCGTATCCAATGTTGCTTCTTGTCAGTTGCATTCTCGCATTGGGTTGTCTGCTCATCTCCATCGCTCCGCAATTCAAGGCAATGTTCATAGATTTTGACTCGCAGCTGCCCGCTATGACAAATTGGGTTGTCCAACTTTCCGATTTTGTGCGGAGTCCGGTCTCCCTGCTGGGACTGCTCGTGTTTATGCTGACACTATACCTTGCGGCTAAATTGTTGTTTCCTCGGTTTTGGCTGTGCATTCCTGTTTTGGGGCACGTCGGACGCAACCTCTACACCGCTAGAATGTTACGGCAATTAGCGAATTTTACCGCTAGGAACATCCCTCTGCCGGAAGCTCTCGAAGAATGCGGCAAAGGAATGCGTAACACCGCTTACCGAAAAGATTGCCGCTCTGCCGCTGCCGCTGCCCGAAAGGGAATGTCACTGGAAGAAATCGTTATGCGCTACTATTGGCTCTTTCCTACTTGGCTTGCGCCGATGATCGCCGCCGATAATAATCAGGGAACGATTCCGAAGTCCTTACGCCGCGCCGCCGACAGTGTAGAACAGCAGCAAGATGCTTCGTTGCTGTTTTTGCAAGCGGTCAGTTTGCCGCTGTTCATTGTGATAACAATTTCCACTATAGGCTTTTTCGTAATGGCGATGTTCATGCCGTTGATTAGATTGATAACCGATCTTTCGATGTAGCAGACTTGTTCGGAAACTGCCATCATCCTCATTTCCGTGAAAACGGGAATGACGAGGGGAGTTTTGGGCTGTTTCGTCTAGATTCCCGTCTGCGCGGGAATGACACGTTAGGTTACGGAACAAATCTATTTCTCACCCGCGCTCTTTTTCAAATTCGATCACATTACCATGTTCGTTCCACTTAACATTGGTAGCGAAATGCTTGATGAGCAGCACGCCGCGTCCCGAGGGAGACTGCTGATTTTCCGGTTCGCGTGGATCTGCCACTGCGTTAGGGTCAAATCCGGTTCCCTCATCTTCAATACGGACGTAAATCTTGTCCCTGCTTAATTTACAGTCGAATCGGACATTTTTGGACGGATCCGAATTGTTTCCGTGCTTGACCGCATTCGTCAAGGTTTCTTCGAGTACCAATTCGAGAGCGAAAAGGCCTTTTTCGCTCCACTGATGGGTACGCACTACGTCTATCACTTCCTCAATCAGTCTATGGGCAGTTCCCATATCACTAGGAAATGTATGTTCCTTGTTCCATGTCTGTGCGTCCAGACTCATAGCAACGGGTCCTCCATCAAGGTGGTGCGGATAGAAAACCTGAACCTCTATTTTTCAAAGGCTCTGATTCCCTCGTCTTCATTTTTTTTGATCTGAAAGACGTTGTCAAGTCGGGTAATGCGGAACGCTTCCATGATGTTGTCGTCGATTCCGCAGAGCACCAACATTGCCTGCGCTTCCTTCGCTTTTTTGTTCAATGTGATCAAGGCGCGCAGGGCAGAGCTGGACATGAAGAGGACTCGCTCAAAACTGACCAACAATTTTTTGCAAGTACCATCGTCAAAAAGGGCGAGGAGCTGGTCGCCCCACTCTTGGATCGACAGGTCGTCGTTCAGTTTCATGTCCAGTGTTGCTGCTATTGTAATGTCCGCAACGTTTTTTACATCAATTCGCTGTGTCATGATTCTCCACTTTCCGTTAAGGGTTTAGGATACCCGATACTGCCCGTTATTATACCTAACAAAAATACAAAAAATACTCCCCCCCTTGCCAAGTCCAAGGTGGGGGAGGCAAAATAAAGTGAGTGCAGCGCACGAGCGGGGGGCGTTAGCCCCCCCGTCGGGGTACGAAGCGTGTTGGACATCCATCGGGGGGCTAATGCCCCCCGCTCGTGCGCCGGACTCAATTTTTGGTATAATTCTCCGTTATGTCCTTCACTCTTCGAACCGTAGAGTACCATGACGAAATTGCCTCGACGAATGATAGAGCCCTAGAATTGTTACGTCAACCTGTCAAGCCGAAGTTGCCTTGCTTGGTCGTTGCCAAGCGGCAGACCGCCGGTCGAGGTCGCGGTAACAAACGTTGGTGGAGCGGCGAAGGAGCAATTCTTATGTCGCTCATCATAGAATTATCACCGGAAACTCTCACCAGGGATCAGTTGCCTACTCTTTCGGCGGCAACTGCCCGGCGAATTATAAAAGTTTTAGAACGGTATCTTCCGCAACACAACCTCGAATTTCGTCCGCCGAACGATGTCTACGTCGAGGGGAAAAAAATCTGCGGCATATTGATCGAGTCGCCGACTCCACAGTATGCGGTTATCGGTGTCGGGTTGAATGTCAACAATCGGCTCTGTGATATTCCGGCGGACTATCTTGCCGACATTTCGGAGCGTCCGATTACGTCGATGTTCGAACTGTTGAATGAAGAAACGGACATTTTCCGATTGATGGAAGAATTGTTGAGTGAATTGAGATAGACTCCGCTCTGGGCTGGGTGTGTAAAAATAAAGTGGGTGTAGTGCAAGCGAGCGGGGGCGTTAGCCCCCCGTTGGGTTGCGAAGAGTGCTGGACATCCATCGGGGGGCTACCCCCCCACTCGCTTTCTCACTTGCCCGCTCGCTCGCGCAATGTTGAAAATACCCGCAAATTTTTGACACACCCCTAACTTTAAGACTCTACTTCTCCGTCTTGAAATTTTGCGTCACCGACGTTACAATCTACGAAACGTTTTGTACGCTGCCTTTCATGAATCTTACCGAATCCAAATACAACGCCTTTGCTCTCGTCCGAGAAATGCTAGAAACCCCGGAAATCATCGGACGATTCGACTTTGCACGATCGATAAACATCGCCCGGCAAGTCAAAACGGTAGGAAAACTTTTCATTGCAGGTGAAGGTTCTTCCCGAATCTTTCCTGCGAAAAATTTCATCGATAGGGTCAGACACTCAGGAATCGAACTTACCGTTAATACCGAAGGCAGTCGGCAATGTATGGATTACGATATCTCACGCTGGGCAGTCATCGCCTCTTCCAATAGCGGACAAACAGCGGAAACGATTGAACTCTTGGTCAAGTTGGTAAAAGAAGGGCATCAGCGGCGATTTGCCATTACTGCCAATCCGCAGGGAAAAATCATCGAATTTGCGAACGAATCGATTGTGCTTACTTGCGGTAAAGAAGACGCCGTTGCTGCAACGAAAAGCGTGGCGGAGCAAGCACTTGTCTATCAATCGCTGTTGTGCAACATGATCGATTGCGGCTGTCCCCAGTCGGCAAAACAAGCCGAAATGTTGGGCAAAAAAATATTGGACGCTGAATATGATTCTCCGATAATAGACGCATTGGCACAAGCTGGTACCATCTACTGGGCTGGTCGGAACAATGGTGTCGCGGAGGAACTTACCCTGAAAACTTGCGAAATCGCCCGGCAGAAAAGCGTTTTTCTGGAAGGAACCATTCTGCTTCACGGCGTTGAAGAAGTCATGTCGGCGAATGATGTCATCGTACTGGTCGACCCCTTCGAGGCAGAGTGGGAACGTATTAAACAGCGTTATACGGACGCTCTCAACATGAGGATCGTGGCGATTGCTCCGCGGCAGACGCCGTTTGACACAATTGTTGTGCCGACGCTTTCAGATTACGACGCATTTCTCCAACTCTTTGCCGGTTGGAATCTGCTCGTTCACGTCGGCGTCGCACATAATCTCAATCTTGACAAACCGCAACGGGCTAGAAAAATCGGGAATGAGTATATTCCCAGTTAGGACATTAGGCTTTTGCCAAAAAGAAAAGTACACAAAGAAGCGCACCGCCGTATCCCTTGCGTACTTTGAGGTAAAAAAGACTTACAACTCCGGCGCTGCCGCACCGGGCTCTGTTCGTTTTTTGCTAATTTTTCTGCGTCTATTCTACGTTCCGTCGAAGAACGAGAAGTGTCACGTCATCGTAACTTTCATGATCGGCAAATTCGTCGGCAGCACGAGAAATACTGGTACATATCGACTCGACAGACTCCTCACGAATCTCAACAAGCAACTGCTCCAAACGCTCCGTACCATAAAGAACGTTGTCCCGAGCCGAATGCGACTCCGTAACACCGTCCGTATATGTTACAAGAAGATCGCCTGACTCCAAAAGAACCGACCGCTCTTCGTAAAAAATATCATCAAATGCTGCAACCAACGGACCCGTCGCCGGTAATCTTTCCAAACAACCATCCTTGCGGACAACGTAAGGAGGATCATGACCCGCATTGACGTAAGTCAACTCGCCCGTCTCAACATTGTAATGTCCATAAAATACCGTTACGAACATCATGGCATCGTTGTCTATACTCAATACGTTGTTGACCTTGTTTATGATCTCATGCGGTGAATGTTCAGAATCGGCATAAGTCCGAATCGCCGTTCTGGACACCGCCATAAACAACGCCGCCGGAATACCGTGTCCCGACACGTCGGCAATCACAAAAGCAAGCGTGTCCGGCTTGATAAAAAAGTAATCGAAGAAGTCCCCCGCAATGAATGCGACCGGTTCATTCATCGCATGAAGATCGAATTCTTTCCGTTCAGGAAAAGGTGGAAAAGTACGCGGAAGCAGCGAAGCCTGAATTCTTCGGGCGGCTTGGAGCTCGCACTCCACCGTTTGCCGGGCGGTCTCTTGTTTGATCCGCTGTTCAATGTTGGTTTTGAGGTCATCGACCATCTTGTCGAAGGCGTGTGCCAACTGCTCGATCTCACCGGCAAACCGAACATCGCCGACGTGAGCGTCGAGATCACCGGCAGCGAGTTTTCGGGCAAACTTCGCCAAGCGTTTGATCGGTGTCGTCAGCCGCCAAGAGACAACGACAATCAACACCGATAGAACCGCCAACGCGATGAGAAAACGGATAATCGAACGGTAAAGTCTCTCACGGACAGGCGCGAGAACCTGTGATTCAGGAATCACCGTGAGCATATTCCAATGGGAAATGGGCAACGGAGCATAAGCCAGCCAAACCCGCCGATGGTTGTTGAGGACTTTGTCATACTGGATCGTACCGCTTTTGCCTTGCAACAGGTCGTTCCCGACTTCCATTAACTGGTCGCTGTCATGTTTTTTAGCGAAACTAAAAATGGTTTCATTTTGCAAGAATTCCATTTCCGATTCCGGTGTGGTAATAAACGTCCCGGAATCGCTGAGCAAATAATACGTTACATCGTCCGGTGCGAGATGGGACATGATGTCCTGAAGTTCTTCCAGACTGATGTCGATCATCACGACACCGGCAAAGCGTCCGTCTCGGATAATGGGAGCGGAATAGGCACACATCGGAATGTCGTTGTCGCCCCACGCGACCACACCCATATAAGGTTCTGACCAATTCGCTAGATGAGTTTCTTTGGGAATGAGATACCAGCCACGCTGCATATAGTCGTAATCTGCTTTGGTCGGTTTGGCGAGGTCTTCATAGATAAGTTCGTCGCTTCCGGAGATTTCACGATAAACGTGGGGAGCGAACCGTTCGATTCCTTCCTGAAACTCATTCGGTTCGAACGCAATGATCACACAGAGGAGCCGCGGTGATGCCGCCATCACACCCGTGAGGATGTCCTTAAAATCTTGTTCGTTTTGCAATCGAGTCGTGGAGAGCATATTCGCCAGTGTTTTGGGGATTTGTGCGGCGGCGGCGAAGTGTCCGTCGACCCGGGCGGCGCGTTTGCTGATCAGTTCCTCGAGTCGGAGTTTCACGTCGCTTATTGCTTCATCGCGATTGAGACGAGTCTCGATCGTTATGGCAATCGCATAGACGAGGGTTAGCGGCAGCAAGATGCTGACAATCAATAATGTACGTATGGAAAAGTGGGACACTGGACGGGAAAGAATTTGGCGGTTGGTTAACAGAGCCGCAATCGTAAGATTGCGTTGGATTTCTATTCAATCAGCATTTCGGTCAGTGCGACGAGTCCTAAAACGTTTTTGACGCATTCTGACGGCGACTCGATGCCGAAGGTACCGCCAGCTGATGTGAGTTCTTTATAGGCTTTGAGGAGTACCCGTATTCCGGTCGAACAAAGATATTCGACGTAGAGCATGTTCAGCACGACATTAGGCTGTTCATCAATCTTTATGTTTTTTAGTTTTTGTTCAAGTTCGACCGCATTGTTTGCGTCTAATCGTCCCCGTAGGGTGAACCTGATGTGGTTTTCTTGGGTAATGACGAAGTTTATGTTTTCCATTGATGCTGCTGTCTCTTCGGTTTTGTTTCTTGATGTACAATGTATGGATTATAACGGACGATGTTGTTGCTGTCAATATCCTGCGTCGGCGGCGGCGTTGGACGGGTGTGTAAAAATAAAGTGGGTGCAGCGCAGCGAGCGGGGGACGTTAGCCCCCCGATGGATGTCCAACACGCTTCGCAACCCAACGGGGGGCTAACGCAGGGCTGGCGCATCAAAATTTTCCTTTGGCGATTTTTGCGAAGACTTCGGTTCGGAAATCCGACGACAGAGCCGCTCGAAACATCATCTGCGGAACACTCTGCTTGCCCTTCACGCTACCCAATAACCCCAGCGCCAAACGACGCAACTTGCCCAAATTCTCCGCTCCATTTCCACAACGAGTACGATTGCCATCCTCACCAAAACTCACATCCCCAAAACCGGGGGGTAACGCCGCCCCGCTCTGACGAAATGATACAACATGTCTCTTAGGAAACGTATCAAAAAAACCTTTCTATTTTTGAATTGTGTCAAACACAATTCACCCGGAGATTACGGCGCGTGGTAATTATCATTGTCCGCCTACATCTCCGGCTCTTTGTAAATGTTATTTTGATACGCATCCTTAGTATGCACTTGCCCAAACTTTGCCGATTATTTCGTTTTTTCCGTTTTTTCTGTCGAAAAAGAAAAATTTTGCCGATTGAGCGACCAACGAGACCCCCAGTCTCGACATCCCTGCCCCATTTCGAATTCATTACAGGAGGTTTTTGTGGGACTTTTAACAGGTGTTTTGGGCAATAGAAGCAGTATCAAAGATCGGAAAAAGAACCGAAGCCGAAGAGTCTGTCGAATAGAAGAACTAGAACAACGACAACTCCTCTCCGGCACACCCTACTACACGCCGCCGCCAATCGAATTCGGAGTCGTTTATCATAACGCCCATTGCAATACCAATACGCACGACGAAAAAGATACCTTCGTCGTTTCCTGGACAGGAGGCGCAGAAGGAACCTGGCTCTCCGAAATCGTCATCGACCTCTCCAATGGAGCAGCGAAAGGGAACCTCTATTTTCAAGAGGATTCTTTCACATACGATGAACTTTTCACAGACATCATTGTCGGATACGGATTCGACGGCGAAGGAGATCTCAAAACGAAACTCCATATTGAATTTTCCGAGTCCATTCTTGTGGACAACGAAACACCCTTCGAATTCTACTTCAACATTGTAACCCTTCAAAGCACCAATGGCGTCTCTGACCCGCAAGTCGGCGGACACTCGTTTGCCGGGTCAACAGTGCAAGCGACCTTCGAAGCAGAGAACTATTACTCCCTCACATTTTCAGAAACATTCATTTACGACTATTCCATCGGCAATCTGACCGGTCTTACACACGATTATTGTTTCGTTCCCAATTCCACCAGCACAGCAGGAGCGACAACCTACGATTGTCAAGAAGGCGATCCTCCCGTCGATCCTCCTGTCGATCCGCCTCGACCTCCCGATGATCCTCACACCCAAACACCGATGACCGGTACTCTGGAAGGTTACGTCTATCACGATAGAAACAATGACGGAATCTGGGACTTCGACAATGGAGAAGAGGGACTCGATATCGTCAATCTCGAACTTTGGGTCTGGGACGCCAATGAAGAGAAATACGTGGCGGCATACGAGTGGCACTGGAACGAAGAGACGCAGGAATTGGAACGCGGAGACATCCAAACGGCGACCACCGACGCGATGGGATTCTACAAGTTTAGTAACGTCGAAGCCCATAAAACGTACCAAGTCCGCATCGCCGGTAAAGAGGGATATGTGAAGAGTACAAAAGAGGACTCGGTCGGTCATTTCGGCGACGAAAATGACAGAGTCGGCGAGCGCGGCAAATACACTAGCATTGTCAATGTGGACATGCCTGCCAATGGCAAGGGCGTGGAATACAACTTTGCACTCTATAAAAACGGGTCGATTTCCGGTAAAGTCGTCGACGATATTGGCAACCCGATACCTGACACCGTCATCGAACTCTATGACGAAGAAGGAAACAAAATCGGTGAAACAGTTACCGATGAAGAGGGACGTTACAGTTTCGACGACCTTCCGCCGGGCAACTATAAGGTAAAGCAGTATCAGCCGGTCGGCTACTGCGGCGGCGGCGTCTTGAATGTCGGCTCGCTGGGCGGAGAAGAAGAAGGAGGTACAGACTATAACAAAATCACCGAAATTCCCCTATTATCAGGAGAAGAAGGAACGGAATACGATTTCTATGCAGACCGAACCGGAAGCATTAGCGGTTACGTCTATCTCGACGCTAACAAAAACGGAGTCAAAGACGCCGGAGAACTGGGGATCGAAGGAGTTGGACTCACCCTGTGGCGTTGGGACGGAACACAGTACATCCAAACTTCTAAAACGGCGACGACAAGAGCAGACGGTTATTACGAGCTTACGGGACTTTGTGCCGGCAATCGATACCAGGTTAGAGAAGCACAGCCGGAAGACTACGATCAGGGCATTAACAGCATTGGTACGCTCGGCGGAGAATTCGCCGACGAAACCGATGTGATCGGCGAAATTATGATGCCGCCGGGAGGACTCGGTGAAGACTACAATTTCGGCGAAATCCTGCCGCCCGGTACCATCAGCGGATACGTCTACAACGACAAAAACAGTAACGGCATTTTCGACGAAGGCGAACCGGGAATCGGCAATGTTACTATTCACCTCGAAAAACTCGTCGGCAACGAATACGTCAGGATTGCTACAACCGCTACGGATACTAACGGATACTACGTGTTCAGTAACTTTGATGCCGATGAGACGTACCGGCTAGTCCAAGAACAACCGGAAGACTACGACCAGGGTACTAACAGCATCGGTACGCTCGGCGGAGAATTTACCGGAGAAACCGACGTGATCAGTGCGATCACACTACCGCCGAGAGGTTTCGGTGAAAACTACAATTTCGGCGAATTCCTGCCGCCCGGTACCATCAGCGGATACGTCTACAACGACAAAAACAGTAACGGCATTTTTGACGAAGACGAGCCGGGGATTGGCAACGTTACCATTCACCTCGAAAAACTCGTCGGCAACGAATACGTCTGGATTGCTACGACGACCACTG
>Ga0099364_10006717_pt1 | contig 16664 bp, 13 predicted proteins | sample TergutTh196P3_FD_73070 | JGI IMG/M metagenome (GOLD analysis project Ga0099364, IMG submission 73070) | Microcerotermes parvus P3 segment gut microbial communities from Pointe-Noire, Republic of the Congo - Th196 P3 | ecosystem: Host-associated > Arthropoda: Insects > Digestive system > Gut ... | reverse complement strand
CATCACCACAACCAACGATGAACAATACCTGTTCATTAAGCTGGTCATTGGGGACGTTATGAGCGGCCGCGATTATGTGATGAATGCTGAATATGACCCAGTCAAACATTACTGGGCCGCATCCAGCGAAGCGCCGGGCGGGGTTTTCACGCCGGAGCGCTATTATGAGGAACAAGGCAGAGTTTGGGACGCTTGGACAGATGCCACGCAAACGCTTATCGCCAGCGGCGGGGAAAAGAATCTCTCAAATCTTGTGAATGGATTAAAATTTTTCGGAAACGGCACACTGTTAGCCACTAACGGTGTGCAGGGAAAGATTGCTAATGCAGTCGGCAGGGTTAAGCTACTTGCGGATATTGTTGACCCGTGGCTGAATGGTGGTGATTTCGAGGATGAAGCGATAAACAGGATGTATAGCGAATCTGAGAGAATCGAAAGGGTGCGTGACTTTTACTTCAAGCTGGCGGCGGATAGAAATCGCAAGCCTGATGACGATAATGACGATTACAAGCCAGATAGAGAGGATTCAGATTACGAACCCACTGGACGTATGACCCCGCCGGTTTTGCGTGGAGCGGCACTGAGGATAATAAGCTGGCGGACGTAACGGCGGAATTGTGGGTGGCTGACGACGAGAACGGCACAAACGCACGGTTTTGGAGCGAAGCACCGGAATACGACCAAGTAAACCCGCAGATTACAGAATATGACGGCTATTACGCATGGGATACCCCCACAGGCTGGTGGCAAGTGCGGTTGCATAAAGACGGGTATCAGGACGCACGGAGTGTGTGGCTGCCGGTGCTACCGGTACAGCTTGGTGTCAATCTGGAAATGAAGCAGATTGACACAGGCAGCGGGACAAATCCCGGTGGATCAAATCCGGGAGGCTCCACGAGTGTTACTACTTTTGATAAAGAGAGCGATGACAAGTCCACGGTAATCGGCGTTAATGCGATAACAACACAGGACGACCAAAGCCCGATAACCAATGACGACGGATCCTACTCGCTTCCGGGAGGAGGTACGTTTACCCTACCCAATGGAGTAGTAATAACAGTCCCTGCAGGGACTGTCGTATCCGCTGACCGCAAGACTGTAACTGTCCCGAAGGACCGTGGCGTATGCACTATTGAGTACCCAAGCGGCATCACCATTGATACCCGCGAGGATATCGTGATTCTAATTGACGGCGACATTCCGCTTGGTTATAGCATTGTCAGTGACAATCCATACAGTGATGTCAAGACAAGTGATTTCTTCTTTGATTATGTGATGTTTGCCTACAATCACGAACTGATGGTAGGAACAAATTCAAATCCCATGACATTCAGCCCAAACACGACAACCACGCGGGGCATGATAGTTACAATTTTATATCGAATGGCCGGAAGCCCCGATGTGGGCGGTATGGCTAATCCGTTCAGCGACGTTGCCGATGGAGTTTGGTACTCTGACGCAGTGAGATGGGCGGCAGAAAACGGCATTGTCTACGGCATCGGAAATGGTAATTACGCTCCCAATGCACCTATCACACGTCAGGACTTGGCGGTTATCCTTGAGCGGTATGCCAATTTCATGGGGATAACCCTGCCATCGGCGCAGAGCTACACCGCATTCATCGACGCTGCGGGCATAGCCAACTATGCGAAAGAAGCGATAGAGAGATTCTTTAGAGCCGGAATCATCGGCGGCTATCCTGACGGCAGTGTAAAGCTGAAAGGCGAAGCCACCCGTGACGAAGTCACAACAATGATGATGAGGTTCATCGAAGCCGCTAAATAGTCAGTTGATTAAGAATAATAACTAATCAGACAATGCGCCCGACAAGGTAAATCAAGCCTTGCCGGGCGTTTTTAATGTCGTCTTGAAAAACATACTTGACAACACTCGCTAGAATGCGACATGTCGATGTTCAACGTCTTCTGGAAGGCTTGATATAATCATTGACAATGTGCGCCATAGAGGCAAATCAAAAGAGCCGTTGTCCACAACAGTCCCTGTGTTCACAGTTCAGTCAGCAGTTTGTCCAATTGGTTGCGGAAATGGTTTTTTAGTTGATCCGCGTTTTCGTATTCGGTCGGGAAGTGGCCCAGGGCTATTAGTTTATCCTTGAATCGAAGTAAACTGTTGATATCATCACGATTTATATCGCTGGTATTGATATTTGAATTCTTGAAATATGTGTAAACTAGAGGTTTGCAATTATCCACAAACTTCTTGTACGCCGTTTCAAACTCTTCCTCTGTGTACTTCCCTGCTTTTGTAAAGAACAGGCTCACAAAAATATCCGCACCCTCCACCGCTTTGTTGTACTCGTCCTGTAGGCGGGTTTTTGACATTGCGTCGATGAAATCCTCCCATATTTCGAGGTGAAGAAAAGTGTTTTGTGCAATCAATTTCTTGTTTTCCCTATTGATAAATATCTCAAACTCATATCTGTCAACAGCCAATTCGCTTGAGGACGCAAGGAAGATTTTTATTGTTTTGGCGGGTAATTTACCTGTGTCCTCGCGCCTATATCCCTGAGCGTACTCACGCCTATTTTCGTGAGAGTATCCATTCCTATGTCCGTGAACGTTCTCAAACCTATGTCCGTAAGCGTTCTCGCGCATGTATTTGTGGGTAGCATCCTCTGCACCGCACTGCACCGCATCTCTTTCCCCAGGCATAGCCTTGTATACGGGGAGCGACATGCCTACATTGTACAGTAAGTCGTCGATGGGTATTACTTGCCCGGATACATTGCAGAAAACCTCTTCCCGCCCTTCTGTTTGGTAAATACTGGTTAGAAAGTTATAATCAAAAGTTGACGCTTTCACTATGTGATTTGCTCGGTTGCCACAACGATATGGCCCCGCAAAATTATCATTGACGGGGTTTGCTTCACTTTCCCTTATTGCTTCGCATTTCGAACAGATGCAGGGGACTTGAATTTCGTATTCTACGCCCCTATAAGCCTTTATGATGGAGTTTAATGAGTTCATCGCGAGTATCATCAGCCCTCGGGCATCTTTTCCGTTTGAGCAGATTTTTATTCTTCGGCGTAAGAAATCCTCTTTAACTTGGCATTGCGCACTGCCCTCGTATTCCAGATTGACAGCATTGTTCCATACCTCTACCTTTTCTTCCATTTCGTCGAATCTGATATACTCGCTCAATTCGGCACTTAATTGGTTAACCAGAGCCCTTGGCATGAATTCAAATTCATACTCTACACAGACGCAATTCGCCCCTACCCAGCTTCTATCGTCAGGCATTGACTCCAATAGGGCAGGGAAGATGTATTCTTTGTTGTTGTGCTTCTTCTGGAAGGCGACTTTGAACTCTTTTAGCATTTCTTTCAGTACGCCATGATGATCCTTGTATTGCCCGCTTCCCCAAAGCCGCTCAAAATCTTCGGGTAAAATGTGACCGAACTTGTTCTGTATTTTTTCGTCGTCAATAAAAGCAAATACTGCGTCCACCGCTAGTTCGGGCCTTAATATCACCCAATCTTTCAATAGCTCGTTTTTATGGTACCAGAAAACTGTGCCGATATCATGGAAAAACCTACAACAGTCATAATAATCGTTGTCATCGCGAAAACTGTTGGGATTGGCATTTTCGCACACCCTCTTAAACTGGGAGAAGTGCATACACCACTGGTTTTCTTCCTTAAGGAGCTTTCTGGCGTTGATCCATGAGAGAGGCACCTTCTTGCTACAATGTGGCAGTTTTTTTACTTGATGTAGGATCTCCCCCTTGATTTCCTCCAAGCCTTTATTGCCATCCGGCAAATTGACACGGAAAAACGGCAACGCGCTGTTACTGTCCTTGACAATGTTAAACAATGGATTGCCCGAAAAAACCTGTAAATCGTTCCAGGGAAGGCTTGAACCCTTATGGCAGGTCTGCCCGATTAAGATGGGGCTCTTCCCTCCGAACTGGTAAAGCGTTGGAATCCAATAATCGAAACTGTTCTTGTCTTGACGCGTGGATTCCAATAGGACAAAAAGCGCGTTTTCTGTGATAAAAAAACGGTGAACCGGATAATATACGTTCTGCCCCCCGAAATCCCACATGTGAACAGTGAAATCCCCCGAATCCCCTTCAATATTCCAGTCGCTTATATCAATACCCCTCGTCCGTTCGTCCTCCTTAGGCAAGTCCGCATCTTCATCAACAAGCCGTGTTTTCAGCGATGTTTTCCCCGTTGCCCCATCGCCAACGAAGATCAGTTTGGCTTCACTAATCACCGAAAACTCTTCCTTCTCCTTGCGCTCAAAATACCGCAACACCTCGTCGCGTCCCTGCTCAAGTATCTCAAGTGGCGGCTCTGTTATTGGGTTGCCATATGTATGTAGCCCATAAGGAATGAAAAAGGATTTCATGATGTTTATTCTTCTAAGACTATCAAAAAGCGATCTATGCAAAACCTTAATTTTGTTATTTCTAATGTCAAGTTGGTTTAAGCGCGTAAACCCACCTAACGGTGCCAGGTCGCTGATTTGATTGTCATTCAAACACAGAGTGTTCAGTTGTTTTAGCTCAGCTAACGGTGCCAGGTCGCTGATTTGATTGTCATTCAAACACAGAGTGTTCAGTTGTTTCAACTCAGCTAACGGCGTAAGGTCACTGATTTGATTGTTATCTAAATAAAGAACGCTCAGTTGTTTCAACTCAGCTAACGGCGTAAGGTCACTGATTTGATTGCCTGACAAATATAGCGTGCAAAGCTGTTTTAGCTCAGTCAACGGCGACAGTTTGCTGATATGATTGTGCGACAAATATAAATGCCTCAGTTGTTTCAGTTCAGCCAACGATGTCAGGTCGCTGATTTTATTGTATGTCAATTCTATGGAGTTCAGATGTTTCAACTCAGCTAACGGCGTAAGGTCACTAATTGGATTGTTTGACAAAAAAAGTATACACAGTTGTTTTAACTCAGCCAACGGAGTCAGGTCGCTGATTTGATTTTCCCCCAAATGTAGAATGTCCAGTTGTTTTAGCTTTGCTAACGGCGTCAGACTGCGTATTTCACAGTCATTCAAGTAGAGCGTTGATAACCGTGTTAGTTTTTCTAGCAGTTTTGCCATTTCACATAAGATATCGTAGGATACTGCACTTCCTAACATACACAACCCTGACACATAACCATATCTCAAATCAAAATAATTACCACGGATATCATCTCTTTCAATCGGTTTTTTCTTTAAAACGATGCCAGTTAATTTTATAAGCTGCCAAATAATCTTTAAGTCATGTGTAATAGGTTTTACTATGTCAAACATTCGTATCCCTTCCTTCCAGAGTTTATCCTAAACCTATGCCAGGTGTCCCCCAAATTCGCACATATATGCTGTGTTACGTCTTATTATGCCTCGTTTGAAGGCGGCAAAAGCCGAACTTCGCTCAATCATCCTAGCTATAGATTGGTAGAACCCGCATTTAACAAGTGTATCAGGCTCGTCTTCATGTAGGTCTAGTTTTTGACGAAAGTCATTTAACTCCTTTATTATCCGATTGCGAAGATTCTCGCACTCTGAGCTAAGCATAACGGTTTTTTCGCTCCTGATATATACGCCTTTTGGCAAAGGGCTTTTGTTAAGTTTGACCATGAGCTTGCTTTCTCCTTTCCGCTTCCATTTCCCGAAAAGCATAAACAAGTTCTTCTGCGGCTCCAGCTGGTATTTGTTTTAGGCGAGTTACTGCATTGACGAAAAGTTCCATCTCGTCAGACGAAAGGTTTTGTTTATTCACGTACGACTTATATATTTCGAACTGCTTTTGTACTTCCAAAGAATACATATTAACATCGTAATAATGCTCTATAACCGCTTCGCAAGAATATGACGACATATCCTCAATGGTGATCCCCCTCTCAAGGTCATGTACGACCGCGTTTTCGTCGGAAGTAATGATAAATGGGGAATGCGTCGTAACTATAAACTGAATTCGGGGAAACATTTTTTTTAGGAATGGCAATATCTTCTTTTGCAATTCCACGTGCAAATGCGTTTCAATCTCGTCAATTAGGTCGATGCCCGGCATGTCGTAAGCCATACTGGCTGGGCCTTCCATCATCGTCATTAACTCAATTACTATGTGAAGGACTGATGAATAACCATCAGCCATTTCATTTAAACCAAAGGGTTCTCTGCCGGGAATGACTATTTTGAAAGTCAGGTCTTTGTTATTATGAACCAGCTGCAATGTGGGGCAGTCGTAGATTTCACTGAGTGCGCCGACGAGTGTTGAAAACCATTTTTCAATTCTGTCAACTTCTGTCATATTGTTATCATCTTTTGCGTACATCATTTGATATTTCAGGTAGAGGAGATACCTAATGAATTCACGGCAGAGCAGGTTTTCTGGATGGACAACTTCAATGTTTTCAAGATGGCGTGCTTTCTCAATATGAATTTTCGTAATGAATAAATCCTGCATGTCGCCGCTCCAATTCTTTCTGCGTATCATTCGAATGAATACCTGCCGATGCCTGTGTTTTCAACTAAGGACAAAACTTGCTGGCATACTTTTGTATAACATATTATAATTCTATCAGAATAATTTCAACATTTCATCTTTTGTCATCAAGCGTGAACCCATCTCTGCGTTATAGTTTTTAATTGCGTTAACTTGTTTTTCATAAGTTTTTACATTTTCCCCACCGCTCCATAGCTGTGTTTATAGTTGTCAATCGTTTTGACCAGCTTTTCATAAATTTTCGCATTTTCTCCACTGCTCCATAGCTGTGTTTATAGTTGTCAATCGTTTTGACCAGCTTTTCATAAATTTTCGCATTTTCCCCACCACTCCATAGCCGCGTTATAGCGTCGCAAACCTCGCCCTGCGGTTCTAGATGGGGAGATTCGACCACATAGGGGACTTTCAGCAATTCCATTTCCGTTTTTAGCAATATTGGCAATGCCACATGTTTGCCTTTTTTGCGGTCATCAGATGCAATTAATTTTTGAATATCCTTTTCTGGAGTAGCCAGGGCATAGTAATAGCTAAATTCAAGATTAGTTTTACCATCGAATTTGCTCATGCCTATTGGGATCAAGTCAAGCGTTTCATAGGGTTTAGCCCCGATTCTCTCGCCTGTCCATTTACCGTTTTTCCATTTTTCGAGCAAGATTTCGTTATCGTCAGAAAGCACCAAGAGTTCTTCCGACAACTCGCGTTTCGCGGATTCGTCCAAAATATACTGCGGCACCTCAACGCCAAGCAAATTAGCTTTATCAATGTCTGCTGTTACATGTCCGCCAAAAAAATTGTATGATGGCGATTTGCACTGTTTTCCTTTCCCTTTTGCCCATTGTTTTGCCGTCCGGTCAATGACAATCCACTTGCCCTTTTCGTTCCCGTCTGCTACAAACGCGACGATGATAACAGTCAAGTGTCTAATGGGTTTATCTGCATTATGGGCAACTTTCCTGTCAACAAAATCCGAAATAAAGTATTTCCCGCAGTGTTCATAAACCTCATATAGCGGTTCTTCATACACTTTTGCGGCTTTCGTGTTTTTGGCGGGAAGAACCTTCCAGCATATAGAACAAGTGCCGTTTTCGTTCTTGAAACTTGTTTGTTTTTCCATTTTCTTTCCTCTTTCTGTCAACTGTTTTTCCATTTTCTTTCCTCCTTCTTGACCTTTCAGTCCAATTGTTATATAATCACACAGAGCGAACAAACGAATTTGAACTCATGATAACACAGAGCGAACAAAAATACAAGGGGGGAAAGTGAAAAAATTGAAAATTTCTGATTTTGATGATTTATCGGTTCTGCTTCGAGGGTTTCGCGGGACAGAAAAGGATCACATAAGCACTTGCATATACTGCGAAAAAGAAGTGCCGATTGAGGATATGCCGGCCCACCTTGAGCAGCATAGCGACAGCGAAATATTCCAGATCTACCTTCAGGCAGACAGCATCGTATTGTTTACGGCGAAGGAAAAGCAATACCTTAGCTTGGCATTTTTAGGCGACAATGACAAAATAATCGCTGAAAAGATGGGCATCCCTCATGTTTCGGCGCGGAGGATGCGCAACGAGTTCAAAAACCAGATCCGGCAGGCGCGAAGGCTTCTGGCGATGGCTAAACTTTTCGGCAACAAGCTGGATCGGCAAATGCGGAGCGAACCCACACAGCTCCACGCTGAGATTCCCGCAATTGACGAGGCCGAAAAGGTTCTGCATTTCTGCAAAACTAAGCGGGAGCTTCACCAAAACGGTTCACTGCATCCGACTTCGATTATCGTTGTTGTAAAAAAAGACCCGGAAACAGGGTCTCCTGCTATCCTTGTCGTTGACAAAGCAAGCAAAACAATGGCACTGGGCGAGGATAATACGGTCTTTATCATATACGATGTTTTGGGTGGGCATGTTCGCCTTTGCGATTGGGATATCAAACTCGACAAAGGTTTTGATTGCAGCAAGCTCATTGGGCAAGCCTTTCCCAAAGAAGAAGCAATGTGGAACTGTTCCCGGCGCGAGCTGAGACGCGAACTCGTGTCGCCCAAACAAAGCGATGAAAGCCTGTCGTTTTGGTTTGAGGATCGCCACACAGGAGAAAACGATGAAGGCATCAACAATGAACTCACATGGTGCTTTCTTTGCAGATATCAAAACGATGCGTCCACTGAATTAAACACGCCGGGCGAAGTCCGTATCAAGGACGACTGGATTGATTCCATTGGCAGGACGACATCGCATACCTATGTCGGGCGGTTCTGGCGGATTCCCGAACTTCGGGAAGAACTAAATAAATCCAACGTCAAAGCTCTCGATGGGCTGGAACGCATACTCAAAAAGCTTGAGGAAGATCCTGCTGAGATGGAGCATATTATCGAATGGCTAGGGTAGGCAAGAAGATAATGAAATCAATCATCTTCGTTGGTAGGGGTCCTTCAAATGGGGCGAGAATGATAACGTCAAAGACTGAGAGAGAAGACTATGGTGGTTCCAAACTGCAAGTAGTCTTTCAACGTTCGTTTAAACAAAATGGAAAACCGATTGCCACCACCTTGGATCAAATGAAAGCATCGATACCGCCTTATAAAACGTGTGCAGTAATTGAGGTATGAAAGGAAGGTTAGATAATATGTCAACAGTTCTGTTGTATTTTTCTGATGTTGATGTGCTGATTGTTCCTCTTGCTAAACGAAACGAATTCTGTGCCCAGGGTGGAATTGAACCAGGGAAAAAAATAATTAAACCTGTTAGCCATCGTATGCTTGGAGCGGAAATATTTGCGGCAGTGGATGTTTCGAGCTGCTCCGAAGCAATTAGTATGAATGATATTGTCTGGGTAGAAGGGAAGCTTACTGGAATAAAGACGCCGCGTATGTTTTCAAAAAAATACAGAAACATAAGTGTTGATATTGATGATTCCTATTTAATAAAAGAGTATAAACGAAACCATAATGGAGATTACGTTGAGACGAAAAATGACTCTGTTATTACGCTTGCATTGTCTGCAAACGAGGAAGAACTTGGGAAAGCGGTTATGGAATGCCTTGAGTTGCGGCAAGAAATAGAGCCAATTGCTATGAGTAGCTTTATGCTCCTCAACGGAGAAGTCATGATGTACAAGGCTCCGTCAGAAAGCTTTGACGATGCGGGCGACGGGAACACAGATGCATATCAAGTTTATGTTTGGGAAAAAATGCCATATCGGGTTTTTGTTTACTCGTTACAAAGCTATAAGCCAAAAAGGTATCGAAGAAGTATGGAAAGCATTTTATAAAATCAAAGGTTCAGTGCAGTTTAAAAAGACAGGAAAAAAACTATTTCCGCATAAGGCATTTTATGAAGATGAGGAACAGTCAATTGAGTCAAATCTTTTTTTGGAAAACGACGAATGGAAGGAATGTTTGATGTACATAGACAAAAGAAACTGCACAAAAGAAGAGGTTGCAATAATAAAAAGCGAATATGGTGGAATTGTAAGCAGTTGTAAGCTTGTTGCGGGACAAGAATAAGTCCTAATTAACATGGAGGTAATAATATGTCTAAGACTATATCAATTAAAGTGTCTATTGCTTCGAATGATAAGGTTTCTGCTCTTTTCATTCTTAAGACATTAATTAATACTGGATGGAATCCGATGGTCAATAGATTAATAAACTATTTGCCAGAAGATGATAATGATTTGTATAATTGGACAAATGAAAAAATCTCAATTGATCATATGTTTGAGATTATTAAAAAGAAAGAGCAAAAAAAAGAGAGCATTGGTATAGATTTGTACTGGAAAGACTCAGGTGTTGGAGTAAGCTTACTGATAACCAATTCATATGAGCTCTCTTTTAATCTTGATATTAACAGGAGATACATCGACGAAAACACACATATACTTGATTTCAATTGGTATGCAATGAAAATAATACCCGCGCTTTGTGAGCTTTGTCATGTTACTAAGTATAGTTTTGAGTATTATTATTGAGCCTGGGATTTTCGTGAACGCATCTCCAGCCATTTGATGATCCCCTCGCTCGTAGGTGCAAACTCGAGGCTTGCTATTTTCAATAAACTTCTTGTACGCTGTTTCAAACTCTTCCTCCGTGTATTTCCCTGCTTTTGTAAAGAACAGGCTCACAAAAATATCCGCGCCCTCCACCGCTTTGTTGTACTCGTCCTGTAGGCGGGAACTTGACATTGCGTCGATAAAATCCTCCCATATTTCAAGGTGAAGAAAAGTGTTCTTATTAATTAATTTCTTGTTTTCCCTATTGATAAATATCTCAAACTCGTTTCTGTCAACAGCCAACTCGCGTGAGGACGCAAGGAAGATTTTTATTATTCTGGCGGGCAATTTACCTGCGTACTCAAGCATATGTCCCTGAGCGTACTCATGCTTATGTTCGCGAGAGTACCCATTCCTATGTCCGTGAGCATACTCAAACCAATGTCCCTGAGCGTTCTCAAACCTATGTCCGTTAGCATACTCGCGCATGTATTTGGGGGCAACATCCTCTGCATTGTACTGCGCTGCCCCTCTTTCCCCAGGCATTGCCTTGTATGCGGGGAGTGACACGCCTACATTGTACAGTAAGTCGTCGATGGGTATTGTTTGTCATGATACATTGCAGGTAACCACCTCCCGCCCTTCTTGGTAAATACTGGTTATAAAGTTATAATTAAACGTTGACGCTTTCACCATGTAATTTGCTCGTTTGCCCCCACGATATGGCCCTGCAAAATTATCATTGCCGGGGTTTGCTTCACTTCCCCTTATCGCTTCGCATTTCGAACAGGTGCAGGGGACTTGAATTTCGTATTCTACGCCCCTATAAGCCATTATGATGGAGTTTAATGAGTTCATCGCGAGTATCATCAGTCCTCGGGCATCTTTTCCGCTTGCGCAGATTGTTATTCTTCGGCGTAAGAAATCTTCTTTAACTTGGCATTGCGCACTGCCCTCGTATTCCAGATTGACAGCATTGTTCCATACCTCTACCTTTTCTTCCATTTCGTCGAACCTGATGTACCCGCTCAATTCGGCGCTTAATTGGTTAACCAGAGCTCTTGGCATGAATTCAAATTCATACTCTACACAGACGCAATTCGCACCTGCCCAGCTTCTTTCGTCAGGCATTGACTCCAACAATGCAGGGAAGATATACTCTTTGTCATTGTGCTTCTTTTGGAATGCAACTTTGAATTCTTTTAACATTTCTTTCAGTACGACATGATGAGCCTTGTATTGCCCGCTTCCCCAAAGCCGCTCAAAATCTTCGGGTAAAATGTGGCCGAACTGGTTCTGTATTTTTTCGTCGTCAATAAGTGTGTATACCGCGTCCACCGCCAATTCGGGCTTTAATATCACCCAATCCTTCAACAGTTCGTTTTTATGGTACCAGAAAACTGTGCCGATATCATGGAAAAACATACAACAGTCATAATAATCGTTATCATTTTGAAAACTGTTGGAGTCCGCTTTTTTGCATACCGACCTAAACTGAGAGAAGTGCATACACCACTGATTTTCTTCCTTAAGAAGCTTTCTGGCACTAATCCATGACAGAGGCAAACTTTTGCTGCAATGTGGCAGTTTTTTTATTTGGTGTATGATCTCCCCCCTGATTTCCTCCAGCCCCTCATTGCCATTCGGCAAATTGACACGAAAAAACGGCAACGCACCGTTGCTGTCTTTGACAATGTTAAACAATGAATTTTCCAAATAAACCTTTAAATCGTTCCAGGGTAGCTGTAATCCATTGTGGCAGGTCTGCCCGATTAGGATGGGGCTCTCCCCCCCGAACTGGTAAAGCGTTGGAATCCAATAATCAAAACTGTTCTTGTCTTGACGCGTAGATTCCAATAAGACAAAAAGGGCGTTTTCCGTGATAAAAAAACGGTGAACCGGATAGTATACGTTCTGCCCGCCGAAATCCCACATGTGAACAGTGAAATCCCCCGAATCCCCTTCAATGCTCCAATCGCTAATATCGATACCCCTCGTCCTGTCGTACTCCTTGGGCAAGTCCGCATCTTCATCAACCAGCCTCGCTTTTAGCGATGTTTTCCCCGCCGCCCCATCGCCAACAAATATAAGTTTGGCTTCACTTATCACCGAAAACTCTTCCTTCTCCTTGCGCTCAAAATACCGCAATACCTCGTCGCGCCCCTGCCCAAGGATCTCAAGCGGTGGCTCTGTTATCGGGTTACCATATACACATAGCCCCTTTGGATCGAAAACGATTCCCTGGATGTTTATTTCTCTAAAATTATTAAGAATCGATCTATGCAAAACCTTAATTTTGTTATCTCTAATGTCAAGGTAGTTTAGTCGCGTCAACCCATATAATGGCGTCAGATCGATGATTTGATTGTACGACAAAGATAGTCTTTCCAGTTTTTTCAGCTCAGCTAACGTTGTAAGATCACTGATTTGATTGATTGCCAATATTAGACTTGTCAATTGTTTCAGCTCAACTAACGGTGTAAGATCACTGATTTGATTGCCTTCCAAACCTAGATTTGTCAATTGTTTCAACTCAGCTAACGGTGTAAGATCACTGATTTGATTGTACGGCAAAAACAGACTGCTCAGTTGTTTTAGCTCAGCTAACGGTGCCAGGTCGCTGATTTGATTGTTCGACAAAAACAGACTGCTCAGTTGTTTTAGCTCAGCTAACGGTGTAAGACCACTGATTTGATTGTTATTCAATTTTAGATTTGTCAACTGTTTCAACTCAGCTAACGGTGTAAGATCACTGATTTGATTGTACGACAAAAACAGACTGCTCAGTTGTTTTAGCTCAGCAAACGGTGCCAGGTCGCTGATTTGATTGCCTGACAAAGATAGACTGCTCAGTTGTTTTAGCTCAGCAAACGGTGCCAGGTCGCTGATTTGATTGCCTGACAAAGATAGACTGCTCAGCTGTTTTAGCTCAGCAAACGGTGCCAGGTCGCTGATTTGATTGCCTGACAAAGATAGACTGCTCAGCTGTTTCAGCTCAGCTAACGGCGTAAGGTCACTGATTTGATTGTTCGACAGATCTAGACTGTTCAGTTGTTTCAGCCTAGCTAACGGGATCAGATTGCGCATTTTATTGAAACGCAAATCAAGCGTTGATAGCCGGGGTAGTTTTTTCAGCAGTTTTGCCATTTTATAGAAATTATAGCCGGATAATTCACTTTCTGACACATTAAACTCTGACACATAACCAGAACTCAAAACATATTGATTAGAGCCAATACCCTCTTTAAACGTGTTTTCCTCTAAATCAATGCCAGTTAATTCTTCAAGCTGCCTGATAATGTCTAAATCATGCGCATTTATATTAGATTCCTTTGTATCGGACATTCGTATCCCCGCCTTCCAGAGTTTATCCTAAACCTATGCCAAGTGGCCCCTGAATTCACACATATACGCTGTGTCACGCTTTATTATGCCACGTTTGAAGGCGGCGGCAAAAGCCGATCTCCGCTCAATCATTTTTACTCTAGATTGATAGAACCTGCTCTTATCAAGTATATCAGGTTCGTATTTATATTGGATTGGTTTTTTGACGAAAGACATGAACGCAAGAACCGTCCCTCCGTTCACAGACGGCTCAATATTCCAGTTGAATTTTCAAGCTATCGCCAATACTACTTCATGGGAAGAAGGGGCTTCATATTCCTGCAAGAAATTACTAAAATTGGGGCAACAATATACACCGCGAAGAATCTTTTGTATTCTACCCTTTTCCGCAAGTCTATTCAACGCTTTTCGGTTTGTTTCATAATCAGTAATGTCTGTAAAGTCGTTTGCAGTAAAAACAGCTTCGTTTCCAAGAGCCTGTATTTGCGTAAATAGTTTTTTAGTGTTATTCAATCGCATAAATAGATCTCCCTGTCGCGAATATAATATAATAATTGTGACAGACAAACAAGCTAGTAATTTCCTCTTTTTTCTTTCTGCCCTTTTAAGCCCCTTTGTTGGTGCATTTTTTTACGCTTACACAATAGCGAATCAAAAAAATGAACGCGCTATACAGAATTATTGCTGTCTTGGGCACTGTGAAAACTGGACAAATCAATATAAAATCCATCGAAGTCCGCAAGGCACTGACGGATGAACGGGACAACAGTGGCGTCGAGCAGGGTAAAGAATATGCGGCGCTTACCAATTTGATGAGCCGAAAATGGAGAGGCATGTCAATCAGCGAATACAAGCAGCACAAATGTTAAAAAATTATAATTGGAATTAACTGTATCTTCATGTTACACTATATTCAGTAGTCGAGCAGACATGGGGGGCGAATCATCCGCTTTTTTAAGGGCGCGATTAACTCTGACAATTAGGAACTGTTAAATAATAAATTGCGATTCCTGCCTCGTTTTTTGCCGCCATGCTTCGTTGTCAAAACTTGCAAGGCACAAAGCATTGCCGCGTTTTGACTCCTTGCATGGCGGCAAAAATCCTACGGCAATATTTCACAATTTATTATTAACACCTAGGCTAAACTTGCTGGCATACTTTCGTATAGCATATTATAATTCTATCAGAATAGTTTAATATTTCATCTTTTGTCATCAAGCGTGAAACTGTACCCGCACTCACAAGTTTCAAAGCAAAACAATACAAATTTTAAATACATGGGCTATCCCGGATGATGCACTGAACCCAACACGCACCGTCCCGGTGAAGCCGGGGCCGTAGCCTAAATAGGACGCAGAAATTTAATTCGGCAGTTGCGACTGCCGAAGCGAAAAACAAAATTGGAGGTACAACATGAGCAAATTAAAAGCAAGTGAATATAAAAGATTCGAGGATATAAAAATTATCCGTGCGGACAGAAGCGAATATTGGCTTGCGCGTGAATTATCTCCTGTACTTGGCTACTCAAAATGGGAAAATTTTTCAAAGGTGATTGACCGTGCTATGCTCGCATGCCGCAACAGCGGATTTGAAATCGCAGACCATTTTCCTGACATCAGGAAAATGGTTGACATCGGCAGCAGAACCAAGCGGCGCGTGAAAGATTTTGAACTCTCGCGGTATGCCTGCTACCTCATCGTACAAAACGGCGATCCGCGAAAAGAAGTTATCGCTTTCGGTCAAACCTATTTCGCAATTCAAACATACAGGCAAGAAGTTGCCGACAGATTTAATCAGCTTGACGAAGACAACAAGCGTCTTGTAATTCGCGGCGACATCAAACAATGGAATCAGATGCTTGCTGAAGCTGCGCGCGATGCGGGCGTTATCACGAACGAAGAATTTGCCGTGTTCCAAAACGCGGGTTATATGGGTTTGTATGGTGGTCTTAGTGTTGAGAAGATTCACGATAAAAAAGGTCTTGCTGTCCGTGATAAAATTCTTGACTACATGGGTAGCGAGGAGCTCATCGCAAATTTATTCCGTATTTCACAAACAGATTGCATTTATTTATTGACGCAAGAATCCTACCTGCGTTCCGTCCCTGCGTTTACGTTTCTGTCAGCAGTTTGTCCAATTGGTTGCGGAAATGGTTTTTTAGTTGATTCGCGTTTTCGTATTCGGTCGGGAAGTGGCCTAGAGCTTTCAGTTTGTCCTCGAATCGATGTAAACCGTTGAAATCATCACGGTTTATACCTCTGTTATTGACATTCGATTTCTTGAAGTACATGTAAACTAGAGGCTTGCCATTTTCCATAAACGTCTTGTACGCCGTTTTAAACTCTTCCTCCGTGTATTTCCCTGCTTTTGTAAAGAACAGGCTCACAAAAATATCCGCGCTCTCCACCGCTTTGTTGTACTCGTCCTGTAGGCGAGAACTTGACATTGCGTCGATAAAATCCTCCCAAATTTCGAGGTGAAGAAAAGTGTTCTTTTCAATCAATTTCTTGTTTTCCCTATTGATAAATAACTCAAACTCTTTTCTGTCAACAGCCAACTCGCTTGAGGACGCAAGGAAGATTTTTATTATTCTGGCGGGTAATTTACCTGTATACTCGCGCCTATATCCCTGAGCGTACTCACGCTTATTTTCGTGAGAGTACCCATTCCTATGCCCGTGAGCGTTCTTAAACCTATGTCCCTGAGCGTACTCGCGCATGTATTTGGGGGCAACATCCTCTGCATTGTACTGCACCGCCCCTCTTTCCCCAGGCATTGTCTTGTATGCGGGGAGTGACACGCCTACATTGTACAGTAAGTCGTCGATGGGTATTGTTTGTCCTGATACATTGCAGGTAACCACCTCC
>Ga0099364_10006716_pt1 | contig 16664 bp, 11 predicted proteins | sample TergutTh196P3_FD_73070 | JGI IMG/M metagenome (GOLD analysis project Ga0099364, IMG submission 73070) | Microcerotermes parvus P3 segment gut microbial communities from Pointe-Noire, Republic of the Congo - Th196 P3 | ecosystem: Host-associated > Arthropoda: Insects > Digestive system > Gut ... | reverse complement strand
CGGTGCCGTGAAGGATTCCTTCGGTCATACGAGTTTCAGTGCCAGTCAGATGACCGTTGCGCAAATTGTCGTGAACTATCTGAACAAGGTCGGCATTGCGGCCAAGGGAGCGGCACGCGGCAACGTGCCGGGAACGGACCAGCGGCATTCGATGGCTTACGCTTCGGCGATTGATCTCGATGAAGCGTACCGTCTTGGTCAAAAGGCAATGGAACTCGCCGCAACGGGCCAAGGCGGATTTATGTCAACGATCCTGCGAGAGCCGGGCTTGATTTACAATGTTCGGTACGACAAGGTTCCATTGCAATTGGTTGCGAACAGCGAACGGACTTTTCCTGCCAAATGGATCAAACCCTGCGGTTGCGACGTGTCTGACGAGTTTGTCCAATACGCCAAACCGCTTGTCGGCGAAGATATGCTCTCGTTGCCAATGATCGGTGGTCGTCAACGCTTGACGCGGTTCCAACCGATTTATGCCGACAAAAAACTATCTGCCTACGTGCCGCAGGCAGATAGGAAATGACGAAGAGAGTCCTACAATTTGGGGAGCGTCATTCCGCCATCGACCATAAGGACTTGACCGGTGCTATAGGCCAGTTCTCCGCGAGCGAGCATAGCGACGGCCCGTCCGACATCGGCGGATTCGCCCCAACGGTGTTGCGGAATGAGACCCTCCGCGATCAACTTGTCGTACTTTTCCGTAGCGGGAGCAGTCATATCGCTCCGAATGAGTCCGGGACGAATCTCGTAAACGGGGATACCATACTCCGCCAGACGAAGGGCCCAAAGTTGCGTGGCCATACCGAGAGCGGCCTTCGACAAGCAGTATTCGCCGCGATTCAGAGACGCCGTTGTGGCCGAAATCGACGAAATGTTGACGATGCAACCGAAAAACTCCGACGATTCCGTCTTTTGTTCCAGCATCCATTTCACAACGTCTTGGGTCAGGAAAAACGGCCCTTGAAGGTTGATCTTCATAAGCCAGTCGTAATTTTCCTCGGTCATTGTGAGAAGATCGTCGCGGACTTTTGCCGTGACGCCGGCGTTGTTGACCAGCAGATTGAGCCGTTTGAAATCCCGTCGAACCGACTCGACGAGCCGCAGGCGATCATCACGGTTGCCAACATCACATTGATAATAGACAATCCGCCGATCGATGGCTTGAGTTCTCAACCCGGCGAGCGGTTCGGCGACCTGTTCGATGTCCCGTGAACCGCAAAGGGCGAGGCTGTAACCTTCCGCCAACAACGACTGTGAAATTCCGAGTCCGATACCGCGAACTCCTCCGGTAACGAGTGCGACTTTCATTTTAAGATGGAATGCTGATGAACTCTTTGGGGGATTCACTGGCCCGTCGAATTGTTCGACTCGCTGTAACTCAAGCCAACGTCTCCATTTTAGCCGAGACAAAGAAACAAGACAATTCCCTCTCGGTTCGCGTACCTACCGTGTTTCCAGATAGACCGTCAGCACTGCAATATCTGCGGGTGTAATGCCGCTGATTCGGCTTGCTTGATCGAGATCACGCGGTCGGATTTTGGCGAACTTCTCCCGTGCTTCGATGCGAAGATGAATCATCGCCGAGTAATCGAAGGTCTCAGGAATCCGCCGCTCCGCCAGTTTGCGACTACGGGCAATTTCGAGTTCCTGCCGCTGAATGTATCCGCCGTACTTGGCATCAATGCAAACCTGTTCGGCGGCATCCGGAGCGATGCCTCCGAGTTCCGGAAGTTTTTGTACGATTTCGTCCCATGTCGTTTCCGGGCGCGACAGAAACTTCATCAAGGAACCGTGAGCATCGTGTGTCGTCGTCAACAGTTGATTGGCCCGGTCAATGTCGGCGGTCTTTTTTCGTAACAGTTCGATTCGCTGCGGTTCGACCAGGCCGATTTTTTCACCGAGCGGCGTCAAGCGGCGGTCGGCGTTGTCTTGGCGCAACAATAATCGGTACTCGGCACGGCTCGTGAACATCCGGTACGGTTCATCGACACTACGTGTTACAAGATCGTCGATCATCACGCCGATGTACGCCTCGTCCCGCCGCAAAATGAACGGTTCCTTGCCCAAAACCGCCAGCGCCGCATTGGTTCCCGCCATCAAACCGAGCGCGGCGGCTTCCTCGTAACCCGTCGTTCCATTGAGTTGTCCTGCCAAATACAGACCGCGAACTGCCTTTGTTTCCAGCGTCAATTGGAGTTGGTCCGGCGGCGCATAATCGTACTCGACGGCATAAGCGTAACGCATAATCTCGACGTTTTCGAGGCCGTCGATTATTCGGAGCATTTTGTCCTGCATCTCGCGGCCAAAACCGGTCGAAAAGCCGTTGATATAAACTTCGTTTGTGTTACGACCTTCGGGTTCAAGAAAGAGTTGGTGTCGTTCCTTGTCGCCGAATCGGGCGATTTTCGTTTCAATTGAAGGACAGTAGCGTGGTCCTGCCGTGGGTGTTTGACCATTGAACGCCGGTGCAAGGTGCAGGTTCTCACGGATCAATTCGTGTAACTGCGGATTCGTCCACGTCATCCAACATGCCACAGAGCCGGGGGCGTAAGCCCCCGAATGGTTCGCGAGAAACGAAAACGGCAACGTTTCTTCATCGCCGGGATGTTCGGTCACTTTCCGATAATCGATACTCCGTGCATTGATTCGCGGCGGCGTATCGGTACGAAAACGGCGGAGTTCGATGCCGAGATTCCGTAACGCTTCGCTGATTCCGTGTGCCGATGCCTCACCGAAGCGTCCGCCGGACCGTTGCCGTTCACCGCAGTATAACATTCCGTGCAAAAACGTGCCGCAACAAAGAACGACCGCCGAAGCGCGAACCTCAGTGCCGTCGTCAAGCAAAACGCCGCGAATTCGTGATTCGTAAATCAACCCGACGACGTTTTCCTGTCGCAGTTCGAGATTCGGTTGGTTTTCGACGATCCGTTTGATTTCATTTTGATAGGCCCGTTTATCGGCTTGGGCGCGTGGTCCGTGCATCGCGGGACCTTTTCGACGGTTGAGCATTCGGAATTGGATTCCTGTTACGTCAATGGCCTGTGCCATTGCTCCGCCGAGGGCGTCGATTTCCCGAACGATATGTCCTTTGCCGATACCGCCGATGGCCGGATTGCAACTCATCAGGGCAACGGTATCGAGATTTCCGGTCAACAGAGCAGTGCGTACGCCGAGCCTTGCGGCGGCCAAAGCCGCTTCGCAGCCGGCGTGACCGGCTCCGACCACGATGACGTCGTAGAGTCGATTCATACGGAAAATTGTAGTACGACGCCGTTTTATGGAAAGGGGAGTCTCCTTCCTTATTGCTTCCTCTTTCATTGGGCGTTACAGGAGTCGAACCTGTGACCTCATGGGTGTAAACCATGCGCTCTAGCCAACTGAGCTAAACGCCCTTCGCTCAGAATTTCACGATGAGCGATCCGCCGCCGGACAACTGGTTCGGTTTTGTTCCACCGGCAAAAGGCTTGAAACCATTGTAGTATTTGCTCCAGTCATAACGTATTTCCGGTCGCAGGATGAACCAGTCGTTCGGCGTCCAGTTTGCGCCGAGCGTGAGGGAGTACAAGTCGCCACCCTCACCGCCATTGGTCAGGTGAGGCAGGTCGAAGATCGTTCCGTGAGCATGAGACCATTCCGCACGGAGACCGACCGCCCACTTTTTATTGATCGTGTAGATCAAATGTTGGTTGATGCCTGAACTGTGCGTTCTGGTTTCCGTAAAACCGGATTCGTAATTATTGCCCCCCCAGCCGCCTTCAATCATGTACAACCAACGTTTGCCGAGATTCAGTGTGCAGATCAATGTCTGAATAACGTGTGTCGCCGTGTCGTAGTAGTCCCGATTATATCGGGGATCTTCGTTACCGTTACTCCGTCCGACATACAAGTTGTACGAAAATTTCAGGCTGTCCGCAGGAGCGAACGTGATTTTTCCGATGAAACCGTTGTCAGAGAAGCGATTCGAGAAACTGTTGTGCATTCCAGTCGTCCAGCCCGCAGAGAACGTCAAGCGATCATTCGCCTTGTATTCCGCCGTGACACCGGAGGCCGTCAGCACCGTATTGTAGCAACTGTAAGAAAAACTATGAAAGAATGTCATCGGTGCCGGCAACGCTTCGTGAACCATAGCGGGACCGAACTTGCCGACGCGGATTTTCAGGTTCCGATAGCCGACTTCCGCGAACATTTGGACGAATGAGAGGTGATAATCGCCGGTTCCCCAATCGAAGTCAAACCGTTGGTCGCCGAAGGCTTGCGTGGCATTGGCGTCGGTCCCGAACAGCGTGTCCATTTGGAAGCCCCAATCGAAACCGCGTTTCGTGTCGAGGTCCTTCTTCAGCCCGATCCATGTTTGATAGACGGTAAAGTCGCTCGGCAGTTTCGACATAAAGAGATACGAGTTGCCGGACAACGCATCCAACTGGCGCCAGCACGGTCCGTTGTCTGCATCCGTGTAACGGTTGGTACTACCGTGGGCGTTGACCGAGATTCCGGCTTGCACCCAGCCATAGACGGAAACCTTGTCCCACAGCGAACTTTTTTTACCTCCGACAGATTCACAAGGATCACAGAACACCGGTTCACAGGGATCGCAGACGGAGAGTCGACAATCGTAGAACGAGTCGCGGGGGTGTTGAGCAAAGGAGAGGTTCGCCGTCTGCAACAGCAACACGGTGAAAACGGTGGCGGCCAGGATTCGGAACATGATATTTCCCCGATTGACGTTGGACCATGAAGCAGTTCGAAAACGACGGAGCCCCCGTCATTCTTCCCTAATCTGCGCTCATTGATCCATCAATCGGTCGGAGTCCGAGCCGGCGCACGGGTCGCTGCGCAACAGGATCGACTGTTGCCGTCGAAAACAACAGAAACTTTTCCGTTCAGCTCGGATTTTTTTCGGGCCGCTGTTGTACAAACAGGCAAAACGGAACAAACCCCTCAGTCAAAAAAAAGACTGCGGACGGAACAAACGAAATATGTGAACCATCCGCTACAATGCCTCTGAGCGCCAGGCCAACACCAACGCACAGGACACGCAAAAATCAGCATCTGGACAGACATTCAGGCGAAATCATTGGTTGTTCTGTGTTTTTGCGTATTCCGGTTACTTTTGATGCCACTTGGCTTTATTGTCAAACTGGGTGGGTACGGAAGGCGATCAGCCGATAAGTTCGGCTCAGCTCCGCCTGGAAAAATACTACCACCAGGTATGCTGTCCCGGAATCGGCACGGGATAACTTCCGTTCGGACCGGGAACGACGGGCGAAGCCATTCCGGCGGCGCAATCTTCCGGCGCCGGTTTGAAGACGAAGTTCGAATCGAGCATTTCCTTCAAGCCGATCATCTTTCCCGTGTAGGCGGCCATTTGACCGAGAACGGCCATTGCCGTGCTGTTCACAACATAGTCGTCAGAATGAAGCCGTTCGCCCTTGCGGATGGCGTTGAAAAGCGAAACCTGCTCCTCGTTGTGCCCACCGGCCTTCGGTCCGTCGTATCTCCAATTCGTTTCGCCGACGATTCTCGCTTCGTTCCAGTAAGCGGTGCCTTTCGTACCGAAAATAATATCGTCGTAAGAATTGAAACAACCGGTCGTCGTTCGACAGAAGGCGAACAAGCGGCAAACATCGTTCGGATAGTGGAACACCGCTCCGTGGTGGTCGAACACGTTGCCGAACTGCCGGTCGGTCATTGAGGAGCGTCCGCCCATTCCAAAAGCGCGTTCCGGCATCCGACCGCCGAGCAGCCACGTCATTCGGTCGACATTGTGGACCAGCGACTGCGTAAAGTCGTCACCGGAGAGCCACGCAAACATATACTGGTTATAGACCTGAACATCGAGTTCGGACATTCCTTCCGGATAGCCGCGAACTCCGTAGGGTGCCCGTAGAAAGGTGCTTTGGATCGCTCGGACCTCGCCGATGGCGCCTTCGTGGACCTTTTCGACGAGCGCTTGGTACTGCGGCTGAAACCGGCTGTGAAGACCGGCGAGAAAACACAGTTTTTTTTCCTTTGCCGCAGCAACGGTCCCTTCGAGCATTTTGATTCCGGCGGCGTCGATGGCGTTCGGCTTTTCGACGAAGACATGTTTTCCGGCGTCGACGGCACGTTTGGAGTACAGCGGATGGAACTTCGCGGCACCGGCAATCAGGATGACATCGACCCCGGATGCAATGACGCCGACATCGTTTTGGAAGCCATCGAAGATTCGTTCTTCGGGAACGTCGACCTGTTCGGGAAACGCCTTGCTGATCGCTTCGAGTCCGTTCTTGGCCCGACTTTTGAAGTAGTCGCCGATGGCAATGAGTTTAACGTCTTTGCCGGTTCTCAGGGCTTCGTTGACGGCGCCGAGTCCGCGACTACCACTACCGACAAGACCGATTTTAATGGTTCCACTTCCCTGAGCATGCACTGACTTTGCAATGGGAAGGCTCGACAGAGCGCTACCGGCCACCATGCCGGCCTTCAAAAAGTTACGACGTGTGGGCATGAGAAGGTTCGGGGTTCAAAGGGGGACAAACATCCGCTCGTTCTACTACGGTCCCTTTACGTATGAAAAAGCCGGAAGAATGGATTTGCGTTCATTCGATAAGCGCCGTCCTACGACTGCGGCTCTGATATTTACCGATTATAACGACAATTGGCATGGCATGACGTCATCTTGAATTACGAATTCTCCGTCGCGATTCCCGAACCACGTCGCTCGATTTCGACAATTTTAGCAAGTCTTTTTTCGTGTCGTCCGCCGTCGAAGGGTGTGCTGATCCAGAGATCGACAAGACGATCGACGGTCTCCTGCCCGAGCAGATCGGCGGGGAGACAGAGAATGTTCAAATCGTTATGCCGCCGACTGAGTTCGGTGGAGATCTCGTCGATGACCGGAGCGGCACGAACACCGGCGAATTTATTTGCCGTAATGCACATTCCAAGTCCGGTTCCGCAAACGAGAATTCCCCGATCCGACGTACCACAACCGACCCGCTCCGCGATCACCGAGGCGACATCCGGATAGTCGACCGGTTGCGTCGAGCCCAGCGGCGGACCGGCCTCAACGACCGTGTGGCCCTGTTGACGGAGAGATTCGGCGACCTTAATACGAACCATGATTCCATGGTGATCGCTTCCAACAGCAATATTGAGTGGCATGGTAGCTTTATTTCAGCAAAAACGGCATCCTCACTCTGATTATATCTCGTTTTTTGAAAAAAAAAAGAGACTCTTACAGAACCCAGGAGGATTGGGGTGTGTAAAACTTTAGTTGGACTTTTGACGTTAAGATAGGTAGTTTCGTGTAAAATACAGAGTTCACCGGGACTATTGGCTTGTCCATTGCGGCTCCCACCGGGACAAGCACCAGAGTCAACCGGGGGACATACACCAACTCCAACTAAAGTTTTACACACCCGGATCACAAAGAACGCGCCCTCTTTGAGACTTGATATACACGGCTCAACGGCATAAGACGGACATTTCGATAGGGGGGTGTGAAAGCGGGATGGTGGGAAGTGGAAAGGTGATTTCATCCGATCATTCGACACTGTTTCGCTTTTCCACCTTCACTTTCCCAGAGCACCACGCAACGCCGTTCCCTGGCGTTGCGTGGTATAGGGGCCAAGCCCCTGAAAACCGGCACTGTAGGCCGAAAACGAGTCACGCCAAATTTCACAAGGCCTGTCAATGTCAATCGACCCCAAGGAAATTCTGAAAATACTCCAAATTTCCGGCTTGTTTTTCCCGGCGAAAGAAATACAATGCGGCAATCGTATGGGGACAACGTGGCCAAGAAATTTCTCATCACCGGGGGCGGCGGCTTTGTCGGAAGGCATCTGCTGAACCTGCTCGATGCGCTGGATGAACCGGTCGAAAGGCTTGGAATCGACCGGACCGCCGGGAAAGCGTTCCTGACGGTCGACTTGACAAACCGTGACCATCTAAAGGCCGTCGTTGCTGATTTCCGACCGAACTTCGTCGTTCACCTCGCGGCGGGAAGTAGTGTTGCCGAAAGCTGGAAGGATCCTGCCGCCTGTTTTCTCAATAACACGACGATGTTCCTGAATCTTCTGGACGCCGTTCGGGATTTCGTGCCGGACTGCCGGATTCTGTCCGTCGGTTCGGCAGAGGTTTATGGAGGATCCCCAACGCCGCCGTTTCAGGAGGAAACGCCGCTTATACCGCAGAATCCTTATGCCGTTGGACGACTGGCTCAAGAACAGATGGCCCAAGTTTATCGAAACGGCTTTGGACTTGACATTATAACAACACGGTCGTTCAATCACACGGGACCGGGTCAGAGTTCCCGGTTCGCCGTTCCGTCGTTTGTTCGGCAGTTGACCGACGCCAAACGGCGCGGTGAAAAGAGAGCCGTCCTGAAAACCGGCAATGTCGAGGTCATCCGCGATTGGTCGGATGCCCGTGATGTCGTCAGAGCTTATCTCCTCTTGCTCGAAAAAGGGCGTTCCGGCGAAGTCTATAACGTTTGCGGCGGCGAAGGACGGACTCTGCGCAGTGTCATCGAAACGGCGGCCAGACTGTTGGAACTCGATGTCGCTATTGTCCTCGACGAACAGTTGTTACGCCCGAATGACATTCCAGCCTTGATCGGTCGCAATGACAAGCTGGTGCGAGAAACCGGCTGGCACCCGGTAATCCCCCTCGAAACGACACTCCGTGACATGGCGGAGGAGTTGGAACTTTAGACTTGTTCCCTAACCCCACCCATCAATGATTTCTATCAACAGATTAACACAGATTAACACGAGGATTGCAACGTGCGAAAGGTAGGCAGCCGACCGCCGGGCGGCTGCGTGCGGTACTCCGCACTGGTCCTCCCACAAGGCCTTGTTTTACCGAACCATTGTAAAAGTCGGCTATATCGCCGACGTTGCCGCCCGGCGGTCGGCGACCTACCTCGTTGGGGACTTTGCAATCCTCCGGCGGCAGTTGACAGATGCTTTCACACGGTTCAGAGAACACCCGGCAAGGCGACGGTATTGCCGTCGTTCACCGTTCCCAACCGAGCCAAAACGCCCGCCGGCGTTGTTATCGGAAGCGATCGAACCGCCCCGTCTCCAAGCAAAAAGTTGACGATGCCCGGATGCGCACTGCCGAATCGAGCGCCGGACCAGCTGATCGTGCCATTACTTTCTTGATCCGGACGAGCGATACTTCTGGCCCCATCGTCCATATCGGTACTTCCCGGTGTTGTGGAAGACCCACTTACCCGTACGGCCCGTGCGACGGCTGTCGAATAACTGTCGCCTCCAACAAGATAGCTGCAATCACTGTAGTATATCTGGGTGTTGGTCGTTGTTCCGTCGTGTCGGCATACGTTGAATGCCGGGGGAGGCAAATGTTTCTCACCGACGAGCAGTTGATTGCTGGTTCCGTCCGACCACCACGCCATGCTGTCGCGCGGTCCCCAAGTCCGAATGTCACCGGGTCTCATATAAAGGGCGGCACGAAACGGTGCCGGGTGATTTGCGGTATGGTCCACGTGAAACCAATGGCTGATACTGCCCGTGTTCAGCGCGGCGTGATAGCTCAGCACAATGGCGTAGCACAACTGTGGACCGTGAGGCGCATTTCCGAGGGTGGTATAAGCGTCCCCACAGGGGGCCGAAAAAGTGCTGGTCTGTGACCCACCGCCGCGCCGGGAAGGACAACGATAAATCGGTACGCTACCGAATTGCCTGCGGATTTCATCGTTCATCCGTTGCGTTGACATCGTACTGTCGTTTGTCCACCAAGTACCGGCGTAGTTCACGTCAACTCCGCGCTCGGCGATATAATTGTACAAGCTCTGTTGTTCGACGAACGGGTAGATGGCGGCCCAAAAACCGGGGCCCGCATTTCTACCGAAACTCCCCGGCGGTAGCCCCTGTAGGGTGTCGTGGAAATTGTGGACGGCAATACCGACCTGCTTCAAGTGGTTGGTGCATTGTGATCGTCGTGCGGCTTCGCGCGCCGCCTGAATGGCGGGAAGCAAGAGTGCGATCAAAACGCCGATGATCGCGATGACGACGAGAAGTTCAACAAGGGTGAAGCCGAGCGTTTTATGTAGATCGCCCCCCCCCCCCTATCTTAACATTTTGGTTCTTCATTGGATTCTCCTGTGGAAAAGTGGATGTAACCGTAAATCACTACAGCTTGCATTCTACACGAGCGACAGAACGAAGTCAAGCGGATTTTGTAAGTTTGAACGAGATTGTACAGCCCGTCGTCAAGTTTTTGGCCTGAAGGGCCGGAGCATTACAGCCCAGGGCAAGGCGTACTCGCCGTTGCCCTGGGGCATGGGCTCCATCGCCGCTGCCGCCCGGCGGTCGGCAGCCTACCTTTCGCACTTTGCAACCCTCGTATCGTAATCGGAGTCATTCTTGAATTCCCGCCGGATTCCGAATATACTGCGGGTTGGTTCGCCCCACAAGGCAAAAAAGTGCAAGCGTAACACTCTGTCCCCTTCTTAATGATGAATCGACGACAACTACTGATGTTGGCGGCCCTGGTCGCCATGCCGTTCGCTCCTCCACTGACCGAGAGTTTTGGTGCGGAGAAAAAAGCGAAAGTCCTCTATTTCTCCCGGTCGCAGGGCTTCGAACACGACCCTGTAAAATTGCAGAAAGACGGGGCGACCGTTTCCGATGTCGCCCTGAAAAAATACTGCGCCGCCAAAAACATCGAATTAGTCTGTACGCAGGATGGCAGCGTCTTCGACGGCGATCTCGGTCCATACGACGCTTTCGTGTTCTACACATCGGGAAACCTCGAGGCCAAGCAAGATCCAGACCGGAAAAATGCGGTGTCGCCCCCCTCCGCTCCGATCTCCGCCGATGGGCTGAAAAAGTTCTTTGCCGCCGTCAAATCCGGCAAGGGGTTCGTCGGAATCCACGCCGCCACGGATTCCCATTGCAACCAGAAGGACGAAAAGGGAGTCGATCTCTACACAAAATTGATCGGCGCCCGATTCACCGGGCACGGACCCCAACAATTTGGAACCGTAACGATTACTGAACCTGCCGACTTCCCACACCTCAAGGAATCCGGAAAGCGGATCACGACGTGGGAAGAATGGTACGGAATGGGACAATTCAATCCCGACATGCGAGTCCTGCTCATCCAGGAAACCGAAGGAATGGACGGAAAAGATTACCAACGTCCGCCGTTTCCTTCGACTTGGATCCGCAAGGAAGGAAACGGTCGTGTCGCTTACTCTGCTTTTGGACACCAGAACCAGTATTTCCGGAACGCGGAAAATGTCCGTCGCCTCGGCGAACTGATCGAATGGTCGATCGGTCGCTTCGACGTGGATACAACGCCGAATTTTGATACCGTTACGCCGAAAGGGAATGAATTACCGAAATAGGGGTTGCAATCCGCCGAGCCACAGGTCCCGGCGGATTGCGTTTTACTCCAGTGTCGGCGGGACGAGTTCGTCGGCACGTTGTGGGTTCGCTTGCTCGGTCTGCCACGATCGTCAACGAGGATGCTCGACCCAATGGCGCAGACGGTCCAATGGCCATGTTCGCCCCCAATCCATCCCTCCACGATGCACGGCCCTCAATTACCGAAGGACACTCGATGGTTATAGGAGATGCCTTGGCGGTCTTCCCTTCGGGATTCCTGTTTGCGCGATCGTATGGATTAAGGTCTCATCACGGGCGGCAAGTGAAATTTTCTCCATGTCCCGGTGACCCACGCCTATCTCTCCATATCACATGAGTATTATCACTTCGCCTTGGATTGCCGTCGACATTGGAGCCGACCGCATTTACGTCGCCTATCTGGATGCCTTCGCCACGGCTCGAAGCGTCCGGCCCGACAACGGCGAATTCGACAGCGTTTTTCATGTCTCTCGGAGTGGAAAAATCCGGTTCGGACGCAACGCCGCCGAACGTTTGGCCGACGACCCGGAGGGGATTGTCCTGCTATCGACTTCCTCCTTCAAGAATGATGCGATGATCCACTTCCCAGATGGCCGCTTGTCGATCCGACCGTCCTTGCTTCTCACGGCCTTGTTGCAACGGGTCCGGCAATACTGCGAGGAACATCCCTTTCGTGGTGCATCGCTTGAGACATGCGTCTTGACGTTGCCTCGCCGTAGTGACCGATTGCGTCAGACCCTCTCACGGGTCGCTTGGGAAGCGGGATTCACAAAGATTCATTTCCGGGACAGAGCAATCGCTACGGAAACATTTCGACGTCACGTTTGGAGCAAGACGTTTCCCTACGTCACGATTTGCACTCTCGGAGCCTCCCGGGTCTCGTTCACGCTTTTGAAAGATCGACACGGCGGCTGTGAACGTGTTGACCAGTTCGGCTCGATCGGAACCGCCGGCACTGACGAGATTGATCGGATCATCCTGCAATCGGCGGACCCGGGAAATATCGTCCCGGTCGATTCCTGTGATGCCCGGCTCCAGTTGAGAGTGTTGCGTGCCTCCTATTCCCTCGACAAAGAAGAATCATTCCATTTGTACCTGAACGGTCGAAAAAAAAAGGTCCGCACCGTCCATTTCGAAACGGCAACTCGAATTTTCATTCAAAGAATACTGGTACGACTCAAGGTCTACACCGCCAGGGCATTGGAAATTACCGGAGCCACCGACATTCCGATTGCCTTGGCCGGTAGTGGGGCAAACAATCCACTGATTGCACAAGCCATCGAAAACGCTACGGCAGGCGAGGTGTTTTGGTGGCCGGAAGCGGAAGAAGCCGGTGCCTTGGGAACCGCAATGATGTTCTTGCCCAAATCAAAGCCGGAAGCGCCGACTGAAAACGAAGAGCGGTTTTTCCGCGACTACGAAAAGGCCTTAAAAGGGGACGCCGAGTCCTGTTGCATGGTGGCACAGGCATTGGAGACAGGAAACGGAACGGCCGTTTCCCGCGAGGAGGCGTTTGACTGGTATCGACTGGCCGCCCAACAAGGATCGCTGGCCGGGATGTGTCATTTGGCCCGGTGCTATTTTCGGGGAGTAGGAACTGCCAAGGCCCCAAAGGCATCGGTCCCATGGCTCGTCGAATCGGCTCAGGCCGGCTATGCGCCGTCTCAATACGCCCTCGCAGGGTACCTTTTCAAGAGCGAACCGCAATCCCACCGTGCAACGGAAGGTTGGGATTGGATGCGTTTGGCTGCCGACCAAGGGTATACCAAAGCTTTGTCCTACATCAACCAGCATTTGCCGCAACCGCCGCTCGACGATGACCAATCCAAGATAACGGAGAAGGATGTGCCGTCCGAAAACGTCACAGATTAACTTTCCCGTCCGCCTTTCGTACAGGCTCTCCAGGAAGTACAATTGGAGGTCGCTTCATTCTGGCGTCTCCCACTTCACTCCGACGACTCCCCATGAATCCCACATCAAAAGAATTCTTGAAACGTATCCTGACGACGCCGAGCACGACCGGCTTCGAGGAAAGAGTCCAACAACAGGTTCGCGATTACGTCAAACCGTTTGCCGACGTTGTTCGTACCGATGTTCATGGCAACGTGATTGCCGCACGGAATCCGGACGCGCCGCTCCGGGTGATGCTCGCCGGACACTGCGATCAGATCGGCCTCATTGTCAGTTATATCGACAAAGAAGGCTTTATCTATGTCCTGACCGTCGGCGGCTGGGACGTTCAGAATCTGGTCGGCGTCCGCGTCAAAATCTGGACGGCAAACGGTCCCGTCGACGGCGTGATCGGCAAAAAGCCGATCCATCTGATGGACGACGACGACAAAAAGAAGGTTCCCAAGGTCAAAGATATCTGGATCGATATTGGAGCGAAGGACAAAGAGGACGCCGAGTCCGTTGTTTCCGTCGGCGATCCGATCACGGTGGAACTCGAATATCGGGAACTTCGCAACGATCTCATTGCGGCTCCGGCGACGGACGACAAGGCCGGAATGTGGGTCGTGATGGAAGCCCTGCGTCGGATTGATCCTGCCAAACTCAAGGTCGGCGTCTTTGCCGTTTCGACGGTTCAGGAGGAAGTCGGTCTGCGGGGTTCGAGGACCAGCGCGTACGGTATTGATCCGCATGTCGGTATTGCAACCGACGTAACCTTTGCAACAGACTGTCCGACTATCGAGAAAAAAGAGAACGGCGATGTCAAACTCGGCGGCGGTCCCGTGTTGACAAAGGGCCCCAACATGACGACAAAACTTGTTAAGGCCCTGACCGACGTTGCGAAAAATCACTCAATTCCCGTCCAGATTGTCGCCGAGGGCAAAATCACAGGAACCGACGCCGGTTCCATCCAAGTCAACCGCAGCGGTGTGGCAACGGCACTGATTAGCATTCCGAACCGATATATGCACACACCGGTCGAAGTCATCTCGCTTCACGACATCGACCACGCCGCGGACTTGATGGCACGATATTGTGAGTCGATGGAACCGGACGTTTCGTATGTTCCATGATAGAAGGTCGACCGCCGAATGGGGCCGTGTGGCACTCCGCACGGTCCCCCTGCTTGACATTTCCCATCGTCTGACGATAATGCGGCGAGTTAGCCCTGCCCTAGCGGGGCGCTGAAGCCGGTTCACACTTTTCCCAAAGGAGAAAAACCATGAAAACTGTCAGAGCGAATGTTAAGATGGGGGGGGGGGGCAGGAGAGGGAATATTCTTGCTTTTACGCTCGTTGAGCTTCTTGTGGTTATTGCGATCATCGGCGTTTTGATCGCACTTCTTTTACCCGCCATCCAGGCGGCGCGCGAGGCGGCGAGGCGTGCCCAATGTATCAACCACCTGAAGCAAATGGGGCTTGCCGTCCACAATTTCCATGACACTTCGGGCGGCCTGCCACCGGCGGCGGTTGGTGCTCGTCACGATTCCAATCAATGTAGGTACGGCGCCCTCGGCATCGGGTTTTGGCCGATTCTGTATCCCTTTATCGAACAACAAAACCTTTATGATTACATCACGTTTCGCGGATTCGGTGCGAGCACCTACTGGGATAGCAGATGGTGGACGGATGAAGTTGCATCTGGTGCATCACAGATGAACGACCAAATCCGCAGACAGTTTGGTTCCGTACCGATTTATCAATGCCCTTCCCGTCGTAGCGGAGTACAAGTTACTCCCTTCACTGAAAAAGTAACGGATAATGATTCAACCTCACCGCCCATCTACGGACCTCGTGGTTGTTATGTGTTTGTGCTGAGTACGCAGGAAATAAACGCAACCGCTTCCGGCATCTATGCTTGGGCTCAATACAACAACGATGCCGCTGCCGTCGGTTGCCAACTCGGGCCTTTCCGTATGGCCATGCACACGACAGCCAACGATCCAACAACTTGGAAGCCACGTGATACGTTCGCATGGTGGGCGGATGGAACCAGTAATCAAATCCTCGTCGGCGAAAAACATTTCCCCCCCGCCGTTTTCGAGAAATGTGAGGTGGGAATGGCCGATCCTGATTGTAGTTATCTCTGTGGAAGCAGTGGACGCGGGAGAAATGTTGCCTGTACGGTGCGTTATTGCAGTAATCAAAGCCACATCGGAAATTGGACGTGCAGCCATGCAACAACAGGCTTGGCTCGTCCGAACGACGAAAGTAGCGATGCGATCGGCGGCAGTCCCAACATGTTCGGCAGTACCCATCCGGGAGTGACCAACTTTTTGATCGGCGACGGTGCCGTGCGCTCGTTTTTCCTGACGACGCCCGGTCGTATCATTGTGGCATTGGCAACCGTCAACGATGGCGCCAATGTGGATGTCGCAGGATTATAATTTGCCATCAAGAGGCCTTTCAACGCCAACAATATGGTTTTGTCCAAGAGTCGCAAGTTTCATTTCACTCCACTTGCGGCTCTTGATATTTCGACGTGTTGCCGAACTTAAACATGCACCTCGACGACATCCTTGTCGTTGAGGACGTAATCGCCTTTGACGACGGTTCCGTCGTGGACGGCACTGCCCCAGACTTTGCCAAAACGCAGGTTCTTCACGTAATCCTTGTGAATCTGTTCGGCAAGGTCAAGCAGAGTGTCGCCGGTACGCAACGTAAAGGGCCGCTCGTGGTCCGCCTCCTTTTTCTTCGGATCCTTCGTGTAGACCCGTATCACGTCAAGCGAACGGTAAATTTCGTTGCGCAACTCTTCAAGGGTTGCAGCATCGTTCGCCGAGACCTTGAATTCACGGAACGGCAACGGACAGAATTCATATAACAGTTCGAGCCGCTCCGCCGCGTCGGGCATATCAAACTTGTTGGCAAGCAAAAACGTTTTTGTGAACGATAATCCGACGTCCTCCTCGTCGAGACCCGATTCGACGGCGAGGCGTGTTTTCGTTGCGTTTAATCGGTCGATGACGTCCTTGCAGCGTTCGATGCCGTCGTCGTCGCCGAGATCGACCATCAGGAGAGCAAGATCGGCACTGCGGATGAAGCCGAGGAGATACGGTTCCAAGAAATCCGGCGTGATCGGCGGCGTGTCGATCAGTTGGATAAACACGTCTTCCCACTGCATCATCCCGGGCTGCGGTTGCGTCGTGGTGAACGGATATGGCGCAACTTCTGGCGTTGCACGGGTCAGCGTTGCGAGCAGTTGGCTCTTTCCGGCGTTCGGTCCGCCGATGACGACGACGGTTCCCGCTCCCTGTTTGGGAATCCTGAACGATTTTCCGCCGCCTTTTTTCGGGCCGGAATTTTGCTGTTCGATTTCCTTTCGGAGATCGGACATTTG
>Ga0099364_10006715_pt1 | contig 16664 bp, 14 predicted proteins | sample TergutTh196P3_FD_73070 | JGI IMG/M metagenome (GOLD analysis project Ga0099364, IMG submission 73070) | Microcerotermes parvus P3 segment gut microbial communities from Pointe-Noire, Republic of the Congo - Th196 P3 | ecosystem: Host-associated > Arthropoda: Insects > Digestive system > Gut ... | reverse complement strand
AAGCAAATTGAGATGATCAACAACGCTGTTGCCGGCGGCGCTAACGCTATAATTCTCGCGGCCAACGGACCGGACACGGTGACGGAAACCCTGAGGGAAGCGGTTGCTGAGGGAGTGAAAATTATTTATGTGGACTCGCCCGCGAACTTCCCCGCCGAGGCTACCTTCTTAACCAACAACGAGGCCGCCGGGAACACTGCCGGCAAGGAGCTTGTAGCGGCTCTCGAAGCCGCCGGAGTGACGGAGGGCATGATCGGTATAGTTAACGTCAACCCCGCAACGACAAGCACCGTCTTGCGTGAGAATGGCTTCCGGGCCGCGCTCGCGGATACCAAGTTCCAAATCCTCGAAACGCAATACGGCGAGGGCGATGTGCTCAGGAGCAAGGACATAGCCGACAACTTTATAACGCAGGGCGTTGTGGGGCTGTTTGGAACCAACGAAGGTTCGTCCACGGGAGTGGGTAATTCGATAAAAGAGGCCGGAGACGCGGTTCTGGCGGTAGGATTCGACAAATCCGACGCGCTCGTCGAACTCATTAAGGAAGGTTTCCTGATCGCAACGATGGCTCAGAACCCCGACGTTATGGGTTACGAGGGCATGAAAGCCGCCGTGGCGGTTCTCAACGGCGAGAACGTATCGAGCGACCCGGTGGACACCGGCGTATCCGTTCTTACGGCGGACAAGCTCTAGAATCGGATACCTTAGCTTAACAGGTATTAAAAAAAGGCTTTACGCTTTTCGGCGTAAAGCCTTTTTTCTGCGGTAAAAAAACTGAAGGAGCTTAGGAAATCAGAATGCTTCGATATACGCCTTTTGCTCGTCTGTCAGCGCGTCTATCGTAATACCAAGCGAACGGAGTTTGAATTTTGCGACCGCGACGTCTATTTCCGGCGGGGCAAGATAAACGCCGGGGCGCAATTCTTTTCCGTGTTCCGCCATATACCTCAAAGCTTGCGCTTGAACGGCAAAGCTGAGATCCATTATCTCTATCGGATGCCCATTATCGGCGGCGATATTTACGAGGCGTCCCTCGGCGATGAGGTTGATCCACCTTCCGTCGCGCATTTTATAACCTGTTATTTCAGGGCGTCGCACGCTAACTTCGGTCGCAAGCGCCTCAAGATCCGGCTTGGATATTTCGCGATCGAAGTGTCCGGCATTGCAGAGAATCGCGCCGTCCTTCATCTTTTCGATGTGGCGTTTTGTGATGACGTCACAAACGCCGGTCACCGTAATGAAAATATCGGCAATCCCGGCCGCCTCGTCCATAGACATGACGTCAAAACCTTCGGCGTGCGCTTCAAGCGCTTTCACCGGATCTATCTCCGTTATAATCACTCGCGCTCCGAGGCTTCGCGCTCTCATCGAGACGCCGCGGCCGCACCAACCGAAGCCGGCGACCACTACAAGCTTCCCGGCAATAAATGTATTCGTCGTGTGCAGTAACGCCGACCACACGCTTTGCCCTGTACCGTAGCGGTTATCGAACAGGTGCTTGCACTGCGCGTCGTTGACGGCCAGCATCGGGAAGAGGAGCTTTCCGGCCTTCTCCCGCAGTCTCAGACGATGAACGCCCGTAGTCGTCTCCTCCGTGCCGCCGATAAGTCTGTCTCCAAGGCTTGCGCACTCGCCGTGAAGCAGCGCCATCAGGTCGCCGCCGTCGTCAAGAATAATGTGCGGGCGTCCCTTGAGAGTTTCCGTCAGGTGAGCGTCATATTCCTCCTGTGTTGCCTCGCGCCACGCGAAAACTTCGATTCCGTGCGACGCCAGCCCGGCGCACACGTCGTCCTGGGTGGACAGCGGATTACAACCGGTCACTCTTACGTCTGCTCCGCCTTCGCGCAGCGTCAGCGCGAGGTTTGCGGTTTTGGATTCAAGATGGATCGACATCGCGATAGTCATGCCGCTGAAAGGTTTGTCAACGGCAAGTTCTTTGCCGACTTCTTTCAAGACGGGCATGTAAGAACGCGCCCAATCGATTTTCAATCGGCCCGCGTCGGCCAAGTCAGCATTACGTACGATACTCATTTTTATTCACCCCTAAAGTATATTTTAAACCCTGATTCGGAAAATTTGGAATGCAATTCCAACCCAAAAAACCGGAGATGAGCCCGGCGTGGCGTCATATAAAACACTACCTTTTATTTCCCTATCTACCCGCATCGACAACCCTCAAGCCGTCTTTCAGCGCGTCGTTATTCGCATCGGTTACAACCGCGTCGCCTTCTTCGAGGCCGGATTCGATAACGAATTCCGTCCGAAGTTCCATACCTTTCACAACCTCCACGGCGCGCGCCCTGTCAGCTCTCACAGCCCAGAGCATATCCCTGCCGCCTTCTTTGAAAAGGGCGGTTTTGGGGACAGCCAGCTTGTTTTCCTCACTGTAAAGAATGAATCTCACATCCACATCATAGCCTATTCCGAAGGCTACTCCCTCTATTCCCGACATGTCGGGAGAGATTTTCACTTTTATTCTTCGTTCTTCAAGACCCAGAGGCGACAACTTAATTTCCGCGGTGGAATCAACATGATCCACCCTGCCCGTAAATATTATATCGCCCCCGCGCCTTTTTAAGATGAGCGCAACTGTGTCCCCCACTTTTACCCCGCCTATATCCTGGGTGGAAATGAATACCTCCACAAAGCCGCCAAAAGACACGGTGATCTCAGCGACGGACGACGCGGCGGTGACAAAATTAGTGCTTCTTGCGTGGAGCGCCGTGACAATTCCGCCGGTGGGGGCTGTAACGCTGCAATTCTCAATGTCTTTTTCCAACTGCTTGATGTTTATTTCCTCCACTTCGATCAGCTCTCTGTAATATTCCGCCATGCCGCTGTCGACCACGCCTGCGCTAAGGACGGCCAACTCCTGCCAGCCTGCCCTCAGGGCGGATTCGTTCTGCGTTACGGCAAGGCGGGCGTCGTCGACGTCCACCATCGCGATGATGCCTCTCTGATGCAACAATTCGGCCCGCGCAAGATCCTCCCGCGCCCTGTCCAGATTTTTCTGACTCTGATTGATCAATATATTCATGAGCCGCCTTTTTTCTCCTATCGTCGCGTTGTCGCTTCGTTCCCGGGCTTCCAGCGCCACGATCTGCGCCTCGTGTCCCCTTATGTTACTGTGTATCTGGTTAATTCTCTGCTGAAAAGGTTCAGGGTCAATGACGCATAACACATCTCCCGCGCTAACGGCTTGCCCTTCCTCCACTTTTACCTCAAGCAGACGGCCCTGAATCATCGGATAAATACTTATCACGCTTCCGGGCGCGAACAGCCCCTGTTCGGTAAAACTCAACTCGGCTGTTTCAGCCGTCACGTTTGTGAGGTGAATCGGCGTCGGGGCGAGCGTGCGATAAACGAAGCTTCCCGCCGCGGCGAAAGCCGCAAGCCCCAGTAATAAAATCTTTATCGGCTTTTTCATTGGAGGCGCTCCTCTTGCCGGCAATTTATTCGCGCTCTTTCAATACTTCAATCATATCAAAGTTTCTGATTTTTCTTTTCGACGACCATCCCGCGAGCAGGACAGCGGCGGCGCTGCCGACTACGCCCGTCAAATACGCGGACATCGGAAGCGTGGAGGGCACGGTAAAGGAAGCTGTCTCCATCATCCTGTTCATCGCCGCGTTCAAATACAGGACGAAAGGTACTCCCAGCGCCATGCCGATAAACCCCAGAACCCAATACTCGAAATTCATGATTCCGGATACCTCGTCAATCGAGAGACCGACCACCCGGAGCGTGGCGTATTCCCGCTTTCTTTCCGAAAGGGAAATGGCTGATGTGTTGTAGATGATGGCAAATCCCACCAACGCGGCCATGATCTCCATGATATGGTAGATGCTCGAATAGATACCCATCATATCCCGGATTTTTTGCAGCATACGATCCTTGTCGTCAATGGAGGAAATATTTTCGCCGTTTTTCAGAAATTCCCTTAAATAAGGAAGGTCGTCCGTATTAAGGATGATGGAGGTGGCGATTTTCGGCAGGCCAAGGAGTCCCGACAAAGCGCCGATCTCCATGTAACAGCCGCTTCCCATATTTTGCTCGATGACTCTTGACACAATAACCGGGACGTCTTCGTCTTGAAGCGGAGAAGAGATGAGGATGATATCTCCGGCTCCGGCTCGCAGCTTATTCGCGATGACGTTGGACAGAATGACGCTGTCCGTCGGCGGAGGATAGGTAACAAGACTGTTCGTATCGCATATTTTGTGAAGGGCCGAATCGGCCGCAATCCCCGTCAGCAGGCTCCCTTCCCTCAAGTGTCTGTGTTTCAGCTCCGCCGGCATTTCCAAAAGCCCCTCCGCCAGCGTTACGGAGTCAATGGAGTAAGCGCTCTCCACAGCGACGTTATAGGGGAGGGGCCTGTTCAGGGAAAGCTTTACGCCGTACAGCTGAATATAAATAAACTGACTGTAAATCATTTTGTCCATTATGCCGTTGAAACTGCCCGATATAGTGAGAAGCCCGAAGGAAAACATCACGCCGACGACCACGAACCCGGAACGCGCCGGGTTCCTTGTGATGCTCCGCAGAGCCATGACGCCCCGGGAGGTGAGTATATATTTCAATACGCTTATCCTGCCGACAATATCGTATTTCACCGGTTTCGGGCTTTCCGGGCGCATTGCCTCGGCGGGAATCAGCCGGATTGCCTTGAACGCTCCCATGAATGCTCCCAGCAAACCGCCGGCGACGGCCATGAACATCCCGGCGACGAAATAATACGGCCGGAACCCCTCTGAAATCGCGGGCATATAGTAAAATTCCATGAAAATATTAAAAAAGAATTCGGACAAATAATAGCCAAGTATACATCCGAGCACGCCGCCGGCAATGCCCGTAACAGCCCCGTAACACAAATAATGAGCCATTATCTGCCAGCCGGAAAAGCCGAAGGCTTTCAGGAGGCCGATTTGCGTACGCTCCTGCTCTATTACCCGCTTCATCATCAGATATAAAACCACAGCGGCCATCAGCAAAAAGACCAGGGGAAGGGAAGACGCCATGGCGCGGGTCGACGTCACCTCAATATCCACAAAATTATAGCTCAACTGATCTTTTTTATCGATCAGCTCATTCAGCCCGAAACGCGCCAGGGCGTCCTCCAGCGCGGTCTTCACATCGTCGAAAACGTATCCGTCCGCAAACTTGAAAACAATATCGTTGGTCACGCCCGGCGAACCGTTCAGGGAAGCCATGCTGTCGGCGGTGATATAGGCGACGCCGAAGCCGGCCGGATCCGGCATCATTTCGGTGGCGTTCTTTGCCAGATAGACGTGTTCGGGGCTTAACGCCGTTCCGCAGACCGTATACGAAATCGCACGGCCTTTATAATAGATGGAGATTTCGTCTCCGAAAGCAAGCCCGTGGGCTTTAAAGAAAGCCGGGTTCAGAATGACGTCGTTTTCCCCGAACCACTCGCTTCCCGTAATCAGCAGACGGTTGAGGGTGTTTTCCCGTGGATCGACGGAGACAAGACGAAGGGTGATGATCTCGTCGGAATCCGGCGCTTCGGCCCGAACGTCCATCACATACCGCAAATCGGCGGTCTCGATGCCCTCGATGTCCAGGATGCGTCCCGCGGAACTGACGGGCATTCCGTCGACTTTGGCGAACGCGTCGGACAGGCTGTAATCCCTGTAAAACGCGCGCGAGGACGTTTCAAGTCCTTCCCCCGCGGTATTCATCGCGGTGAACATGAGGACGCCGACGGCAATAAGAAACATACACGCGAGATAAGACCACTTATTGGCCCATATCGCGCGCAGCGCTTTTCTCAGCAGCACTTACCAGGTCACCTCCTCCGGCGAAAGCGTCGTCTCATTGACTTGTATACTGTCAATAAGACCGTCCCTGACATTGAACACCCTGTCGCCTATTTTGCCGAAACCCGCGTTATGGGTGATGATAACGACGGTTTTTTTATACTGTTTATTAAAATCTTTCAGAATGCGCAGCACCTGTATCCCAGTTTGCAGATCGAGCGCTCCCGTGGGTTCGTCGCAGAGCAGCAGGGCGGGATTTTTGCCTACCGCCCGGGCGATTGCGACGCGCTGCTGCTGGCCGCCGGAGAGCTGGGAAGGAAAGTGGTCGCCCCGGTCGGAGAGCCCGATGTCCTCAAGGAGCGCGTCAACTGATATCGGGTCGGAGGACAGCTCAGACGCAAGCGCGATATTTTCCCTCGCCGTCAGGTTCGGTATGAGGTTGTAAAACTGAAAGACGAAACCGACGGCGTTGCGGCGGAACAACGTCAGCTCCCGCTCGGAGGCGAGCGCGAAATTTTTTCCCCCGAAGATGACGTCGCCCGACGTGGGCTTGTCAATTCCGCCGATGATATTAAGCAGCGTACTTTTTCCGGAACCACTCGGCCCGAGGATAACGACAAATTCCCCCGCGTATATCGAGAAGCTGACGCCGCGCAGGGCGCTCACCGTGACCTCTCCCATGATGTAATCCTTGGTGAGATTGTTAATATCCAGTATCGTTTCCATCTGAAAAATCCATATCCACGCCCGGTTCGATCATGATATCCTGACCAACGAAATATCCGGCGAAAAGCGTTTCAAGGGAACGCAGCCAGGAATTAAGCATATCGCCGTCGTTCATGCCGGACGCCGTTTTATACTCCTCATGGAACACGACAATGTTGATCAGCGGCATCAGCGAGAAGAAAAATTTTCGGAACATGACGTCTTTTGATAGATTTAAACCCTGATCGGCGGAAAAAACTGCCGCGAAAAAAGGGTTGCTGTTACTATTCTCTCCCGCCATCATAAAAAAACGGAACAGAGCGTCGCGCTGCTCACCATTCCGAAGCGCCTCCGACATAATAACCCGCAAGACGCCGCGATGCTCCATCATATGCCGGAAAACGCGCTTGTAATACGCAAACGTCTTTTTTTTGAACATCAGCATGTTTTCGCGCGTGGAAAAGCGCAGCCGGTCGGGAAGAATATCCAAACTGCCTTCTTCTATCATGCGTGTCATGGTTTCTTGTATGAAATCCATGCCAAGATTCAGAACATCATTGAAAAAACTTTCGATAATATGATCAAGAATCGCCTGTTTGGCTGGAAAATAGTAATATATCAGCGCCTTATTCACATCGGCCGCCCGCGCAATCTCGTTCATTTTCGCGCCGTCGTAACCCTTTTCCGAGAAAAACTTCGTTGCAGTTTCGATAATTCTCTCTTTTACGTTGCCGTTGGCCTGATTTTCTTTCATCGGCTATCCCTCGTACCCAACGAATCGTGAGAACAAAAAATTATCCGGCTCTTTTGATTCGCGTATTTTTTACCGGCTTAATAATTGACTGACCGGTCGGTTAATTTTTATTATACATGTATGCACGGCGTCGATCAATGTATTATTTTTCGGCTGTTCGTTATCCACACAGACAGGAAGGAGACGTGGATCGCTTCGCGTCGAAACAGCGGAGTTAATTTCACGGGATAAAAGTGCTAATATGATGATAACCTTTTCGCAGAATGGAGTGATACGTACATGAACTCTTTTGGAAGATTTTTTGCGGCGGCGGTATTGTTTTTACTCCTGTCAGGCGCCGCTAGCGACCAGGCAGGGGCCGGGGAAAGGCTGTATAAAATCCCTTTCGGTGGCTGGGACGTTATCGAGGAATGGATTGTGGACAGGAACGGCAATGAAGTCTCGCGGGATTACGTCGAAACCGACCTTGTCGATCTTGCAACCGGCGAAATCCGATACAAAGTTCGGACGCGCAGCGAAATCGGTCTCGATGAAGACGGAGACATGGCAATCCTGAATTTTAGCTCCCTCCTCGATTTGGCGGGCAATACCCTGATTGATTGGGAAATTGGGGTGTACTTTTCCGCCTTCGGTGAATGTATCATCCGGGGCTATAATAATTATCACGGCGTTCTATATCACTTGCCTACGGGCAAAGAAAGCCATGAGGGCGTTCGCCATGCCGACAAACTGGGCGACGGCAAATTCCTGCTTACCGGATGGGAGCAACTTCCGCTTGGCATAGTCAACGGATCCGGCGAGGCGCTTTCGGACTTTCAAATACCGGAACGGTACGACGACGCGGTATACGTCTGGAACGAATATATTATCGCAAGATCCTATGAACGCAGCGCCATGTATCTCCTTGACGGCAGTCTCAACGAGCTGTTCGTCGCCGATTTGATATCCCAGTCGACCGGAATGACCGGCGATTACCTTTCATACGAGAGGGGGGATGAAAGAGGCGTCTTCCGCCCCGAGGAAGGAATTGTTTTCTCGGTAAACGACGCGTATATCGAGTATTACGACGGAGAGCTTGCTATTATTCGGGAGGGTTATGGCGACGACACAAAAGCCGCTCTCGTAACGCGGGAACACGGGGAGATCGCGGGAGGCTTTTCATGGCTTATTAACGACGGGGATGGTTACAGCAGCGCGCCGGCGGACAGATTTATCGGCATATTGGACGAGAGGGCCGTGTTTATCGACCGCGAAGGAAACGTCCTCGCTTCATCGGACAAAATTCCGAATGCGTACCGTCTGGACAGATTGTACGAAGGAATCTATGCCTATTCCGGCGGGGATTTCCCAAGGCAGTCGGGACTTCTCGGCCCGAATCTGGAATTGCTTACGCCCGCGGGCCGCTACACCTATTTGGATGTTGCGTATGGCTGGGGCGAAGGCGAAATAAAAAGCGCGGAGGATATCTTTATTCGGGCGTGGAAAGGAATTGGACCTTTAGACGAATACGGAATGCACGCGCTTAACCTTTTTGATATCCTCGATCACACCGGCAGGGTCGTCACAGACAACGCGGCCTACGTCGGCGACGCCGGTTCCGACCGGATCGTTATCCAGAGAGGATTCAATATCGGTTTGATGGATCGGGACGGCAACTGGGTGGTTAAACGAAGAATTTTCAGCAATATGATCGAAGATTAGAAGATTAAAGGAGGACATTATCATGGCGTCAAAAATAATGGCATTACTTCTGTCGGCGGCGCTGCTGCTGCCGGCGCAGACAGCCCGCGGGGCGGACGTTAACGCGGACAACTATCCCCGAGTGGACGGCTCTACCGCTAATATGCCGCTTATGGCGGCGCTTTACGGCAGTACTTGCGGAATATCGGCGGACGAAGCGGAAGCCTTTGTACAAGCAAGCGGCGGAACGGGCGCAGTGTGGCGCAACATGATGCATGGGGGCGCGGATCTTTTGCTTGTTTATGAGGCGCCGGAGAACCTCAAAGATGAAATGAGGGAAACCGGGTTTTTAGACGAACTCGAAATCACGCCTATAGGACGCGACGGGCTTGTGTTCATAGTAAACGCCCAAAATCCTGTGGACAATCTCACCAGCGCGCAGTTGGCCGGCATCTACTCCGGCGCCATCACCGACTGGTTCGGGGTGGGCGGCGAAAGAGGCCCTATAGCGGCCTTTCAGCGCAATGAGGAAAGCGGCAGTCAAACGCTTTTTCTCGGCCTCCTGATGAAAGATACCGAGCCTATGGAGGCTCCGCTCGAATACAGACGCGGCGCAATGGACGAGCTTATCGACGCCGTTGCCGCGTACGACGGTTCCGGCGGCGCTATCGGCTTTTCCGTGTATTACTATGTAAACCTGATGTACGAGAAACCAAACCTCAAGCTCCTGTCGGTTGATGGCGTCGCGCCCTCGGCGGAGAGTATCGGCGGCGGGGAATATCCGCTCGTCAACGACTTCTACGCGGTAATCCGCAAATCCGAGCCCGCGGACAGTCCCGCGCGCATCCTTAGAGACCGGCTCCTTTCCGATGATGGGCGGCGGCTGATGCTGGAATCGAATTACGTGCCGATATCCATCCGATAGGGTTTCGCCGCATGACGCGCCTGACCGAATTCTCGATTGGTATCAATCGCAGCCAGGCGCGTCACTTGTCTATGAGTGCCGTCAGAGAAACTCCGCTTACTCCAAATCGCCCCAGTCGTAGTTCTCCGATGATTCGAGCACATGCATTTTCAGGTCCGAAAAAACTGCGATTCTTAACCTCGCGTCGGCAAGGGGAGTGTTCCGTTCGGGTGACTCGCACGTGATACGAAGATCGACAAAGCCGGAGCGGACGCCCTTGAAGTAAAATTCCACGTACCCTCCCGGTATCGGATAACCTGGGAGAACGATCATCCCGTCCGGCGCGTCTTTCGACAGTTCTTTTTCCGCCGCGCTGAAGTATTCCTGAAACGAAACTTCTTCGACAGCTCCGTCGCCCTGTGTTTCGTATTTCCATTCGGCCTTCCATTCGATACCGTCGGCGAATGCTTTATCGCTTCGTGTCTCGAGAATTATCCTGACATACCGCCCGTCCGTTTCCGAGACGCTTGACACCGCGCCCGCCGATGCCGGCAGTAATACCAGCAACAAAAATACGCCTATTATCCTTACAATTGTCTGTCCCATTTCCACACCTCCATTGTTTTTTTAAACTCGATATTTATTGCCCCTACATATGCACCAAGGCGGAGGATATCCAAACGTCACCGGTGATCTCATACTCCGCAAGCCCCAGGTGTCTCCCGCAGATCGCCTTGACCGACGACAGCCCCACGCCTTTCAGCTGTACACAGCGTTCTGTTTATGTGGCTTGCTTAAACCCGTTGAACCAAGCCCGTTCTTCAAAAGGTTTTTTATTCACGTATGTCAACGGTTGAACAGCTATTCCTATCGGAAGAAAACACACTAATTCACGGTCGTCAGGAACGCCCAAAATATCCGCCATTTTTCGCCCTATCGCGTCGACGTCGGTAATCTGTCCCTCATACCAACAGCTTTGATAACCAAGTTCGACAGCGGCGAGTAACATATTTTCGATAGCGGCCGAATAATCCTGTATGTTAAAACACCTGTCTCTATACGCGACAATTTTTTTAGTCAACACACAAATAATTGCTGTAGCGGTTTCGGCGATCTGCGACCCAATTACTTCACGCAATCTGCGCAACAAGTCGGCGTCATCCACGGCAATCAGGCTTGTCGTTTGTTTATTACAGCCGGACGGCGCCGCTAACCCCGCTTCTAAAATTTTTGTTAAATCATTCCTCGGTATATTGGTATTTTTATAATCCCCACGATAACTCGTTCTATTTTTTATTGCTTCCAACACTGTCATGAAAAACACCCTTTCCGGATTTTACATTCACAATAAAATCCCCACTCCTATTTTCACTAACCCTTATCTTTTTGATACAAGCATTTTACCATTTGCAGAGCGCACGGTTGCCCCGCTTGTTTTATCTTCCGAACGATGATATAAATAAAACAAGAGAGTCATTCTTTACGAGACAATCGCACCCACGGAGGCATGTATCATGGCACGGAAAGGCGTCCCAGTTCAATCCATAGACCGCGTTTTTGACATTATGGAGAAGTTATCCACTCATTCGAGAGGTATTTTGCTCACGGAATTAGCCGCGGAGGTATCGCTCCCAAAAAGCACGGTATACCGTCTCCTGGTATCCTTAACCAATAAGGGATATGCGGTTAAGGAATCGGACAGCGGAAAATATCGGTTAACGATGCGTTTATTTGAGATTGGAAGCCGCGCGGCTGGAGTACGGGATATGCTTGCCACCATTCGCCCCTGTTTGGATCAATTGGCTGAAACAACCGGCGAGGTCGTCCACTTTGTGAAGAGGGATGGAGGAAGCGTCATCTATATCTATAAGCTGGATACCTCCTCGGCGTCTGTGCGCATGACCTCCGCCGTGGGCGTGCGTAATCCCATGTACTGCACAGGCGTCGGCAAGGCCATCCTGTCCCACCTTCCGGAGGCCGAAGCGCTGGCAATTTGGAACGCTACCGACATCCGGCGGCATACCGAGCAGACCATCACCACATTCGCGCGTATGGAGCAGGAGATGAAATGCATCGCGCAAAACGGTTACGCGCTTGATAACGAGGAGCATGAGCTCGGGGTGTGTTGCGTCGCCGCGCCCGTCTACGATTATTCCGACCGGCCGGCGTACGCGGTCAGCGTCTCCGCCCCATCCACCCGTATGAACGAGCAGCGCATTCAGATCATCGCGCCTATGATCATCCGCGTTGCCACCGAAATATCTCGACTGTTGGGCGCTACGCCTAAAACCGACGGGCCTTGGTGACGCGCAGGCCGCGTTGCGTCACGAGTAAACAAATTGCAGAGTATGGTTTTAGGTATTAACGCTGCACACGACCGGATTTGTCTCCTGCCGCCAACCGCACGACCTCCTCTACGGTTGTCAGGTTGAAATCGTGTTCGATCGAGTGCTTGATACAAGAAGCCGCCGCCGCGAAATTGACGGCATCCTGGTCTTGATACCTGTTCATCAACCCGAAGATCAAACCCGCGGCGAATGAATCCCCCCCGCCGACGCGGTCTACGATCCATATGTGGTAAGTCGGCGAGAAGCAGGCTTTCGCTTCGCGAGTGTCGTAGACCATTCCACCCCACTCGTTCTCGCTGGCGGAAATGCTGCCGCGCAGCGTGACTGCTACCTTCTTGAATCCAAATCGTTCCGCCAGTCGGCGGGCAACCTCCTCATACCCTTCCCGCGCCAAGCGGCCACCCTCCACATCGGTTCCCGACGCGTGGATTCCGAAGACATCGGCGGCATCCTCCTCGTTAGCGATACACACATCCACAAAAGGCATCAGAGCCGTCATCACCTCGCCGGCGCGTTCCCGGCTCCACAGGTTTTTACGATAATTCAAGTCGCAACTCACTGTAACGCCCTTTTCCTTTGCTGTCTTGCAGGCTGAAAGACAAATGCCCGGCAGTTCCGCGCCCAACGCAGGAGTAATGCCGGTAAAATGGAACCAATCCGCATCTTTCAGTATGTCGTCCCAATCGAAATCCTTCGGTAGGGCCGTCGCTATAGAGGAACCGGCCCGGTCATAAATCACCTTGGAAGGCCGCTGCGAAGCGCCGCGTTCCACATAGTACAAACCGATGCGGCTTCCGCCGATGATAACACCTCCAACATCCACACCGTAGCGGCGCAATTCGTTGACCGCGCTGCGGCCGATATCATTTGCCGGCAGTTTGGTAACGTAGGCGGCATCAACTCCAAGAGTGGCGAGCGAAACCGCTACATTAGCCTCCGCTCCGGCGTAGGATACCTCCAGCTTATTAGCCTGCAGGAGCCGATAAAATCCTTCCGGATTTAGGCGAATCATAATTTCGCCGAACGTCACGCACTTCATTCTCTCATTCCGTCCTTTTTCCCTGATCATCTTGCAATTTCGGCGTATTCGCGCGCCAAGGCCAAAATTCGGTCGAACGCGCCTTCCGCAACCCAATCTTTATTCACCAAATTACCTCCCACGCCTACGCCCACACATCCAGCGGCAAGATAATCTTTAGCATTCCGTTCGTTAATGCCCCCCACCGCCAAAAGGTGTATGTGGTTGCACGGTCCGCGTATTGCTTTGATGTAGTCGGATCCGAGCTGCGCTGCGGGAAATACCTTTACAAAATCGGCGCCAAAGCGGTGAGCGGTAATAATTTCAGTTGGTGACAGAGCGCCGGGCATGGACACCAGCCCAAGTTCAACCGTTCGTTGGATCACATTCGGCTCTGTATTGGGGGATACTATGTATCGTGCACCGGCCGCATGCGCCCTCTCGACCATCTCCACCGAGGTGACAGTGCCGGCGCCGATCAACATTCGATCACTCATTCGCTCATTCAACAGGTGAACGGTTTCTGCGGTGACCGCATGGGTTTCTGGATGTAATTGATCGAAAGTAACCTCCACAATTTCGATGCCACCGGTAAACAGCGTTTCCGCCAGCCTCAATACGCTTTCGCCGTATAGGCCCCGAATGATGGCGATAACCTTTTTTTGCAGAACTTTTTCGATAACATGTTCTCGCAAGTGCATATCTCCTTTCTGTTCGACCTGCAATTGTAAACTCCGGTTATTTATCGCGAAAAAACGTATTTAAACGCCTATAAGAATATTGTTCGAATCGTTGTTTCGTATATTGGAACAACAATTCATATTATGAACTCATCTTTATCTTATCGTTCTTTTACTTTCATTGTCAAGTTTTCCTTTTCTTTTTTTATATTTTTTCCCCTAAATTGAAAAAATAACTGCGCCTGTTTTGATAAGAGAGGTTACCCTTGCGAATTTGCTGTTACCTTTTCGATCGACATTTTTGGTTTTTTGTTTTATGGGGCAAAGCAAAAACCTTGACAAGGAGATGTAAGAACTGTAAGATAAACAAGGATTCATAATGCGAATTGTTGTTCCACTATGTGAAACGATAACTAATCTAATTTTTATTTGAGTTATTTAAAAATACGCTTTTTTTCAGCGATAAAATAATCGGAGTTCACAATTGCAGGTCGGACGGGAAGGAGATATGTACTCGCGAGAACGGGTGATCAAAAAAATTCTCGAAAAATGGTAATTGCGATTGTTTTAGGCGTGTACTGCTAAAGAGTACTGAAGTTGGCAGAAATGCCTTCAGGGACATATCAAGATGATGAAGATCACGTTCGAGCAGTGGGCTTAAGGAAGTGTTGCAAAGTGCGCCGGTATTTCCGGCGTGAAGTTTATAAATTAATTTCTTAAGGAGGCGACTAATAGTTGAAACATACCGTATCAGTCAGTGAACTTCCGGCGGTGATAGGTTCATACAGCCACGCGGTGTGGGTGGGGGATTTTCTGTTTTGTTCCGGACAAGTCGGGGTCGATCCAAAGTCAGGGACTCTAGTGGGAGATGAAGTCGTCTCTCAGGCTCGCCAGGCGCTCGAAAACATTAAGATTCTGATCGAGTCTCAGGGACTCAAGCTCACGAATGTCGTCAAATCGACAGTGTTCCTCACGGACATGGGCAATTTTAAAGTGGTAAATGAAGAGTATGCGAAGTTCTTCAGTTCCGAACCGCCCGCGCGTTCATGCGTGGCGGTAGCAGCGCTGCCTTTGGGCAGCCTGGTCGAGATCGAGGTAATTGCTCACAGGTAATATTTTGATGCGAACATTAAGAAAGTACTTAGGGAAAGCGGTTCCTTAAAAATAAACTCTATGAGGAGGTTTACTTATGAGAATGCTCATTGGAGGTAAAGCCGTAAACGCATCGGACGGCGCTGTAATCGAGGTCATAAATCCGGCGACTCATCAGGTGATAGATACCGTGCCTTCAGCTACAAAAGAGGATGTTGAAGGAGCCGTTGAAAAGGCGTATCTTGGATTTTTAGAGTGGTCGGAGATTCCCTTGTTCGAAAGGATAGCGATACTTTATAAATATGTGGATATTATTGAAGAACGCCTGGAAGAGCTGGCCGGACTGCAGTGCAGGGAGAGCGGCAAGGCCGTCACGTTATGTCGTACAGAGGCTGTGGCGGCAGCTAATGTATTCAGGTGTTACGCGGAAAAAGCGCGCAATTTTGGCGGCGAGGTACTGCCAATTGACACGGAATTACGGACTCAAAACGACCTTATTATGGTTATTCGGGAGCCGCTGGGCGTTGTGGGATGCATTGTACCCTTTAACTATCCCATGGAATTATATGCGCATAAAGTGGCGCCGGCTCTGGTTGTAGGCAATTCCGTAATCATTAAACCTTCTTCGGATACGCCGCTCGCGAATATATTAATGACACAGTGGCTTTTGGAAGCCGGCGTACCTGGAAATGCCGCACAGATCATTACCGGTTCCGGAGCGAAGGTTGGCAAATGCCTGGTGGAAAACCCGAAGGTGAATTTGATTACTCTCACCGGCAGCACGGAAGTAGGTATCGAAACAATGGAAAGATGCAGCAAGCACCTCAGTCACTGTCATCTTGAGCTGGGCGGGAATTGTTCGCTGATTATTTTTGACGATTGCGACCTTGATAATGCCGTCAGGGAAACGATTGACGGTCGCGCCTCCAATGCCGGGCAGACATGTTGTGCCAACAAGCGAATGATCGTGCAAAATTCCATTAAAACGCGATATATCGAAAAGCTTCTTGAAGGGTTGAAAAAAGTTAAGGTTGGGAATCCCGAAAATGACGACACGACCTATGGCTCGATGATCAATGAAAGAGCGGCGCAGCATGTCATAGAGCAAATTAATCATACTATCGGTCAGGGCGCAAAGTGCATCTATGGCGGAAAGCTGTTTGACCGCACCTTTGTTGAGCCGACCCTGCTTACTGATGTGACGCCGGATATGGACATCGCGCAGTCAATGGAGGTCTTTGGGCCGGTATTCCCTGTAATCGGTTTTGATACGCCGGAGGAGGCGGTAGCGATCGCCAACAATACCATCTTCGGACTTTCGGGCGCCGTAATGACCGACGATATGAAAAAGGCGTTCAGAGTTGCGAAAAACCTTCATTGCGGAACGGTCGTTGTGAACGGAAACGGAAATTACAGAAGCATGCATCAGCCTCTTGGCGGATATAAAATGTCCGGCCTCGGAAGAGAAGGCGTCGCCTATACTCTGGAGGAATTTACGCAAAAAAAGACGATTGCCCTCAAAGCATTGTTTAAGTAATAAATAAAATAAAGGAGGGATTTGAAATGGCATAGAAGAAACAAAGACGCACAATGCGAAACCCGGTTCGGCAAGTAAAAAAATGGTTAAAAGAAATAGCTAAATTTAATTTGTAGGAGGAATTTAAAATGAAAAGAGTTATATTGTCATTGTTGGTCGCTATGGTTAT
>Ga0099364_10006714_pt1 | contig 16665 bp, 11 predicted proteins | sample TergutTh196P3_FD_73070 | JGI IMG/M metagenome (GOLD analysis project Ga0099364, IMG submission 73070) | Microcerotermes parvus P3 segment gut microbial communities from Pointe-Noire, Republic of the Congo - Th196 P3 | ecosystem: Host-associated > Arthropoda: Insects > Digestive system > Gut ... | reverse complement strand
TTATCTCCATTCTGCCGGGCACGTTCCGCGAAATGCGCTCGGACGTCCATCTGCCGGAGCGTCTGGGGGTCTATCAATCCGTGGGGGATACGGTCGGACCGGGCGGCATGATCCGCGCCCTGCGCACCGTCCCCGTCTTTGCCGGGTTTGCCGCGGCCATCCGCAGATACGCCCCCGATGCGTGGGTCATCAACTACACCAACCCCATGAGCCTGTGCGTCCGCACGCTGTACCATGTTTTCCCCGGCATCAAGGCGCTGGGCTGCTGCCACGAGGTGTTCGGGATGCAGTCCCTGCTGGCCGCGGCGGCGGGCCGCGCGCTGGGCCTGGAGGGCATCGCCCGTTCTGATATCCATGTCAATGTGCTGGGACTGAACCATTTTACCTGGTTTGACCGGGCTTCTTATCAAAACCGCGATTTGATGAAGCTGTACGCGGACTTCGTGGACGAGTTTTATGAAACCGGCTTCGAGGATACCGGAAACGCCATGCCGGACAGGAGCTTTCGCTGCAACAACCGGCTGAAATTCGACCTGTTCCGCCGTTACGGCTGGATCGCCGCCGCCGGAGACCGTCATTTGGCCGAGTTTATGCCGGGTGACGGCTACCTGCGCGACCCCGCCGCAGCGGAAAGCTGGGGCTTTTACCTGACCGGCGTGGATTGGCGGGAGCGGGACCTGGAGCGGCGTCTGGCCCGCAGCGAAGCGCTCGTCTCGGGCCGCGAGGAGGTACGGCTCACGCCGTCCGGCGAGGAGGGCATTTTGCTGATCAAATCCCTGTGCGGGCTGGGCCGCGTGGTCAGCAACGTCAACCTGCCCAACGCCGCGCTCCAAATCGCCAACCTGCCGCCGGAAACGGTGGTCGAGACCAACGCGGTGTTCTCCTTCGACGATGTGCGCCCCGTCGCCGCCGGCCCGCTGAAGGCGGATATCGCCGCGCTGACCGCGCCGCACGCGGAAAACCAGACGGAGATTCTGCACGCGGCCCTGCACCCTTCGCGCGCGGCCGTCTACCGCGCCTTCGCCCGCGACCCGCTGTGCGCCCGTGTCCCCGAAGCGGATTTGCGCGGTCTGGCGGACGATATGATCGCCAACACGCGGGAATATCTTCCAGCTGAATGGAACCTTTAGAGACAAGGGCAGGGGAGAGCGATGCGCACAGGCGGCATTCAAATCCGGGACCCGTTCATCCTGAAAGCGGAGGGGCGGTACTATCTGTTCGGGTCGACCGACAGGGATATCTGGAACGGCCCCGGCGCCGGCTTTGACACGTATACCAGCCGCGACCTGCTGGAGTGGGAGGGGCCGGTTGAGGCCTTCCGCCCGCCCGCCGGGTTTTGGGGCACGAAAAACTTCTGGGCGCCGGAGGTGTTCGCCTATGACGGCGCGTACTATATGTTCGCCTCGTTTCTCGGCGAGGGCTATAAGCGGGGCACGGCGGTCCTGCGCGCGGAGCGGCCCGCCGGGCCGTACACGCCGTGGAGCGACGGCCCGGTCACGCCCCGAGACTGGATGTGTCTGGACGGCACGCTGCATATCGGCGAAGCGGGGGAGCCGTGGCTGGTGTTCTGCCACGAGTGGGTGCAAATCGGCGACGGAACCGTATGCGCCGCCCGTTTGAGCCGGGACCTGCGCGCCCCGGAGGGGGAGCCGGTCACGCTCTTTTCTTCCTCCGAGGCCCCGTGGAGCGGCCTGGCGCGTTCCCCCAGCAACCGCATCGAGGGGTATGTGACGGACGGCTGCTTCCTGCACCGCCTGGCGAACGGGACACTGCTGATGCTGTGGTCCTGCGTCGGCGCGGAGGGCTACTGCATCGGCTATGCGCGCAGTGAGTCCGGCATGGTTTTGGGCCCTTGGCGGCAGGCTGAAAAACCCCTGTTCGCCCAGGACGGCGGGCACGGGATGATTTTCCGCGGCGACGACGGCCGGCTTTGGCTGACCATCCACACACCGAATCAAACGCCGCTGGAGCGCGCGGCGTTCTTTGCGCTGGAAGAAACGGACGACGGACTGCGGCGCGTCCTGTAGGGGCGCGACACCTGCGTCCCGCAAAACGTCCCCAACGCACCCGGCATGGGGAAACCCTCGCAAACCGTGTAGGGGCGGCAATCTGCCGCCCGTGGTTGCCCATGCGCCGCGTTTGCCCCGACGCACACGCTGTAGGGCGCGACGCCCTCGGCGCGCCGTGGGTACGCACGCAGTTTGGGTCGCGTTCCCCCCCGGCGCGTGCGTTGGGGACATTTTGCGGGACGCGGAGGGCCGCGTCCCCTACAGGGTTTTCAGGCGTTCCCTGTCTGTTTTTCCGCTGTCCGTGACCGGCAGACGCTCCACGGGCCGGTACGCCTGCGGCAGCATGTACCTCGGAAGCCGCTCCCGCAGATACGCGGCGACCTCGGCGGGCGCGGCCCCGCCCTCGTAGAACAGCGTGAGCCTGCTGCGGCCCGCGTCGTGGACGCAGCAGGCGCGGCGCACGTCTTCGGCCTCGGCGGCGCACAGCTCGATCTCCGCCAGCTCGATGCGGCGGCCCATGTGCTTGACCTGCCCGTCGCGGCGGGAGACAAAGACCAAATCGCCGTTTTCGTCGTACCGGCCCAGATCGCCGGTGCGGTAGACGGGGTCGCGGAACGCGCGGTGCAGCGGGTTTTGGACAAACACGGCGTCTGTTCTCTCCGGGTCGCCCCAGTAGCCCGGGGTGACGCCCGCGCCGCGGATATAAATCTCCCCCGTTTCCCCCGGAGGCGCGGCGTTCCCGTCCTCCCCGATCAGCAGGATCGCGGTGTTGGGAAAGGGCTTGCCGGCAGGGACCGGCCTGTCGGGAGAGACGGCTTGCGGTATCTCATACCAGCACGACATGCCGGTCGCCTCCGTCGGGCCGTAGAGGTTGAACAGCCGCGCCCCGGGCAGGGCCGCGCGCCAGCGGGCCACCTGCGCCGGAGGCGGCGCCTCGCCGCCGAAGGCGACGGTGCGCACAGAGCGGAGCGGCTCCTCCTCCAACGCGCCGTAGGCGGACAGCATCGTCAGCGCCGAGGCCGTCCAGCACAGCGTGTTGATTTCGTGTTCGTTGAGAAACTCCGCCAGCTTCAGCGGGAACATAAACAGATTTCCGGGGATCAGCACCGCCCGCGCGCCCGTCAGCAGCACCGCCAGCAGCTCCTTCAGACACGCGTCGATGGACAGCGGGGCCTGCACGCCGAACACGGTATCCCCGTCAAACCCCAGCGCGCCGGTCAGGCTGTGCGCGTAGTCCAGCACATTGCGGTGGCACGCCGTCACGCCCTTGGGAACGCCCGTCGAGCCGGAGGTAAACACCGTGTAGACGGGGTCGGCGTCAATGGCGCTGGCGCGCGCGCGGGCCAGCGCCGCCGCGTCTGGCGGCGTTTGCATGGCCTGGCCGGCGTCGTACAGCGCGTCCGCCTCCAGCAGTCCCTCCAGCCGCGCGCGTGTGCCCGCGTCGCAAAAGGCCGCGGGGCGCGCGCGGCGCCCCGCGCTCAGGACCTCGAGGATTTGGCGCGCGCGGCGCGGCGGCGCGTCCTCTTCCACGGGCAGGTACGGGCAGCCGGCGTATACCGCGCCGAAATACGCCGCGACGGTTTCGGGACGGCGGCCCATGCAAACCAAAACAGGCACGGAGGAAATCCCCCGCGCCAGCAGAAAGGAGCCGGCCGCCCGCGCGCGGTCACGGAGCCGCGCGAAGGTCAGGCTCTCTCCCCCGCCGCTCAGCGCGACCCTGTCCGGCCACCGCGCGGCGGCGGACTCCAGCAATTCCAGTACATTGATGTTCATGGCGTGATTCCCGTAAATTGACTCGACGGTTCGGTGTTGACCGCCGGATACAGGGACGGGTCGAACTTATAACAGTTCCGGACCGTCTCCCGCTGGATGCGCGTGTATTCCCCGGCCTGCGCGTCGGTAAACAGAAATGTGTCGCAGGGGATGGTAAAGGGCGTGGTGTCGAAATGGTACCACCCGTCGCCCAGGTTGACCAGATTCCAGTAGTGATTGACATACCCGTCAATGCGGTCTACCCTCAGACACTCGGCCCCGATGCGCGTCAGCAGAACCTCCGAGAGCGCGTAGAAGGTGTAGCAGTCGCCCTGGCGGGTCTGGAAGCCCAGATACGCCGCCAGCGGGACGCTGTCCTTCTCCGCGCTTCCGGCGTAGTAGATGCGGCCCGTGACCCAGGTGTAGATCGCATAGGCCTTTTGGTAAATGCTCATGTCCGGATGGGTGATTTCCTCCAGCAGCGCGCCGGCCAGCTCCCCGACGCGTTCCTCCGTAACCTCCAGCACCGTGACCCGCACGGTCTCAACCGTCTCGTTGCCCGCCCGGTCCACGGCGCGGTAGGTCAGCGGATAGTCCCCCGGCTCCGCCAGATTCACGGCGGAGCTGTTTACCTCCAGGTCCAGCTCCAGGTCCTCCGCGCCCTCGCGCCGGTCGAGCGCCGTCACGCCCCGGCGGTAGGCGGCCCGGTCGCCGAGAAAGAACGTCAGGTCCCTCGCGCCCTCGATGCGCGGCGGCGCGCGGTCTTCGCGCACGGTCAGGCTGGCGGTGATTTCGGCGGCGTTGCCGTGCGCGTCCTCCAGGATGACCGTCACCCCGTGCTCACCGGGCACGGCGGTGTCCGGCGGCGGGTCACGGTAGCGCACGGTCACGGGGGAAACGTCCTCGATGTCCGTCACAAACGCCTCCGCCTCCGCCGCGTCGCCCTGCCAAACGGTCACATCCGCGGGAACGCCCGCGGGCGGCGTCGTATCCGCGACAATCAGCTCCGTCTCCAGCCAAACCCCGCCCGCCCGCACGCGCAGCGGATACCGGCCGGGCGTCAGCAGCGCCTCCGGCTCCGGAAGGCCCTCCAGCACCGCGCCGGGAAACCGCGCGGGGTCGGTCAGGAAATCCTCCGCGCCGGGCATCACGGCGTCCGGCCCGGCCTCGACGGTCAGCGAGGCGGCCGCCGGGGGTTCCTCGCTGGGCGGGGGGGACGGCGCGGCGCTCTCCGCCGGAGGAGGACTGCCGGAGGCGGGCGCGTCCGTCTCCGGCGTGTACGCCGGCGTCCGGCCCGGCGGGAACAATAGGATAACCGCCAGCGCGGCAGCGCCCAGGACAACGGCGATCCCCGCATACCGTTTGCGGATGCGCGCGGGGCGTTCTCCCTGTCGTTTGCCGCGGCGGCCACTCATTTCTCCGAATCCTTTGCCCGGATTTCCACGCGCCGGATCTTGCCCGAAATCGTCTTGGGCAGCGCGTCGGCATACTCCACCACGCGCGGGTATTTATACGGCGCGGTGGCTTTCTTGACGTGGTTTTGCAGCTCCTTGGTCAGCAGGTCGGACGGCTCATAGCCCTTGGTCAGCACGATCGTCGCCTTGACCGCCATGCCGCGGTCGGGGTCGGGAACGCCCGTGACGGCGCATTCCAGCACCGCCGGATGCTCCATCAGCACGCTTTCCACCTCAAAGGGCCCGATGCGGTAGCCGGAGGACTTGATCACGTCGTCCGTGCGGCCCACATACCACAAAAACCCCATTTCGTCCGTATAGGCCGTGTCGCCGGTATGGTACAGATCGTCATACCACACGCTGCGGGTCATTTCCTCGTCGCGGAAGTAGCCGGAGAACATGCCGAAGGGCTTGCCCCCGTCCGCCTCGCCGGTGCGGATGCAGATTTCGCCCGTCACGCCGGGGCCGACCTCCCTGCCCGTCTCGTCGGCGATGATCATGCGGTAGCCCGGCGCGGGCAGTCCCATCGAGCCAAGGCGCGGCTGCATCCACGGATAGCCCGTCCAGCAGCACAGGGTCGTCTCCGTCTGCCCGAAGCCCTCGAAGATTTTCAGCCCCGTGCCCTCCAGCCAGACCTTGTAAACCTCGGGGTTGAGGGCCTCCCCCGCCGTGACGCAGTGCTTCAGCGAGGACAGGTCGTACTGCTTGAGGTCTTCCTTGATGAGATAACGGTACATCGTCGGCGGCGCGCAGAAGGTCGTGACCTTGTAACGGGCGATTTTCTCCAGAATATCGGGCGCGGAGAACCGGTCGAAATCATACGTGAAGATCGCGCTGCCGGCCAGCCATTGGCTGTACATCTTGCCCCACAGGCTTTTCAGCCAGCCCGTGTCGGAGATCGTGAAGTGCAGGCCGCCCTCCTCGCAGCGATGCCAGAAGCAGCCGGTCATAATGTGCCCCAGCGGATAGGTATAGTCATGCCAGACCATCTTGGGGTATCCCGTCGTGCCGGAGGAGAAGGCCAGCAGCATCATGTCGGATTTCACGGTGCTCCGGGGGACCGGCGTTTCGGGCGCGGCCTCCCATCCGGCGTCGAAGTCGATCCAGCGGTCATTGGGCACGGCGCCGCCGAACACCGCCAGCTTCTCAACCGTCGGGCATTCCGGCAGGGCCTCCTCCATGGCGGCCGTGACGCCGAAGCGCGGCGTGGTCAGCAGCATCTTGATGGAAGCGGCGTTCATGCGGTATTCGAAATCCTTTTTCGTCAGCAGATAGGTCGCGGGAACGGCGACGGCCCCCATCCGGTGCAGGCCCATCAGGACCGGCCAGTACCGCCAGTCGCGGGACAGGGTCAGCATGACCATATCGCCCTTGCCGATGCCCTGCGCGAGGAAGAAGTTGGCGGCCTTGACGGACAGGCGGCGGATGTCCTCGTAGGTGAAGCGCCGCTCCGCGCCGTCCGCGGACAGCCAGAGCATCGCCAGGCCGTCCGGCGTTTCCTCGGCCATAACGTCCAGACAGTCAAAGGCGAAATTGAAGTCGTCCGGAACCGTGAGCGTATAGTTGTTTCGCAAATCCTCCAGCGTCGCGTAATCATCCCGGTGACGCCCGGTGTATTTTTCATATAACGGCATGTATGTTGACTCCTTCTTTTATTTATGTTTCATGACCACAGCCAGAAAGGTAGCGGCTCCGCCGTCCAGCGCCCGCATGGCGTGGGGCGTGCCGGAGTCAAAATAAATGCTGTCCCCGGAGGAAAGCTCATAGACGATTTCGCCGATGTGGAACGACAAACGGCCTTCCAGCAGGTAATTGAATTCCTGTCCTTCGTGGGCGTGGAGCGCCGGGGACTCACCTCCTTCCCTGGACTCGACGGTCACGAGAAACGGCTCGGCCATCTTGCCGCGGAAATTGAAGGCGAGGTGCTTGTAAGCATACGCCGCGCGGCGGTCCACGCTGAGACCCTCTCCGCGGCGGACCAGGCAGCAGGTACTCAGGCGCGGCGACTGGCCGCTCAGCAGGTCGACCACGTCGACGCCCAGCAGCTCCGCCGCGTTATACAAAAACGAGAAAGAAAAGTCCTTTTCCCCGTTTTCATAAGCGGTCAGCTCCTCGACCGTCACGTCCGCCGCCTTGGCAAACGAGGCCGGGGTATAGTCCATAATCTGACGCAGGCCGGCCAGCCGCCGCCCCATTTCCCGCAATTGCTCCGTCATATCGCGCATTCCTCCTGTTTTTATGTATGGGTCAGTATTGTATCGGATATAGCCGCGGGTGTCAATGACCGATTATAAAGAATTGCCATACGCGCACCTTAATTTTGCACAGGTAACGGGCCGGCGGTATCCGTCACTCCACCGCAATCTTCACCGTCACCGGGCAGCGCGCCGGCGCGATTCCCTCCGCCCGGATATGCAGGCCCGTTTCGTCGCGCGTGAAGGATACGGGGGCGTCCGTGCCCAGCACGGAGACCGCCCGGATGGGGAGATCGCCGCCCGCGTGCGGCAGGACGCGGGCCTTTTTCAGGGACCGGATCGTGACCGCCCCGCCGGCGGGCCAGCGCATCACAAAGGCGTACACCGCCCCGCCCTTGCAGGTAAAGCGGATGTCCGCCGGGGTGTACTCCGTCTCGCCGCCGGAGCCGCCGCAACCTTCGGCGGAGGGGCCTTCGCCGAAGGTCTCCCAGCAGGACGCGCCGTAGAGGCCCTCGCCGTTTTGCCGCAGCCAGCGGCCCATCGCTTGCAGGATCTCCCGGTCCTCATCGGGGATCACGCCGTCCGCGCGGGGGCCGATGTTCAGCAATAACCGCCCGTTTTTGCTGACGGCGTCGATTAAATCACAGATCGGCTCCGCCGGGTCCTTATACTCGTTTTGGCGGGTATGGCACCAGGAATGGCGCGCCGTCGCCGTGCAGGACTGCCAGATCCGCGGGCTGACGCCGTCCAGCCGGCCGCGCTCCACATCCGGCACCGCCGCGCCCGGCGCGAAGGCGTGGTGCTTGTAGTTGACGGCGGCCTCAAAGCCCCATTGCGCGGCGCGGTTGTAGTAATAGGCCGCGAATTTTTTCAGGTAGGGCTTAAAGCCCAGGTTATGCACCCACCAGTCCAGATAGACGACCGCCGGGCGGTACCTCTCCACCAGCTCCGCAAGGCGCGCCAGCCAGTCCTCGCAATGCGCCCGCGGCGGCGGCGCGGCGTAGATGTCGTGGCTGTCCGCGCCGCCGATGGGCAGCTGCGTGCCGTAGAACGGCGCGTGGGCGGGGTCGGCCACGTCGCTGTCAAAGGCCAGTCCCCCGTTGAAAAACCAGCAATGCTCGGCGCGGTGCTGGGACAGGGCGAAAACCAGGCCCGCCGATTCGGCGGCCCGCTTCAATTCCCCCAGCACGTCGCGGCGCGGCCCCATGCGCGCGGCGTTGAACTCCGACAGGGCGCTGTCATACATCTGGAACCCGTCGTGATGCTCCGCGACGGGCATGACGTACTGCGCCCCCGAATCCCGGATCAGCGCCATCCACTCCCCGGCGTCAAAGCGCTCCCCCCGGAACAGCGGGATAAAATCCTTATAGCCGAAGGTCTTATGGTTTCCATAGGTTTTCCGGTGATGCTCATACTCCGGCGAGCCCTGGATATACATATTGCGGGCGTACCACTCGTTGGCGAAGGCGGGGACGGCGTAAACCCCCCAGTGGATGAACACGCCGAACCTGGCCTGCCGGTACCATTCCGGCTCGGGATACGCGCACAGGGACTCCCATGTGTCCGTGTACGGGCCTTGGGCAACGACCTCCTCCACAAGGCGCAGATAGTCACGCGCGGTCATGGCGATTCTCCTTTCCGGCTGTGACGCGGGCGGCGCTTCCGCGCCGCCCGCCGGGCTGTTTATTTTGCTCTATCCTCGGCCGCCTTGCGCCGCCCGACCTCGATTTCGATCCAGTCCACGCACTCCTGGAAGCCGTAGGCGTAGGCGTCGGCGCGCATCTTGGCCACGGTGGCGTCAAACTCCGCGTCGTCCCGGGCGTAAATGGCGTTCCACGAGCCGTCCTTGACGCAGTTTTGCACCTGTGTCCAGGTGGTTTTCAGCTCGCTGCTCTGCCGGGAGCCGGAATAGTCCGTGCCGACGGCGACGGAGAAGTGGCCGTTTTCCTTCAGGAAGTCGTCCTCCTTGATGTACCCGGCCCAGTCGCGCCAGGACTGCTCAATGGGGGTCACGACCTTCTGGAGGATCGTGCTGGGCCAAAACTCCCAGTGGAAGGTCTGGCCGCTGGGCGATTCGGGATTGAGGGCGTTGACGTCCCAGGTGGGGTTGTTGTGCTGGAACTCGCCGTTGCGGTAGGTGCCCGAATAGTCTCTATAGGTGATGGGCGTGTTTTCCTTGTCCTCCTGGCACTGGATGCCCAGCGCCGTCATGTACGGCTCGCCGTCCTCGTCAAAGTCCCAGGTGACGCCGCGCGGCCCGTAGTTATAGGCCAGCACGCCCTCCGGCGTGGAAAACCAGTTGATGATCTCCATGCACAGCTCCGGATAGTTGCTCTTGGCGCCGATGGTCCAGACGCGGTTGCGCCCGAAGATGGTCAGGCCGTCGGCCAGATTCTTCTGGTCCTTGGCGGGCACGGGCCGCATCATCTTGCCCTGCGCCTTGTTCTCCTCGGTGTTGTAGTAGCTGGCGATCCACTCGAAGATGTTGAACAGGGCCGCGCCGGTGGTATATTTCTCCACAAGCACGTTCCAGTTCTGCGTCATCGAGTCCGGGTCGTACAGGCCCATCTGATAGAGCGTGTTGTAGAATTTCAGGCAGCGCAGATACCAGCCGTCCTCCTCCAGGCAGTTCTCCCAGGTTTGGGTCTTGGTGTCGTAGAGACCGAAGTAGAACTCCTCCCAGCCGTACAGCGCGGCGGTGGACTTGACCATCATCACCATGTCCCCGTCCCAGTCCGGAAACGAGGAGACGGCATAGGTCTTGGTCCCGGCGTCGGACACCGGCTCCAGCTCCACCATCCGCGCCAGCAGCGGGATGAAATCCTCCAGCGTGTCGATGTCGGGCCGCCCCAGCTGGGTGTACAGGTCCCAGCGGATCTGGGGGTAATAGTACATCCGGGCGTGGTCGCTGGCGCTGCCGGCCACGCCGTGGCCGAAGCCGTGGAGCGTGCCGGTGATGCCGCGGTTCTTCTCCAGCGCGTAGGGGAAGTGCTGGAGGATATACGGCCCGAACTCCTCCAGCAGGCCGTCCTCCTCCCAGTCGAACAGCATTCCGGCCTCCGAGGCGTCCTTGTACTGGTCGCCGTCGGAGCCGAAAATCACGATGTCGCCGAGATTGCCCGCCGCCATGCGGGTCTCGAAGGTCCCGTCGGTGGCGTCGTTGATGATCGTGACGGTGACGTTGAATTTCTCCTTGAGAATTTCCGCGCCCCAGCCAATCATCACACCGGAGTAGTTGGCGACCTGGGAATAAATGACCAGCTCGACCGGCGGGCGGGCCTTTCCGCCCCCATCGCTACAGGCCGCCAGCAGCGGGGCGAGGATGACCAAAACCAGCGCCAGCGCGATCCATTGTGTCCGTTTCATACAAAAACCTCCGTTTTTTATTTATCCCTTCACGGCGCCGAGCATGATGCCCTTCTGGAAATACCGCTGCATGAAGGGGTATACCAGCAGAATGGGGATGATCGTCACCATCGCGATGGTCAGGGACGTGATGCGCCCGTTGAGGGCCGCGGCCAGATCGGCCTCCGTGAGCGAGCCGCCGGATTCCATCAGCCGGCTCAGGTTGGAGGCCTGGTTGAGATAAATCCAAAGCCGGTGCTGGAGGGTATAGAGCCGCGGCTGGCTGCCCATCAGAATGATGGAATCAATGAACGAGTTCCAGTGGCCCACCGCGCCGAACACGGCGATGGTCGCCAGAATCGGCTTGCACAGCGGCAGCATGATGCGGCGGAACACGGTGAAATACCCCGCGCCGTCGATGAACGCGCTTTCCTCCAGCTCCTTCGGGATGGATTCCACATACGTCTTGACCAAAATGATGTTGAACGGCTGGACGATGGCCGGGATGATATAGCCCCAGAAATTGTTGGTCAGCCCCAGCATCGAGATGTTCAGAAACCACGGCAGCAGACCGGCGTTGAAGTACATCGTGATGATGATAAAGCGGTAGATGAACTTCCGGGCCAGCATTTCCCGCTGTGTGACCAGATAACCCGTGAACGCGCTGGCCAGCACCATCAGGAGCGTCCCCAGCGCCGTCCGCGCCGCGGTGACCAGCGCCGAGGTGAACAGCTCGCTCACATTGAGCAGCATCCGGTAGTTGTTCAGATGGACCCCCCGCGGGTAGAGATTCACCAGACCGGCCTGCACCAGGCGGTTGTCGCTGATGGTGTTGATGAACAGATAATAGATCGGGAAAATGCACAGCAGCGTGAAGACCGCGAAGAACAGGCCGTTGAAAAACGTGAACAGCAGGTCCTCCGGGGGCTGACGGACGCCTCCCTTTTTTTTCATCACGAGCTTCCCTCCCTACACGATGCTTTCTTCACGCACCCATTTTGAGGCGTAGTTGGCCCCGAACAGCAGCGTCACGCTGATGAGCGATTTCAAAACGCCGATCAGCGTCGCCAGCGGGATGTTGGTGCTGGAGGACGCCAGACCCAGATTGTAGATGAACAGGTCCAGAACCTCGATGGCGCTTTTGTTGTTGGCGTTGCTGAAAACCAGATACTGGTCCATGCCGTTGGACAGGATGTTGGAAATCGACAGCAGCAGCATCACAAAATAGGCGCTTGTCAGCCCCGGCACGGTGACGTGCCACATCTTCGCAAACCGCCCCGCGCCGTCCACCGTCGCCGCCTCGTAGAGCTGCGGGTCGATGCTCGATATGCCGGCGATGTAGATGATCGCGCTCCAGCCCAGGCCCTTCCAGGTGCCCCAGAGCCACATCTTCAGCCACATGTTCTCCCCGCTGGTCAGGTAGTTGGTACCCTCCTGAATGATCCCCGTGCCGACCAGCGCCCAGTTGACAAAGCCCTCGGTGGAAAACAGGGCGAAGGCGACGCTGTACACCAGCACCCAGCTGATGAAATGCGGGATGGTGGTGACTGTCTGGACGACGCGCTTGGAGGTGTTGAAGCGGATTTCGGACAGGAAGATGGCAAAGGCCATCGGCAGCCAGGAGAACGCCAGCCCCAGCCCGCTCATGGCAAACGTGTTTTTCAGCACCCGCACAATGTCGGCGCGGGTGGCCGCGTTGGAAAACAGGTACCGGAACCACCGGAAGCCCACGAAGGTCTCCCGCGTCAGCTCAAAGCCCGCGCGGTAGTCGTACAGCGCGTAGCGCCAGCCCCACAGCGGCAGATAGGAAAACAGGGCCACCAGCGCCAGAAACGGCAGAATCATCAGAAACAGCCGGTACTTCGGCTTCAGCTCGTACCGCTCGTCTCCGGCGGGCTTGGGCAGAGTAAGCCAGACCGCCGCCGCCAGCAGCAGCGCCAGCCCGAACAGCCCGAAGCAGGCCGGAAGCCCCGGCGGCAGCATCGGATCCAGCCGCTCCGGGTTCGGCGCGCCCGCAAACGCGCCGTGCGCGAGGAGCAGAACCGCCGTCCCCGCCAGCCCGGTCAGCGCCGCGCCGCCCGCTAGCTTGGCGCTCAGGCGGCGCATCCTCACATTGCCCAGGCTGACGCAGAAGGCCGCGGCGGCCAGCGCGATTCCCAGCCCGCAGACCAGCGTGCCGAGGTACGTCAGCGTCAGCGCCGGCTGCTCCACCCAGCCGCGGTCCAGCGCGCGGACAAAGTTGGACCCGATGGCCGGATAGGACAGCAGGGTGAACAGCGAGGCGTTCTTGCTGATCAGGCCGCTCAGCCGCGCCGGATTCAGGTAGGGGATAAACGCTGACAGGAACAGCGCGGCGAGATAAATCCGGAAGACGGCGGTCAGCGCGCCCGAAGCCCGGAAAGACCCGCGTTTTGGCATGGCGCTCACCCTCCGGCAGATTCGTCTGGGGCGATGTAGTCAAAGGTCACGCTCAAGGTTTCGATGCGTGTGTCGACGTAGTTTTCCAGCGGGACCGGAGTCGCGCCGGACAGGTCGCCCCCCAGAACCCTGGCCTCGGCGGGGATGTTGTCGACCCAGTGGTTGTAGAGATTGACCCGCGTGGTGACCGGATTGTCGTTGGTCGTGTACGGCAGGCCGGAAAACACGGCCGGCTCGCCGTTAATCAAGACCTCGGTCAGCTCCATGTAATACCCGGGGAAGAGAATCTCGCCGTTGACGATGCCCACGGCGGAGAACACGAGGCCGTCGGCAAATCCGGCGCTTGTGCCGGTGAAGTCCAGCGACACCGTATAGGTACCCGCGCCGGCCGTCACCTCCGCGTCGGACGCGGCGACGCCGGCGGAGATCACATCCGGGTCGTACTTATCCTGATTGCAGTACAGGACCGACCAGTCGCCGCTGGCGAACATGATCCACGCGAACGCCTCGTCGGCGGTGATGACGGTCTCGGGCCGGTTGGCCGCCTTCCGGAGCGACCAGTCCATGTTCAGCCGCGCCTCCGCGATCAGCTCGTCCGCCGTCAGGCTCCGCTCGGCGCGGTTGAGAAACAGCTCGGCGATGTCGGGGGCGTTGATGCGGCACACGGCCTTGTCATACAGCCCGCCGGTATCCCACAGCAGCGGGACATAGCCGTATAAGTCGCAGTTGTCCAGAAAGTTGGTGAAATAACTCAGCCGGTCCGGCCCCTCGTTATCCAGGACGCCCCACTCGCCCAGCACGATGCCGTATCCCATATCGGTGTACTTGGTCAGCATCCCCAGCAGCTGGTTCATCTCCTCGACCTCGCCCGTTCTGCCCCAGTGGCCCACGCCGGAGGTGTCCCCGCAGTAGCTCCACGGCGTGTAGTAATGCACCGAGAGCATCAGCTTGCTGTCCGCCGTGTCGGCGGGCATTTGGAAGCGGTCGTCGACGGTCTTGGCGACGTCGGTGTTATAGCCCGGGATCAGCAGGAAACGGTCGGCGTTGTTCCCGCCGGTTCCCCGTACCAGGTCGACGAACACCTGCGCCAGCTCGGTCAGCAGCGCGTAGCACTCGTCCTCGTCGAGGCGGTCGGGCAGGGGGTTGAAGGCGGTTTTGTCGTTGAAGCGGTGGCCCCACTCCTCGTTGGCCGGCTCGAAGACCAGGCGGTGGTCATAGTCCTTGTAGCGTTCGGCGATTTGGGTCCACATCGAGGTGAAAACGGTCATTGCCCTGTCGCGCTCCGACGGCTCGGGATGGCTGAACAGGCTCCACCAGCCGTGGTCCCAGTGGTTGTTGACGATGACATACATATCCTCGTCCAGCGCGTAGTTGATAATCTCCTCCACGCGGTCAAGGTAGGCGTCGTCAATGGTGAACACATCGTTTTCAAAGTCCATGGCGTTGGTCCACGCGACGGGGATGCGCAGGGTCTGAAAGCCGGCGTTTTTGTAGCCGGTGATCATGGCCGGCGTGGTCACCGGCTGGCCCCACATGGTTTCATACACGGACGGCTCGCGGTTGGGGACGCGGTTGCCGCTGTCGCAGGCCTCCATTGTGTTGCCGAGGTTGATGCCGTAGCCCATCAGACGGGCCAGCTCCAGCGAGGACGGGCTGCTCTCCCCGCCGCCCGGCCCCTCGCTTGGAGGGGGGGCGGACGGCGGGACGGAGGGAGCGGCGGGCGGCGAGCCGCACGCGCCGAGCAAAACCGCCAGAATCAGCGGGAGCGTGATACAAACGATCTTTTTCATTGTTTTTTCTTCGACTTCTTCACCAGCACAACCACCGCCACGGCGATCGCCGCCGCGCCAGCCGCCGCGCCGAGGAGGATCAGCGCCAGAAGCCAGACCCGGAGGCCGCCGCCGTCTTCAGCCGGCGCGGGCGGCTCGGTGGGCGGGGGCGGAGCCAGCGTGGGCGCGGGAGGCTCCGCGTCCTCGTTGTCATAGGCAAAGCCGCTGACGGTGAACTCGATGGCGATTTCTTCGCCGCCGGTCGGCACGACGTAGCCGAACAGGCCGTCCTCGCCGCCCAGCTCGCCGTTCCAGCGGTTGATGCAGTGAATCTCGTAATAGCCCTTGTCGGCCCCCTCGATGACGATGGTGTCCATGTCGCGGAAGGTGTGCCTTGTGCTGCCGCCGATGATCACCCTCACGTCGGAGAATTCCAGCGGCTCTCCGGCGATGGGGATGTTGGTGGACAGGAAGAGCAGGTTGAAGGCATCCGCGGCCCCGTTGGCGATGGAGCCGGAGAAGTCGGCGCCGGTGAGCGAGGCCCGGTATGTACCGTTGCCTTTGAGGGTGACGTCGGTAAACGTGCCGGGATGGACCGAGCCGTCCTCCGTCTCAAACAGGCTGAAGAAATGGTTCCCGTCGTAGTCCGCCCAGACGCTGCCATTCTCTCCGAAGGAGGCGTCCGCCCACGCGTTGCGGAAAATCCAGTTGGACCCCTGGATGCCGAGATAGGCGGTGTATTCGCCGTTGGGGTCAAACGCGGGGGTTTCCGGCGCGGGGGGCGGCGGGGGCGGGGGCTCGTCGGAGGAGAAGACAATAAAGGTAATTTCAAGAACGCTGAACTCACCCAGGGTCTCGACGTCGACCGGCTGCTCCTCGATGTCGCTGTTCCACTTGTTGCAGAGGGCCAGCCGCAGGCCGCCGCCGATGCCCTCGCCGTTGATATAGGCCGCGCCCATCTCCACCTCCACGCCGTCCAGCGTAAAGGAGACGATCTCTCCGGTATGGCCGGGGAACGGCACGTCGGTGTTGATGGCCGCGTAGTTTCCGCCGAACGCCACCGGCGCGTCAAACTCGACGGTGAGCGTGGACTCCGCGCCCAGGTCAAAGGCGATGGAAACGCCGCTCAAATCAGGCCATTCGCCCACGTCCCCGTTGACGTCGGGATTGAACTGCGCGGCGAACTCCGCCGTGTACTCCCCCGCAGCGGATACCGCCGGGATGAGCGTGAGAATCAGAGCCAGCGCGAGGGTGAGGACCCAAAGCCTCTTGGTTGTCTTCATGTCCGAACCTCCTAATTATGTTTGGCGTCCCCGTTGAAGGGGTATCACCATACCTACAGAATACACGAAAAGGACCGCGAAAACAAGACCTTTTTTGTGAATGTCCGCGCGGGGCTGGGGGAACATGGCGCGATGTGGGCATCGCGCCCTACGAATGGGGGGCCGCAAATCCCTGTAGGGGACGCGGCCCTCCGCGTCCCGCAGGTTATCCGCAAACTCTCGGGGGAACGGGTTTTCACCGTTTGCCCGTGCGGCTGTTTGCCCCACCGCACAGACCGTAGGGGACGCAGACCTCGGCGTCCCGCAGGTTATCCGCAAACTTCGGGGGAAGGCTTTCACCGGTTGCCCGTCCGGCTGTGGGTTTGGGTGGTGTTCAGGCATTTCCGGGGGAGGTCTCCCCCGGAGCCCCCCACTGGGGGCGTGCCGCCCCCAGCCCCCCT
>Ga0099364_10006713_pt1 | contig 16669 bp, 14 predicted proteins | sample TergutTh196P3_FD_73070 | JGI IMG/M metagenome (GOLD analysis project Ga0099364, IMG submission 73070) | Microcerotermes parvus P3 segment gut microbial communities from Pointe-Noire, Republic of the Congo - Th196 P3 | ecosystem: Host-associated > Arthropoda: Insects > Digestive system > Gut ... | reverse complement strand
GGCGAATATACGTAAACATCTACGGCTGACATTAAATCGAATCTGCTGTGAGGAGCCGTGTGCGTTAATTGCGCACGCACGGATCTGATTAGGGGCGTGGCGTCGTGAGACGCCCGCCTACTAAACCTATTCCGGCAAGGTCTGACCAGGGTAACTTTTGTCTTGCTTGACTTTTTGATTTGATAATGCTATACTTTTGCAATCACGATTAGTATACCCATGATTACAAAGGGGCTCGAGGGTCATGTTTGTTGGCAGGGAAAAGGAATTAGCAGCGCTTGACAAGCTATATAGCGAGAATGTTTTTCAAATGGTCGTCCTGTACGGCAGAAGGAGGGTCGGAAAGACCACATTAATATCAGAGTTTATCTCCGGCAAACCGGCGATTTTCTTTTCGGCGCAAGAAGTGAACAACGCGCTGAATTTAAGCTTGTTTTCGAAGAAGGTCTATTCCTTTTTTGATATCCCTGAATCTGCCGGCGCCTTTATCAATTGGTACACCGCATTTGAATTTCTTGCGGAAAAGGCAAAGCAGCGGAGGTTTGTTTTGGCTTTTGACGAGTTCCCATACGCCGTGCACGCCGATCATTCTTTGAAATCCATTTTGCAAACGACTATAGACCACGGTCTGAAAAACACGGGGCTGTTTATGATCCTTTGCGGAAGCCAAATGGGTTTTATGGAAAACGAAGTGCTTGGCTATAAGAGTCCGCTGTTTGGCAGACGCACGGCACAGATTAAACTGGAGGGTTTTGACTACTACGACGCGGGGAAAATGCTCTCCGGTTTCAGCACGGAAGATAAGCTAAGGATATACTCCTGTGTCGGCGGAACGCCGCATTACCTCGCACAAATCAAGGCCGGCGAGAGCTTTGAGGAAAACATTAAGCGATTGTATTTTGATATTTCCGGCTACTTATATAACGAGCCAATTATGCTTTTGCATCAGGAACTCAGAGAACCTGCGATGTATAATTCCATCATCGCGGCTATTGCGGGGGGCGCGTCAAAGCTCAACGAAATTGCGACAAAAATAGGGGAGCTAAGCCCAAAGGTAAGCAAGTATTTACAAACTCTTGTGAATCTGAATATAGTTATCAAAGTATACCCTTTCGGCGAGAATCCGCAAAACAGCCGCAGGGGAGTTTATCGAATCGCGGATAACTGCTACGATTTTTGGTACAGCTTTGTTTTTCCTAACAAACCGGAAATTGAAAGCGGCAGCGGCGGCATAATCGCCGGGAAAGAAGTATTCGGCGAAAAACTGTCAGCTTATATCGGAAAACCCCCATTTGAAGCGATTTGTCTGCAATACATGCAACGGGCGAACAGAAGAAAAAAGCTGCCGGTTACAGCGACGGCTTTTGGATCATGGTGGGGAACAGACACAAAAGAAAAGAGCCAGGCCGATTTTGACGTTATCGCGGCAAACCGGACAGAAAAGCAAATCGTATTGGGCGAGTGCAAATGGAAAAGCGTCGTAAACCTTGAGTCGGAAGTAATGAAACTTAAAGCAAAAGAGCATCTGCTGGCAGAATACAGGGAGCGGTATTACTATATTTTTACCAAAACACCGTCAGTTAATCAGCAAAAGCAAGGAGCAACGGTAATAACATCGGAAATGCTTTTTGAAATCTGAATGCGGGACGTAACTATTCAGAACCCCCTCCCGTCATTGCGGGCTTGACCCGCAATCCCCTGCGGACTTCGAGGGGATTGCGGCTCGGAGGCCGCAATGACGAGGCTTGGAAGGTTTCAGCAGCGGGGTACTGAATAGTTACTGCGGGACGAATATTACAAACGGTTGCCGCTGTTCCGTGTAATTCATCATTTTTATTCTGCTTAATAAAATGCGTTGATAACAATATACAGCAAACAGATTGGAGCGTGGTTAGATATGGCACAAATAAATGAAAATAGTATACCGGAGCATAATATCAGCATTGAACAATCGCTGTGCAGCCGTTGCGGTTTGTGCATTAGCGACTGCCCGGACGGGGTACTCTTCATGGCGGAAAGCGCTGCTGAGTATAATGGGGAGTTCTGCGTGAAATGCGGCCACTGTGTTGCAATTTGCCCGCAGGGCGCGGTGACGATATCGGGTTACGACGACCCGCCGGAAGCAATAAACCCGGAGAACAAAGCAGACCCGGACGCCCTGCTGGCGATGATAAAATCAAGGCGGTCAATGCGGCAATTTACTGAAAAAGACGTCCCGCCCGAGTTGATATCAAAAATCATCGAAGCCGGCAGGTATACGCCCACCGGCGGCAACAGGCAGGATGTTTCATATGTCGTATTGAGGGAGAAAAAGGACGAATGTGAGAAAATCGCCCTGGAAATAATACGCAGTATGCAGCCTACGCTTGCCCTGACGATTCCATACATAAAAAATCTGGTAATCGGCGACCGCTTCCTGTTCAAAGGCGCGCCGGTCGTTATTGTGATAAAATCCGTTGACGCGCTTAACGGGGCGCTTGCCGCATCTATGATGGAGCTTATGGCGCAGTCAATCGGCCTTGGCGTCCTGTACAGCGGGTTTTTCACGATGGCGATCAGGGAATCTGATGAGCTCAGGCGGATGTTGTCAATATCCGCCCCCGAGAAGCCCGTCACCACATTGATTATCGGCCATCCGGCCGTTAAATACATCAGGACAGCGCAGCGGGAAAGCGCCAGGGTAATATATCGGTAAAAGCCATTTTTCTTGAAATAGCCGGGGAGCGGGCATATAGTGAGCATACAGGGATTGAGGGGACGGAACGGGCCGCCGCCCACCTCAATCCCTTTATATACAGTGTACGCCAAAAGCTCAAGCGCAATTATACTTGATTTATTGATTATTGCTGTCATAATGGTATAGGGTTCTAATAATGACTGCCGGAGGGGAAAAGTGATGGAAACTTGCGTCTCAACGGATCGGCTGCAGCGCATTTTGTCGGTCGGCGTCGCGCTGACTGCCGAGCGGGACTTCAGCCGGCTGCTTGATACTATACTTTCTGAAGCTATGTCCATCACAGGCTGCGACGCGGGTACGCTGTATCTTCTGGAAGACGGGAAGCTTCATTTCAAAATTATGCGCAACCATACGCTGGGCGTCTTTCCCGGAAGCGGTAACGCCCCCGCTGAGCTGCCTTCCTTTGACCTGTGCGAATCGAATGTCGCGTCCTATGTGGTGATTCACCGCCGAATGGAAAACATTGCCGATGTCTACGACTTGGAGAAATTTGACTTTACCGGGCCCAGGCATTATGATACCCTCACCGGCTACCGCACGAAATCCATGCTTGTCATTCCGCTTATCAATAACCGCGACGAGATTGTGGGCGTTTTGCAGCTTATAAACGCTTTGGATAGTGACGGGCGGATTATCGCTTTTTCTCCGGACTATGAGGATGTGTTCCGGTCTATCTCGTCACTTGCCGCGGTAGCGATAACCAATATGCGCTATAACGAGGAGAACAGGCTGCTGTTTCAATCGCTTATTGAGGTTTTGGCGGCTGCCATTGACGAGCGGTCATCGTATAACGCGAACCACACCCGTAACGTCGCCGAGCTTACCAAGGGGTTTATTGATTTCCTGAACAGGCAGCACAGCGATGGAAATACACATATCCATTTTACTGCCGAAATGTCGCAGCAGATCGTGACGGCGGCATGGCTGCACGACGTCGGCAAGATTATCACGCCTCTTGAGATTATGGACAAATCAACCCGTTTGGGCGAAAAGGCGCCCATTATTAATCTGCGTTTTGAGACTATTCTGGCGCTTGAGCGCGTCCGCTTTCTGGAAAAAATCACGACGGAAACCGAATACGAGAAAATCGTAAGCGAAATAAACGAGGCAAGGGAGCTTTGCGCCAAGGCAAACAGCGGTGCGCCCGCTTCGGATGATGAGCTTGCTTTGATACGAAGCTACGGCTTGCGCGCCTGCCCAAAACCCGGCGGCGAGGCTCTGCGCTGGCTTGAGCCTGATGAGATCGAAAGCCTGGTAATTCTCAGCGGAACCCTGACTTCTGCGGAGCGCAGGATAATGGAGGAGCATGTGGAGATCACTAGCCGGCTGCTCGAGAAAATCCGGTTTTCCAATGAATACCGCTATGTTCCCGATTATGCCGCGGATCACCATGAAAAGCTCAATGGCCGCGGCTATCCGTCGGGCAAAGCCGACAAGGAGCTGCCGGCAGGGACGCGCATATTATCCGTTGTGGATGTGTTTGAAGCTTTGACAGCCAGGGACAGGCCATATAAGAAGGCCATACCTTATGAAAAAGCATTTGATATTCTTGACGAAATGGCTGACAAAGGCGAGCTTGACGCAGAGCTGGTCGGCTTGCTGAGAAAATGGAAAAGGGAGACCGGGGATGAAGAAAAAACGTTTTGCCGCAGCCATGATTGTTCTCTCGATGGCGCTTCTGATAAGCGCGCCGGGCTGCGTTAGCGACAACGCGGGGCAGGACGCCCCCATATCCGGAGATCAGGGGCCATTTGGCGCGGGCCAGAGTTTGGGGGCTCCAGGCGCAGCCGTTATGCAAGCGGATACTGCCCGTGCCGCCGTCATAGACGACTTTGCCGGAGTGGTCAGCGTGATGCAGGAAGAATCCCGGCTCCCTGCATTCAGAGGGCTTGCCCTGTTGAGGAGGGATGCTCTGTCCACGGGCCGGGAGTCGTGGTCTTGCCTTGAAATAAACGAGGGCCGGTTCGTCATTGTGGAAGAAAACGCGAATGTGCTCATTTCTACTATTGCCGATGAGGCGGCGCAAAGCACAGGGCTTACCGAAATATTTATTTCCGGCGGAAAGGTTTGGGTTGGCGTGACACAGCCACTTCGCAGCGACGAGAGCTTTGTCGTAAGAACCCCCACCTGTTCGTTTAGCGTACGGGGAACAGTCTTTGCCGTGGAATTTAGCGACAACGAGACAAGGCTGATAGTTTATGAAGGAAATGTGGCGCTGAGCGCCGAATCAGTAGATGGCGAGCCGATTCTTGACGAGTCGGGCGGCACAGTCGTCATGGACGTCTCCGCCGGCGTTGCCCGCGTTGCCGTAGAAAACGGCGTAGCTGCGCCGGCTGTCCGGGAAGAGTACTCCGAAGTGGATTTGGCTGTGTTTTTGAGGGACGGCGAAGAAGGCCCGGGGGGCGTGTACGCGGCGCTGAGAAACCTCTTCCCGCATCTTGTCCGGGGCGGGGTCAATGTTATGTATGGCGAGGGTTCTTGGTCTGAAACTACTTTACTCGTTCATAATGGTGTTGAATATCCAATTCATTGGAACTACGCTCTTTCATTTTATGCGATTCAGGTAGAGCCGGGCGGTGCGGACGCTTCCGGCGCATACAGAGGCATGGCAAAAGTCTCTGCTCTTGTAGATCAAACCAGCTTAATGGCTATAATGGCAAGCAGGAATCCCGCCGACTATATCATGACAAATGATGCAATAAGCACTACTCTTGCTTTTGAGCTTATAGCCGGTGCGGTGCCGGGCGTCACGGACAGCGCGGGAAATGCCATCCCCATCAGCCCGGAAGGCCTCGGTGCGGAGGGCAGGGTGTTCTTTGAAGATATGGACTCTGTGAGTACCGCATTTGATATAGATTCAGGCCATATTGTTGACTATGACATAAACATTGAACAGGAAGGAATGAGATTCACAATCTATGTCCCTCCGGAAAGCCTTGCGGGCGGAGGTTCCCGGCCTGTACACCTCAATGCTTTTGAGCAGCTCGATACGCAGGGCAACACAAGGACGACATATTTTGTGGGGTCGGAGATAATAATCGGGCATATCGAAGCCGTGATGTTTACCGCGCCCATGCCGGGCAGCGGCGTATTCACAGACTCGCCCGTGCATCATAGCATGTTTGAAGCCGTATTAAACTATGGCTTCCCTAACTAAGGAGCGGCTCATGCAGCGCGGGAAATCCTTTTTCTATACTGTTGCGGCGCTGTTATTAATATGGCTGGTATTTGCCTGCCTTTATGCCTTTAACTCTTTTGAACGTCTGGAAAACCGGCTGTATGACGCTTTTTACCAGCGTGTAATGCCGGCGGACAGCCGCATCGTCATTATCGGCGCCGACGACGAGAGCATCGCCCGCATAGGCCAGTGGCCGTGGCCCCGCAGCGTTATGGCGGATGTGGTGGATGTTTTGACGGCGGGCGGCGCGGCTGCGGTGGGTATAGACGTGCTTTTTGATACGCCGGGCGCGAGGGAGGAAAATGAAGACCTGCGTTTTGCCGAGTCCTTGGAGCGGGCCGGAAACGTCGTTCTCCCGGTTTCCGGCTTGTTCAGATCCCGCCTTTCCGACGGCCCAATGCGAGCCGATGATATTATTGCGCCGCTGGACATGTTCGGCGCCGCCGCGTTGGGCCATGTTAACGGCCTGACGGAAAGCGACGGCGTCGTCAGGCGGGGTTTATTATACATGCATCACGGCGATGAGCTTTATTATTCCTTTCCATATGAAATGTGCCGGCTTGCCGGCATAGAACCCGGCGGCATTCCTGCAGATCCCGCCGGACGCTATTATATTTCCTTTACCGGACGCTCCGGCTGGTATCATCCGCTTTCTCTGGCCGACGTGCTGGACGGGACAGTGCCGCCCGTGTATTTTAGGGACAAGCTCGTCCTTATCGGGCTTTATGCCCAGACTGTGGCCCGGGACTGGCAGTTTACCGCTATTGACGGCGGCAGGCCAACCTATGGCGTGGAAATACAGGCGAACATGCTTCAGCAGATGCTTCACGGGAATTATATCAGGGATCTGCCGTTTGCCGCGGGATTTGGGATGTTCGCGGCTTTTTCCATTGCCGTCGCCGCGCTTATGATTTGGCTGAAACCCAAGCGGGGGCTTATCGCGGTTATCCTGCTGCTCATTTTATACGCCGCAGCCATCCATATTGTTATAAGATCCGGCTATGTTACGCAAGTTGTATATTTCCCTGCCTTTTGCGTCATTGCGTATTTCGTCGCCTTAATATGGCACTACGCTCAAGCCAGGCTTAACGAAGGCCGCATACGCAATGTCTTTGGCAAGTATATGGCGGCGCCTGTACTCAAGAGGATCCTCTCCGAAGGTGAGGACGGGCTGAAATTGGGCGGCCAGCGGCGGCATATCACAGCCCTTTTTGTGGATATTCGCGGCTTTACGCCGCTGTCCGAGGCGGCTGCTCCCGAGGAGATCATTCAGGTACTAAACGAGTTTCTCGGGCTTGTGGCAAAATGTGTACACCGTTTTGACGGCGTCCTTGACAAATTCACCGGTGACGGGGCAATGGCGATATGGGGCGCGCCATATGATCAGGAAAATCACGCATTGGCCGCCGTGCGGGCTGCGGTCGCAATGCGTGACGAATCCGCCGAGCTGCTGAAAAGTTTTCAGGACAAATACGGCCGGAGCGTTGCGTTCGGCATTGGCATACACACCGGGGAGGCTGTCATAGGCAATATCGGCGCAAACATGCGCATGGACTACACAGCCATCGGCGATACCGTCAACACCGCGTCCCGGCTGGAATCGAATGCGGCGCCGGGGCAGATTCTAATAAGCCTGGCTGTGGCGGATCAATTGCGGGACAGCGGGGTCCCCGTGAATTTTCTCGGAATGCTGAAAGTAAAAGGGAAATCGGAAGAAATCCGTACCTACGAGGTTTTGTAATACTAGTAGTCCATTTTTGAAATAACTGCACAAACATTGTAGTGGATTTTTTCGGCTGCCTAGGCGAAAGCCCGCCGGAATCACCACTATGGCGAACGCCATAACCTCTATAAACGGGATTCAATCCCACAATCCCACAACAATACTACTGGTATTTCAAGGGATTTCAACGACGGCAGACGGGAAGAGACGCTGCAAGGTTTGTGGGGGTATTTTGAAAATGGACTACTAGCCCCCGTAGCTATGGGGCTGTCTGCGCTTGTGTTCGCTTGCGCGGTGGTATCTTTCGATTATTTCCATTTCCTCCGGCGTACACTTGCCGCTGATAAGAAACTCGTCTATGCTCATGTATGTCACGCCCATTTCGCCCTCGTCCGTCTGTCCGTCAAACAGTCCGGCGGAGGGCGCTTTTTCAATTATACCGGCCGGCGCGCCAAAATGCCTCAGGAATCCGTAAACTTCAGTCACGGTCAGGTCGGCTATCGGGTTGAAATCATACGCCCCGTCGCCCCATTTGGTGAAATAACCCATATAGCCCTCGCTTCTGTTGCCTGTCCCGGCGACCAATCGCCCTTCGCTTGCGGCCACGGCGTACAGTGCGGTCATCCTCAGGCGCGGGGCTATATTCGCGGCGGACGCCACGGTCAAATCCACTGCCGGGCTGAGCGCTTCCCGGAATGTTTCGAGTACTTTGCCCAGATCCACGGTCCTCGGCTCAATACCATACTGCTCCGCGAGCTTCAGCGCGTCGCTCAAGTCTTCTTTATAGTTGCGGGCTGACCCGCAGGGCATGATCAGCCCCACCGTATCATCGCACGCAAGCTTGCACAGTATCCCAACCAGCGCCGAGTCTTTCCCGCCGCTGTTTCCGAATACTATCCCGCGCGCGCCGGAGTCTTTCAGCAGTCCGCGAATAAACTCCACACGCTTATCTGTTTCGATCACATAATCCCGCATATTTAAGCCCTCGCATTTGGTATTTAACGCACATTATAGCACTGCCAATCTATTGTATCAATCTTTTTTCATTGGCTCTTACAAGTCAAGAGTCAGGAGTCAGAATATATGAAGGATATTACGAGGGAAAAAATCTTGTTTTTTTGCAACTGCTCAGTACCCCCTCCCGTCATTGCGGGCTTGACCCGCAATCCCCTGCGGATTTCGAGGGGATTGCGGCTCGGAGGCCGCAATGACGATGCTTGGAAGGTTTCAGCAGCGGGGTACTGAATAGTTACGTTTTTTTATTGAATATTGAAAGCAATAGCATAACATAGATAGCGAAATTGTGGAATAAATTGGAACGTTTTCAGAGGTAATGCGTCTATAATAATATCACTACGATTGTGTAAGAAACGGGAGGACGTATAAAATGAAAAGAACATATATTGCTATTATTCTCATGGTTGCGGCAATCGCCGCGAACACAGCCGGATGTGCCGCCCCTCAACCGGCACAGAACGCCCCTCAACCGGCACAGAACGCCCCTCAACCGGCACAGGCCGGCGACTTAATGAGCGAAGTATCATCCAATCGTGTCAGCGGCAGGCGGGCTGACGCCTCTTTTGCCGAAAGCATGGCATATTTTTCGATTGAATTATTCAAAGAAAGCATAACGGACGGCGAAAATACACTCATATCTCCGCTGTCGGTCATGTTCGCGCTTGCTATGACCGCAAACGGCGCGGACACCGAAACACTGGCACAGATGGAAACGCTGCTTGGCGGCAGCATACCGCTTGGCGAGCTTAACGAGTACTTGTACAGTTATGCCAACGCACTTCCAAGCACGAACGAATCAACATTGAACATAGCGAACTCGATATGGCTGCGCGACAACGAAGACAGATTGCGCGTGGAAGCCGGTTTTCTGCAAAGAAACGCGGATTATTACGGCGCGGCGACATATAAAGCCGCGTTTGACTCGCAGACCTTGAGGGATATAAACAACTGGGTCAAATCGAATACGGACGGGATGATAGAAAAAATACTCGATGAGATAGACGAAGCACACCTAATGTATCTTATTAACGCCGTTATGTTCGACGCGGAGTGGCAAAACGTATATTACAAGGAAAATGTCCGGGAAGGCGATTTCACGGACATAAACGGGTCTGTGCGGAGCGTCGATTTCATGCACTCGACAGAGGGCATATATCTTGAAGACGGCATGGCGACCGGATTCATAAAGCCATATGCAAACGGCGGGTATAGCTTTGCCGCGCTGCTTCCAAACGAGGGCGTCCCAATAGAATCATATATCGAATCTCTTACGGGCGGGGGATTTTTGAGTATTCTTCAAAACGCGCAGGAGACGACTGTGTTTGCTTCAATGCCGAAGTTCGAATTTGAATATATGATCAAAATGAACGATGCGCTCATCGCACTCGGCATCCCCGACGCGTTTGACGAAGAAAAGGCCGATTTCAGCAGGATGGCGGTTTCATCGGACGGTAATATTTATATCGACTTGGTTTTGCACAAGACATTTATTTCGGTAGACGAACTCGGCACGAAAGCCGGGGCGGTCACAATGGTAGCTATGACAGGCGCCGGTATGCTTATTGACACAAAGACCGTCAGCCTGGACAGGCCGTTTGTGTTCGCAATCATTGATAATGCCACAAATCTGCCTATATTCATCGGAACGGTTGTTAATGTCTAAACAACGACATTTGCCGGTTTTCAGGTTCAACTCTGCGCATATCTGCAAATAATTTCGCTCGCCGGTATAAATCGGTTAGCCGTGAAAAGCTATCATTTATCGCAAAAATAATGTTGAAAATTCTCTATTTCTCTTGCGGTAATGGCCGGATAATGATACTATATATCCTGTAAGCGGTCGCTGACCGCGAAAACAGGAGGATAGAGAATGTATGACCAAAACCCGTTTCCGCACAATATCCGGCCGCCCGATTTAGACAAATACAAGAAAAAGGCGCGCCGCGTCGTACCCATTATCGTCGTACTCTTCGTTCTGGCAATATTGGCATATAACAGCGTCTACAGCCTCAACAGCGGTGAGGAAGCCGTCGTCACGCGTTTTGGCAGACGAATCAGAACCGAGACTGCCGCCGGGCTGAAGTTCAAGCTCCCCTTTGCGGACAGGGCGCATATCGTAAACGTCGCGGCCGTTCGCCGTATGGATTTCGGCGCCGAGCTTAGGGACGGCGTCTACGTAAGCCTACCGGAAGAAGCGCTCATGCTGACCGGCGAGGGCGCGGAGGCTCAGGTCAACGGGCTTGTCAACGCCGACTGGGTAATACAATACCGCATTTCCAGCAGCTATAACTATCTTTTCAAGGTGGACAACCCCGAAGCGGTGCTGCACTCCGTCACGCAAGCGGCATATCGGCGTGTCGCCGCCGCCTATCCGCTGGACGCCATACTGACCGACAGGAAAGACGACATTCAGCGTGAGATAATGCTGGAACTGCAGGACATTTTGAGTTTATATGAGATGGGCGTACTGATAACCGCGGTACAACTGCAGGACGCCTCGCCGCCGGACGAGGTGCGCGATGCGTTTCTGGATGTAACGCGCTCTATGGAGGACAGGATATCCAGGACTAACGAGGCTGAGCGATATAGGAACGAAGAGATCCCGAGGGCGCAGGGCCGGGCCGTTGCGGCGGTCAACGAATCCGAGGCATATAAAGAGCGGCGGGTCAACGAAGCTCACGGCGCCGTCGCGCGCTATACCGCCGTTGAGACGGAATATCAGGCCCAGCCGGACATCATGCGCACGAGGCTCTATTTGGAGATGATCCGCGAGGTCATGCCGAGGATTGAGAGAATTTACTTCCTGGATTCAAGCTCAGGCAATCTCTTGGAGATACTGCACCTCGGGCAGTCCGGACAATAGAGGGGGAAGATATGAGCGGAAATACGAATAATAACAAAGGCTCGGGGAAGTATGTCCTTATAGCCGTTATAATAATCGCTTTGCTGATTGTCATGTCAAACTCCATCTTTACATTAGCTGAGGATGAGTCGGCGTTGGTTCAGCGGTTCGGCCGTATTGTAACTGTCTACATGCGGGTGGTTCCTGATGAAGTCGGGGCACAGCTTGCGGAACGCCCTGAGGTATCTGTGCGCACGGGGACAGGTTTGAGATTCAAGATACCGTTTATCGACGATGTGATCAAATACCCGTCAAAGCTGATTTTGTACGATTCTCCGCCCCGTGAGGTCCTTACTCTCGACAGGCACAGGCTGTACTTTGACAACACGGCGGTGTGGCGTATTGAAAACCCGCTACTGTTCTACGAAGCGTATAACAATATTGACGGCGCTAAAGAGCGCATCGACGACGTGCTCTATTCCGAGATGCGCATTAGCGTAGGCAGGCTGAACTCATATGTTATCATCAGTGACCGTGAAACATCCGGCCGGATGCTCCGTGATATGGCCAGGGCCGTCAGCGGAAACTTCTTCGAACAGGGCATCAGCGTCGTCGATATTCGCATAAAACGCACCGATCTGCCTAGCGAGACATACGATAGTATCTACAACCGAATGAACACGGAACGTCAGCGCGTTGCCGCCGAAAACAGGTCGGAGGGCGAAAGGACCCTTCTTGAGATTCGCTCGCGAACCGACCGCGAAGTTATTTCCATCACCTCGGAAGCCGACCGCAGGGCCGAGGTGATCCGGGGAGAGGGCGACAGCGAGGCCGCGCGCGTCTACAACGAAGTCTATAGCCGCGATCCGGAGTTCTTTGAGTTTTACAATCTGCTCGATACCTACCGCCAGACCGTAGGCCAAAGTTCGACCATGATTGTCCCTATTGACAGCCCCTTTGCCAAGTACCTCCTCGGCATTCCTCCGAGTGTGGTCCCGGATATTGACCCGGCGCCGGCGCCGCCGCCTGTCCAAACAGACGACGAACAGCCATGACGCCGCTATCCGGTTTCTATCCATTATAGTATTTTCCAGTGGGGTGTTACAGATGATGAATCAATATGATTCCGGCGGCTCCGGAAATCCTGAAGAAAAGCGCGTTTTTGTTGAACGCAGGAGAAAGCCGGACTGGGTTGTCCGATCAGTTACGGTGATTGCGGTACTTGGGTGGATAGGCGCTCTTATTGCCCTTGTAATGATACACCGGGCGCGGCCTGCAGGGGAAAGCTTTTTTACAAGAACGTTTGATCTGGTTGCTGTGACCCGATGGGACGTGGCCGTGCTCAGATCTTCATTTGTAGCTATTATGACGTCTCTTGTGGCGTGCGGGGTAGGGTTTATTATCAACCTTACCCGCCATCGCAGAAAAACCGACCGCTACAATAAGCTGCTGATTATCCTCGGTGTGCTGTCGCTGGCTCTGCTCATTGCCTTCTTGATTATTTACGCAAGATTTCTTTAGGAGTGCAGATTATTGATAAAGCGAGCAAGCATAATACTGCTGCTGCCGGCTCTGATACTTAGCTGCGGCGCCCCGGCCGCGCCGGCGCCGGTTTATCAGACGCGCCTGCTGCTTAACACTTTCTGCACCATAACGATCTATGACCCGCCTGAGCCGGAATTGATTGCCGCGGCGATGGAGCTTTGCGCGGAGTATGAGGCCCTTTTCAGTATTACTATTGAGGGCAGCGACGTCTGGCGCATTAATCATGCGGGGGGGGCGCCGGTCACTGTCGCGCCGGAGACTGCCGCCGTCATTATGGACGGGCTTCATTATGGCGAAATATCCGGGGGTATGTTTGATATTACAATCGGGCGCGTCAGCACGCTTTGGGACTTTTCCGGGGGCGGAACCATACCCGGTGAATCTGAATTGGCCGATGCGCTCGAAACCGTAGATTACAGGCAGGTGTCCGTAACAGGCAATACGGTACGGCTTGCCCATCCGGGGGCTTGGATTGATCTGGGCGGCATTGCGAAGGGCTATATAGCGGATCAAATAGCCGGTTTTCTGACCGGGCAAGGCGTCAGGGCCGCTGTGATTGATCTGGGGGGCAATGTGGTCACCATCGGGGAAAAACCGGATGGCAGCCCTTGGCGCATCGGCGTCAGGGATCCATCCGGCGAGTATGACCGGAGACTGGGGATTCTGGAGACGGGCGCGGCGTCAGTCGTCACTTCCGGGATTTACGAGCGCAAATTTGAAAGGGAAGGCGCCATCTACCACCATATACTCGACCCGCGTACCGGAATGCCGGTGAGAACCGATCTTGTAAGCGCGACGGTGCTGACAGATGACTCCATGACCGGCGACATATTATCCACGGTCATGCTTTTGCTGGGCGTCGAAAAGGCTATGCAGGCAATCCATCTGTTTCCGGGCTTTACCGGCGCGGTACTCCTGCAGGAAGATGGTGAATTGATTTTGCTTGGGGATGTTGTTTTTATCTAGCACTTATTTCGAGAATGAAGTACTAGTGGGGGAGAGGTCGAAAAATGCGTGAAGTCAAAAAGGACGCCGTACTAATCGTTGACGATGATAGAATGGACATAATGGCCCTGACGCAGATACTCAGCCCGGAATATACCGTTTATGCGGTGAAGGAAGGGAAAGACGCTGTTGACACAGCGGAGGAGTTTCTGCCGGATGTTATCCTGCTGGACGTAATTATGCCGGAAATGGATGGATATGAAGTGTTTGCGGCGATGAAAGCGTCAAAAATAACGCAGAATATCCCGGTAATTTTTATCACGGGACTCAGCGAAGCCGACGACGAGGAAAAGGGTCTGCGCTTAGGGGCCGCAGATTACATAGTCAAGCCTTTTCGACCGGCTGTAGTAAGGCTGCGTGTGCAAAACCAGATAAAGATTATCAGCCAGACGCGCCTAATCATTGAAAAAGAGACAGCGGAAAAAAGCAGCAGGAATCAGGTTGAGTTTCTCACGCGCATGAGCCATGAGATGCTAACCCCGATGAACGCCATAATGGGAATGGCGCAGATAGCAAAAAGGTCAAGAAACTCAGGTGAAATAACCAGATGCTTAGACGATATTAATACCGCGTCACGTAAGCTGCTTGAGCTGATAAACGATTTACTTGAGCTATCTGATATGAAAGAAGGCAAAACCAAGCTTGTAAACGCAGTTTTTTCATTTAACGCAATGTTCAGGGAGATATCCAAGGAGATTGACAGCAAAATTGCGGATAAGCATATGGTTTTCACGTCTGATATTGACCCGTCGGTACCTATGCTGCTGGTTGGCGATAAAGAACGCCTTGCCCAGGTGATAAACAATCTGCTGACAAACGCGATAAAGTTCACGCCGGAACAAGGCAAAATTCATTTTTTCGCAGGCTCGCTATATGAGGAAAACGGCAAGGCAGCCATTAAAATCGAAGTAACCGACACCGGCATAGGGATACCGAAAGAAAAGCAAAGTAAAATCTTTAACGCGTTTGACCAAGTGGATGCCGGTTTGACAGGGAAGCATGACGGCGTCGGGCTGGGGCTTGCCATATCAAAACACATCGTCGAGCTGATGGACGGCGAGATAGGCGTCGAATCCGAACCCGGAAAAGGTTCAAAATTCTCATTCACATTCAAAATGCAAGTGTAGTGCAGCGTATACGAAATAACCGGACTTAGATTGCGCCTGAATTTTTTCGGCTGTCGAGGCGAAAGGCCGCAGAAATACATCCGTCTTTAAAGGTCTTTCAACGAAGACAGGCGGGAAAAGGCGGCGTAAGATAAGTCCGGTTATTCCGTATTCGCTGCACCGGGAACAAGAGACACAAGAAACGCGGATATTGCTATCAGCGCGCATACCATCAGCAGCGGTATTCGGAAACCTATGTGCTCGGCAATGGCCCCCATCCATAGCGGCGCTGTCATTGCCGCAATGCCCGCAGCGATAAATGTCAGGGAGCTTGCGGAGGCGACCCTGTGCGGGAACGTATCGGCGGACATAAGCACCAGAAACGCGACGCATGAACCCTGCATAAACCCGCCTATGGCGAGTAAAGCAATCATCATAGAGGGGTTTTGCATGAAGTGTGCTGCGGAAACGATTGCCGCACCGAGCAGGCTAAGCAGGATGTACGCCTTTCGCGCCGTAATCTTCCTTAGTATGAGCGGACTGCAAAAGCGCATGACAAGCGAGCCGGAAAAGAATGCCGTCAGCATTGAGCCGGACGTGCTGAAATCCATACCGAGTTCCTGCCCATATGAAGGCAGCCAGCTCATGTGGCCTATCTGGAATGAAAAATACAGGGCGCCCGCGCCAAGGAGCAGCCATGCCTTTTTTGTTTTGAAAATCTCTGCGGGATTGTCGGAAACCTGCTTCCTGACGGCGGACATATCGGCATAAGGCGTATCGGGGATAATAAGCTTTTTTATAATAAGGAAAACTACAGCCAGACAGACCGCAAGCGCGCCGATGAGAAGAAACGGCCTTATAAAAGAAGGCGGGTCGTCCGGGCTTGCCATAGTCGTGATAATGATGGGCGATACCATCGCGCCCACTCCGAAAAATGCGTGCAGCAACGGAAGCAGCGTGTTTTTTTGTTTTGGATAAAGCTCGGGGATCATGCCGTTGACCATAACGTCGGTCACCGAGGCTAGACCCCCGCTTACCAAAAACAGCATTATTATCACCGCGTAAGGCAGCGCAAAGCCGATCACAAGGCACAGCGCGCCAAATAACAGCGTTGCCACAGAGTATAGATTTATTTTGTTATATCGCTCCCCATGCAGCCCCATATACACCAACATAATCAGCGAGCCTATTGACTGCATAGTAAGGACAAGCCCCTGCCGGGCGGGTGTGATCTGATAAAACTCCATCATAACGGGGGCGATTGTGCCAAACCCGTTAAAATATAGCGCGTTAATGACATACCCGCAAAACGCTAAGGATAAAAATACGATATGCTTTGCCGGAATGCGCCCGTCTGTAAGTTTCAAGTTTGTTTCTCTCTTTTCGGTAATAATTTTTGTAACTGCTCAGTACCCCACTGCTGAAACCTTCCAAGCCTCGTCATTGCGGCCTCCGAGCCGCAATCCCCTCGAAATCCGCAGGGGATTGCGTCCTGAACTCGATTCAGGACCGCAAT
>Ga0099364_10006712_pt1 | contig 16669 bp, 13 predicted proteins | sample TergutTh196P3_FD_73070 | JGI IMG/M metagenome (GOLD analysis project Ga0099364, IMG submission 73070) | Microcerotermes parvus P3 segment gut microbial communities from Pointe-Noire, Republic of the Congo - Th196 P3 | ecosystem: Host-associated > Arthropoda: Insects > Digestive system > Gut ... | reverse complement strand
ATCGGTACTTCCGGTATTTTCGATTCAGAAACGGGGAAAACCCGCCTGGCATTCTTTTTGAAAGGCTGGGAAGATATTGATATCCGAAAAGAGGTGTTTGATTCAATATCTATTGAAACTTTTATTGAAAACGATGTGAATTTGGATGTGATTGGCGAAAGCTGGAAAGGCGTTGGCAAAGACTACGAGAATATTTTATATGTTAAACTTGGTCAGGGGCTTGCATCGCGGATCGTTTTGCATAACCAGCTTATTCGCGGTGAGCATAAAATGGCCGGAGAAATCGGCCACATGATGCCAGGTTCATCTCCGGATAATGTGAATTATGAAGAAATGCTTTGTAATGACGCTGTTTCAAGGCAATACAAGGAGCTGGCGGGAAAGAGCAAGGTAAAAACTATTTCTGATCTATGTTCACTGGCAGAGGGTGGTGATGAAACAGCTATTACTGTTATGCGCAATTTACTTGATCAGTTTGCACTCGTTTTATTGAATAGCGCCACAGTCCTTGATCCGCAGGTAATAATCCTAGGCGGAGACGCCTGTTGTTTTAAGGAAAAAGAAATAACGTATTTAAAGCAGCGAATTGAGCGGTATTTTCCTCTTTCGCAAAATATTATACTTTCAATGCTTGATAAGAAAGCTTGTCTTTATGGTGCAGTTAAAATGGGACTTCTGAGAGTAGAAGAGCGTATAACAGGCATATGGTGAATCAGCTAAAATTTTTTAAAAAAGCTTTGGGATAAGAGGATTGTTATGAATTATTATGTGGGTATTGACGGCGGAGGAACAAAAACTGCAGTTTGTGCCGCTGCCGTTGATAAATCTCCGTTACGCTACTCAAAAACATCCGGGGCTTCATGGCGTGAGCATGGCGTCTGGAAAGTAGCACAAAATTTAAAAGAAGCAGTTGTTGATCTCATTGGTAATGGATACAGCAGGATTGCCGGTATTGCAATGGGGCTTCCATGCCACGGCGAAAGCGCTGAAGGCGATAGCGCTCTGGAACGGGCTCTTCGTGAAGTTTTCGCAGGCATACCGCTTTACTTTACAAACGATGTTGAAGTCGGCTGGGCTGGGTCAATGGCTCTAGCGCCGGGTATCAATATTGTGGCCGGTACCGGAGCAATTGCTTTTGGCAAAGACGTTCACGGTAGAACCGCGCGCAGCGGCGGTTGGAGCGAATTTTTTGGCGATGAAGGTTCGTGTTACTGGATGGGTCGTAAGGTTATGGAATTATTTTCAAAGCAGTCAGATGGCCGGATGCCAAGGGATCAATTGTACGAAACGGTTCGCCGTGAGTTAAGGTTAAAGGATGACATAAGCTTTATCGATCTTATCCATACTGAGTATGTTGGTTACCGAAAGCAGGTTGCGAGTTTACAGTTTTTAGCGGAAAAGGCGGCTTTGGCAGGAGCGCCTAGCGCAAAGGCCTTATACAACGAAGCCGTGAATGAATTATTGCTGCTGGTTGCGGCAATTCGGACACAGCTTGATTTTAGCAAAAAACCTTGGACCGTTTCTTATTCCGGCGGATTGTTTAAGGCCGGGGAGCTTGTCCTGCCGCGTTTTCAACTAGAAATTGAAAAGGAAGGCGGAAGAGTGTCAGCCCCCAGTTTTGGCCCTGTTGAGGGAGCTGTGCTGCTGGCGTTCCAACATTTTAACCCAGAAGGACTGGCACAAATACAAAAGCTAATGATGGAGAGCAGAAAATGACGAATTGCAAAGATTTTTATGGATTGGATAACGGTTTCTTCGAAGAGAGGGGCTGCATAAACACAGCCTCTGAGATTGCATCTCAGCCAAAGCTTTGGAACGATTTGGCTGTTATACTTCAAGAAAAAAAACAATACATTTCCGATTTTATGCAGCGCCTTAGTGCCTCAACCGGTGGTGTAACTGATAATTTTGCTGACAGTTTAAGTAAAATGAGAATAATCCTTACCGGCGCGGGCAGTTCCGCTTTTATCGGTGAAGCTCTTTCGGGTTTTATTGCCAAAAGCAGAGGAATAAAATGCGAAGCAGTACATACCACCGACATTGTTTCCGCGCCGGAGACTGTTTTGTTCTCTGATGTCCCAACGCTTTTAATTTCTTTCGCACGCTCCGGTAACAGCCCGGAATCCGTAGGAGCGGTGCAATATGCCAGAAAAAAAGTGAAAAATTTATTTGAGGCTACTATAGTTTGCGACGGTTCAAGCAAATTGTATAATGTAACAGCAGAAGATAAAAAAAACCTTGTTTTAGTTATGCCTGAGGGCTCTAATGACAAGGGTTTCGCAATGACTTCCAGTGTTAGCTGTATGCTGCTGGCTGGCTTTGCGCTGTTAAATTTCGAAAAAATAGATGAGATAGTAAAAGACATTAAGCAACTTTCCAAAAATATGGAAGGAGAAAGCCTAAAATTATCTGAAAAGGCATTGAGATGTGCAAAAATTGCGTTTGACAGAGCAGTCTATCTTGCCAGCGGAGCGTTTAAGGGGCTTGCTCATGAAGGCTCGCTAAAAATGCTGGAACTCAGTTACGGAAATGTTAATACAAGCTTTGACAGTGCAACTGGTTTCAGACATGGTCCTAAGGCGGTTATAAAAGATAATACTATGAGCCTGCATTTTATTTCAAGTGATCTATTTACCGCCAAATACGATATAGATCTGTTATTAGAGGTCTACCGTCAAAAAAGTAACAATAAAGTTATTGCAATTTGTAGTTACAATTTAAAAGAAGGTAATGTAAAAGAAAACTATGCAAAAGAAATAGAAGCTGACGAAATAATAATGGTACCCTCAAGCGGATATGGCTTAACCGATCATCTTTGCACTGGTATTGGCGGTCTGGTGTTTTTCCAAATGCTTGCCATGTTTAAATCACTCGAGCTTGGCATTACCACTGATAACCCATCGCCAGGCGGACAGGTAAACCGCGTGGTGAAAGGCGTTACTGTACATCTGTATTAAAGGACTTGAGAGAGAACCATGAGGTTTTCGAACAAGCTGCTTGAAAAAGGAAATATTTTGGGCATCCATACCGTAATCTTTGACCTGGATGGAACACTTTCCAATTCAGCGCTTTTGACTATGGCTGCCTTTGAGCACGTTCTGCCAGATCATGGGCTATCCATACCATCCGAAGAAGCTATTAGAAGGGCAACAGGCTATCCAAACCCAGAATTTTATTATATTCTGTTTCCTGATTTTCCACGCGAAATGATTTATAATATTGGAGTATTGGTGGAAAAGGAGGAACTGCAAGTATTACAATTGATTAAAGACAAACTGTTATTTGAAGGGTGCCGTGAATTGCTTATGCACCTGAGAGAAAAAGACATCCGCCTTTGTATTGCCAGTACCGGAGACAGGGATCATGTTTATTCTATTCTGGAGAAAACCGAAATTATTGATCTTTTTGATACTGTTGCCTGTGCAAACCCGGATAAAGCAGAAATGCTTTGCCGGATAATCGGGGATAGCGATAAAAGCGCCTGCGTAATGGTGGGAGATATGAAAAAAGATTATGAAGCAGCAAGGGCAAATAGTATTGTTTCTGTCGGTGCAATGTATGGTTATTGTATACGAGAACTTTCATTTTTTGATTTTTACATAGATACACCACTTGGTTTATTTGATATATTAAAACTATAGGAGAAAAAATGCCGCTTGTAACAACAAAGACAATGCTTAACGATGCTCGAAAAAACACTTATGCCGTCGCTGCATTCAACTGCGAAAATATGGAAATGATACAGGCTGTTATTGCAGCAGCAGAGGAAATGAAAGCCCCGGTTATTATTCAAACAACGCCTTCCACAGTTCGCTATGCTTCTGTGGAACTTTTTGCGGCTAACGTTGCTGCCGGGGCAAAAAGAGCTGCTGTTCCTGTAGCCTTACACTTGGATCATGGGGATAGTCATGATCTCGTAAAAGATGCGCTTCATGCTGGTTATACCTCAATTATGATAGACGGCTCTGCTTTCCCGCTGGAAGAAAATATATCATTTACAAAAAAAGCTGTGGAGCTTTGTGCCAAAGCTGCCATTCCCGTGGAAGGAGAACTTGGGCATGTCGGCGGAAAAGAAGATGACACTGTAAGTAATGGCTCTGGTTATACCGACCCGATGGAAGCTGTTCGGTTTGTTGAAGAAACCGCCGTTTCATCTTTGGCTGTCGGAGTTGGTACGGCGCATGGAGTATATGCCGTAAAACCAATACTGAATGTTGAACTTATTTCTGTTTTAAAGGATAAAATCGAAGTTCCGCTCGTATTGCATGGCTCATCAGGGCTGGAAGACGATGTGATTAAGGATTGTATAGCACGGGGAATCTGCAAGGTGAATATAGCAACAGATTTGCGTATTGCATACACCCAAGCTGTGCGGGATTATTTGCAAAACGATCCAACTTGCTTTGACCCAAAAAAATTCGGGAAAGCTGCTCGAGAAGTTGTAAAAAAAATAGCTATGAAGTGCATGATGGTTTGCTCTTGCAACGGACGCGCCAGGTTATAAGGAGTAATCTATGTGGGCTTTATTCGCGCTTTTTTCCGCGCTCTTTGCTGCGCTGACATCGATTCTGGCGAAAGTCGGAATTGAGAATGTCAACTCAAATCTAGCCACCGCAATCCGTACTATTGTCGTCCTTGTTTTCGCCTGGGCCATAGTGTTTGCCACCGGCGCCCAAGGCGAACTTACGGGTCTAAGCCGCCGGAATCTTTTGTTCCTGATACTTTCCGGCATTGCCACAGGCCTGTCCTGGCTTTTTTATTTCCGGGCGCTCCAAACCGGCCCGGCGTCTCGGGTAATCCCTATTGATAAGTTCAGCGTTGTCTTTGGAATGATCATGGCGTTTATCGTATTAAAGGAGACTCTTACAATAAAAACAGTGATTGGCGGTGTTCTTATCACCATTGGAACTTTTGTGCTGATTTTATAATTTATTCGAATTTTTTACTTGCTGAATAGTAAAAAGAGATATACTATTTAGATATGAAACGGATAGTAGTAAACGGGCCGTGGAATGTCGCTATCGAAGATGTTCCCATCCCAAAACCAGGAAAAAACGAGATTCTGATTAAAACAGAATTAACAGGGATAAGCTCGGGTACAGAAATGATGGTGTACCGGGGTACTTATACAAATTTTAAATTAAAAAAATGGTCCCAGTGGCAGGATTTCCCGGTATATCCTGGTTATGAATTAGTTGGCAAAGTTGTTGAACTAGGACCTATGGATAAAGACGATAGCAGTTCTTCAAAAATGTCATCTATAACACAGAACATAGATTCCCTAAAAACAACTGTCAATGATTTTAAAATTGGCGATAGAGTTATTTGTCTGGGAGAGCATAGTGAATATGCTGCTGTCCCTGCAACTTTTGCCGCTGTGCTTCCTGATAATATCAGTTCAGAACATGCGACCCTTGCTGTCCTTGCAACTACTGCCATGCATGGTATCAGAACTGTCGATGTAAAATACGGTGATACTGTTGTAATTATTGGCTGTGGTATCTTAGGTTATTTAACTATGCAGCATGCAAAGAACAGCGGCGCACGCAGAGTAATTATGTCTGACCTTAACAACAACCGGCTGCAAGCTGCAAAGGAAGCAGGTGCGGATTTTTGTTTTAACCCCAAAGAGGTAGATATTGTAAAAGCAATAAAGCAAGTAAATGATGGGATTTTAGCTGATGTTTCAATTGAAGCAAGCGGGTTTAAAGGTACAGAACAACAAGCAATGGATGTGGTGCGTGACAGGGGAAAAGTGCTTTTTATAGGATGGCATACTGATAATTTAGATATAACTTTCGGTGATTTTACATTTAAAGAATTGCAGCTTATTGCATCACAGGCAATAGGACCAATGGCGGGCTTGCCTTATTCTTATGTAAGATGGTGTTCTGATCAGAGCCTTAAATGGGCGGTTGATTTAATTTCTAATGGCACAATTAAAGGCACTTTTAAACCAACGATGCTTCATTATACAGAAATTGAAGAAGCTTATAAAATGATAGACAGGAATGATCCGAAAGTAGGAATGCAGATTATTTTGAACTGGTCTTGACAGGATTACATACCTTGCACGTGTGAGCTTTAAGGTTAGGCCTTTTAGGTTAAACCATTTTCTGTTTGGCTGCCCAGTCGTGGATGATCATTTTTAGGCCTTCATTAACAAGCTTAAGCGACCGGCGGCAAACGGGACAGATAAACCTGCCTTCCGAATCAAGGATTTCTTTTGCACAGCCTATGCAATAGGCTTTCCCGCATGTAAGGCAGGTACCTGCCGGCAGCTCATCTGGCGGCATAGCAAAAAGCCGAATAGCCGGAGCCGGAGGACTATCTTTTGGAATTTTCCAGCTCCTGTCACAAGAAGTACATTCTATCGTTACATATATGAGTTCGTTTAGACGGGAGCGAAGTTCCTCCCGGCTTTTTGCTGCATCTTCTTTGAGAGACAATTTATCCAAGCGTTGGATTACTTCGTTAACTTCTTCCTTCTTGCCCAAAGAAAGAAGAATCCAGCCCAGCGAAAGAAGGGAGGGCACATGACAGGGATCCATCTGGAGTGCGGAAAGACAGGCTTGCTCAGCTCTTGGATATTCTCCCTTTTTTGCCGCCACAAAACCTATCATTTCCAGTATTGCCGGACTTGGAGCTATTGTGTGGGCCTTGGCCAAAAGTGTATCCGCTTCTCCGTAAAGGCCCATTTCCATAAGACAAGTTGCGCGGTTGCAGAGATACTCAATATTATCTGGTTGAAGTTTTAATGCTTGGCGGTATTTTTCGTCAGCATCTTCATAACGTTTGGATCGGACAAGGAGGTTCCCGGCGCAGTTTGCCATGATCCCCTCTGAATCATCCTGTTTGTCTCCTTGTAATGTTTCTAACGCTTCATCTATGGAGCCTCGGAGGTAAAACAAAACCCCCTGGTTGACCCGGACCGCCGGCAGATTGCCTAAGACAGAACGGGCTTTTTCAAGATGCTTCGTCGCGATGTCCAGGTCTCCTTTTCTTAAGGCAACTTGAGCGGCGAAATTATTTATCCATCCGGTTAAATTTTCTGTATCCCTTGTAACGTTAATTTCTCTTTCGATTTTTTCTCCATTCAGAAATTCTCCGCTTTTATTTTCTTTTTGACAGAGGGTAAGGGCTTTGTCCATTTCTTTTAGCATATAGGAATCATCGGGATCGTCTTCTAAAAGAAAAAGGTTTTCTGCCAAACGGAAATGATAAAGGGCGTATTCAGTTTCTAATTTGACAGCTTCTTCAAGTAAGGGGAGGGCAGCCTGGCGCTTTCCGGCTCTGATTAATAGAAGCGCTTCAAGAAAGACCTGGGCGCTGTCTTTAGGAGGTTTGGGCCTTTTTGTCTTTCTAAGCTCTTCTGCCCGCTTGAATTCTTTTTCGGCCATTACCCAGTCTTCAACAGCAAAGGCCCACTTTCCCGCTAAGCTTCGCCCCTCCCAATTATCAGCGCCAATAGAGAGCAGCTTGGGAACCAGCAGACCCAAATCGTTATAGTTGCTGACATGTAAAAAAGCTCTGCCTGCTTCAAGATACCTCTTTAGAGCTTCGTTTTTATAGCCCATCACATCGAATACATTGGCGGCGTTTTTAGCGAGGATTCCGTTTTCCCTTTCCAGCTTAAAAGCTTTGTCATAAGCCTCTGCGGCTTTTCTGTTTTCTTTAAGGTTCCAGTGGGCGTGTCCTTTAAGATTCCATAACAGGGAATCATCGGATTTTACGTTTATGGCCTCCGCACAGAATTCTTTTAGTTCCAAAAAGCGCTCTTCCGCATTTAAAATTTTCGCCATCTCTACCAAAGCTTTTTTTCCCTCGGAACTTTCTATGTCAGCTTGGAAACACTGGCTGATGTAATTTTCTGCATCCCTTATGTGACCCAGAAACTGGGATATGCGTCCTGCTAAAAGAAGCTCTCTTTGAGTTTTCGTATGCCCTGGTGAGTCCCAGCACTTAAGAAGCTGAACCATAGCGGCTTTGTATTGACCTATAGCTGTAAATGTTTCTGCCAGGTTGAGTCTTGTTTTGGAATTTATTTCAGGGCTGTCCCTCCATTTTTCGAAAAGCCTGGAAATTTCTGCAATCCGGGAATCCACCGTTAAAGATTCAAGAAAGATTTCGGTGGTGTAAGAAACACTGTCAGCTTCCCTAATGACTCTGTATGCAGGATCGCCTGACTCGTAAGAGGCGCCTGCAAAACAAATTGTTCCTTCCAGAATTGATGAATCATTAAGCTCTGCGGCCCATTGTCCCTGGATTATTATGGTAATGTGGCTGCCATAAGCTATTATCGAAAATTCCACGATTTGATCCGGGGCCAAAGTTGCCCCTGTAATAATAGGCAGCTCAGTCCAACCTACAAGAGGGAATGGCATTCCGTTCCTTACTGCGTCTAATCTGAAAAAACCCCTGCTGGAAATAAAAAATGAATAGTAGGTTTCACTATCCACCATCCTAAAGAAAATTCCCCCCGCGCCATAACCGCCCCGCGAATCTATGCGTATGCTGCCTGATATTATCAAATCCCGATAGCGATGTATTGGAGCTTCCGTCCAGGCTATGCAAGAAGTCTTCTTTAGCGCCAGTACCATAGAGTATCCGGACGAAAAAAGGTTTTTCCGGAGATTGGCATTATAAGATGATTCTGATTTAATATCAAAACGGGCATGTTTTGGCTTGCTGAAATTAGCGACCCATTGTTCTTCGATAATTTCATCCGGATCAGGTTTTTGAGGTTTTAGGAGATTGCGGAAAAAAAGCAGCTTCCTTAAAACTGAAGGCATATTATGTATGTACTCCAAAGTGGCATAAAAGTCGAGGCTTTAAAATTGAAATGAAGGTTTTATTTAAATACAGCGACAAGCTGCTTATTATTTTGACTTTAGCATTTCTTACAACAGTGCTGTTTCGTATATGGGCTAATCTTCCCGCAAAAAAGGCTGCCACGCCAATTATAGTTCTAACGGTGTGGGAAAACGATCTAATGGCGGAAGAACTTAAGACCCTAATAGAAGAATTTGAAAGCATCCACAATGAAATCAAGATTGACTTAAACGCAGTTTCGTATGAAGCTTTGCGCAGAGACCTATTTGACCCCGGTGAAATTTCCAGTCCAAAAGATGTCCTTATGCTGGATCTTTTGTGGGTTTCTGAACTTCTCGAAAGAGAAATCATCGAAAACACTAATGCCCCCGTCATTAAATTTAACAATATCCTCTATTATAACATAGATATTCTAAGAGAGACAGGGTTTTCAAGACCGCCTAAAAGCAGGGGCGAATTCCTTAGCTATGCAAGAACTCTTGCCGGTCTCCAAGAAGTTCATCCGGCTTTCAGCGGAAGCCTTGCGCTGGGATTAAACAGTTCAAGAGGAATTTTCGATGACATTTTCCCTTGGATATGGTCCAGTGGGGTAAAGCTAATAGAAAATGGAAAACCTATGGTTAATTCCAGGCCTGTAATTGAAAGCCTTTCATTTCTTGCAGTGTTGAACAATGAAGGCCTTATTTCTCGAGGTGCTTTTTCAGCAGATTCCGCGAAAAAACTAGAAGATTTTATTTCCACCAGGGCAGCTTTTATTATTGCACCTTCAAGTGAAATAAGCTTTGTCCGTGAATGTTTGGGAGATGAAGCCTTTGGGGTTACTTCAATCCCATTGCCGGATAATTATTCGGGGATATCTTTTGGCGCTGCAGCCGGACGGACATTTGCTGTTTATTCAGGTTCAGCCTATAAAGATGAATCCAGGCTTTTTTTGGATTTCCTCGCCGGAGAAGCATCATTTCTTTCAGGACGGGCAGGGCTGGGAAACGGCCTTCCCTTTGCTGCTTCGTCTTCAAGTGATGATTTTTATGCAAAAGTTTTGGACATAACAATTGCCTCAGAACTTACTGAGGAATTTACCGGCCTTCCGTGGACCAAACTGGAAGAAAGCTTTAAAGAAGAACTTTTTGCCCTATTTGAAGGAAAATCCTCAGTCCTCGAAACTGTTGCAGAAATCCAAAAAAAATGGGAAGCTATTTTGGAATGATAATTTATCCCCATCGTTTCTCCGGTTTGGTTAGAGTGCCCGCTTCAAAAAGCCACACTATCCGCCGCTTAATATTGGCATCGATGGCTGACGGGATTTTTGATATTTTACACCCCCTGGATTGCCCGGATACCCGTTCCTGTGTGTCGGTGTGCCGTGCCCTGGGAGCAGAAATCGACGAGCGCAGGGCTATTGATCTTACATCTCCAAACCCTGTTGATGAAAAAGGCGAAAAACTGGTTAGCTGGAACGTTCGTGGGCTAAAAAAAAGTAATTTTTCTTCTATTAATATGGGTACTATTAAGGAAACTAAGCAAAATGACGAAGGAAACATACAATGCAATGTTGGCAATTCAGGAACCACTCTCTTTCTGGCCCTGGCAATGGCGGCCTTGGGGACAGACCCTGTAACATTCGACGGTGACGAGCAGACTAGGCAGAGGAGTGCAGGCCCTCTCCTTGAAGCATTGAGCGGTTTGGGAGTAAGTCTTAAATCCAGCTCTTACGGGTCTGTCCCCGGCTGCGTCCCTATCACCATCCGGGGCCCATTGAAGGGCGGACGGGTGAGCATTTCATGCCCAACAAGCCAGTACCTTTCGGCTCTGCTTTTGGCTGCCCCATTTGCCCCCGCCGGAGTTGTCACGGAAATTGATGTGCCGCTTCTTAACGAAAGGCCTTACATCGATATGACCCTTTCTTACCTGGATAGCTTTTGTTTCCGATACGAGGCAGCCGAGGATTTTTCCTGGTTTAAAATCCCCGGTGGTCAAGGCGGAAATTTACGTTTCCATGATCCGGTGCCGGGGGATTTTTCCTCCGCTGCGTTTCCGGCTGCCGCGGCAGCAATTACAGGAGGTTCAGTTACATTACTTGGCCTTAATCATGATGACAAACAGGGCGATAAGGTATATTTCGACTTTCTATCAAGGATGGGCTGCGATGTGTCGTGGGAACAGGTGAAAAAAGAATGGCATCTGCATGTTTCCCGCTCTGTCCCCCTTAAAAACGGGGAATTCGACCTGAACGATACTCCGGACTTGCTCCCCGTTATGGCGGCTGCCGCCTGTTTTGCCGAAGGGGATACATCCCTGGTGAATGTAGCCCATGCCCGAATAAAAGAGACAGACCGCATCGCCGTGATGGCGGAAGAACTACCAAAGCTAGGGGTAAAAACTACCGAACGCCCTGACGGCCTTATTGTTCATGGCTGCGGCGGGATACCGGGCAGGATACCGGGCAGGGCTATGGCTTCGGATAAAACGCCTGAATTTCCCTATCGCTTTAAGGTTGACGGGCGGAAGGATCACCGGGTTATTATGGCCCTGGCTTGCGCCGCCTTGGGCTGCCCCGCACTGGTGGAAATATCCGGGGCAGAAAATGCGGGCTTAAGCTACCCGGGTTTTATTGATTTAATTCTTTCCCAAAAATGATTTAAATCTACAGCCCCGCCTTGAAGGCCACATGGAGTATGTTGTTCTTTAAAGGGTGGTTTTTCGTTCAGATGGCATGTACAATATAAGTTAATGCGTATAATCATTGTTGGCGCTGGCCGTACAGGTGTGCAGCTTGTCCGCCGCCTGGTGCAGGAAAAGCATGATGTGTCTCTGATTGAATCGAACGAAGAAAGAGCGCGGCACGCCTCGAATCGCCTGGACTGCCTGGTACTGCACGACGAAGGCAACAGTCTTGCCGCCCTGGAAGATGCCGGAATTGCCAAAGCTGATGCTCTTGTTTGCGTTACCGATTCGGACGAAGTGAACATGATCATCTGCGGCCTTGCGGCTTCCCTCTATCCCGGCCTGTTAAAAATTGCCCGTGTGAGAAATGACGGCTATGTGCGTCTAAACCAGAATGTCCGCGAAACAGTGGTTCTGCAAAACGCACAGGATAAAAAGCCGGCAGTTATGGGGATCGATTGTTTTATTCACCCGGATGTCGAGGCAGCCAAGGCCGTTCTCCGCTCCATCTCTCATGGTGCTGTTGGGAATATCCTGGATTTTGCCGGGACTTCCTACGAACTTGGATCGATTAATGTCGCTGAAGGAAGCGCTTTTGACGGCCTCTGTCTGACTGATTACCGTTCTGTTGTTAAGGAAGACAGTCTTTTAACTCTTGTGGAAAAAGAAAGCGGAACATCCGTTCAATGCATGTTTCCTACCGGCAGAACTATTTTAAGAAAGGGAGACAGAATCCACATCCTTGCACCTGAAGCGCAAATGGAACATGTTTTTCACCATGCAGGACGCTTGGAGAAACCCCTCAGGCAAATCGGGATTGTAGGCGGCGGGAATACCGGTGCGCTTATTGCCGACGGAATTCTCAATCCTACCCATAAGGATCATCAGCTTGGAGTGCATAAAAAGACAGGGATTTTTTCAATGCTCAGTTCATTTATAACCAGAAGCGGCAGGCGGGTGGTTATTATTGAACAGAATTACGATGTGTGCAAAGAACTTGCCGCCCGTTTTCCCGAGGCCCTGGTTTTAAACGAAGATATTTCCGATGAAAGTTTTGTGGCAGAAGAACGTATCGGCAATCTTGACCTAATCGTTACTACCACTGCAAACCAGGAACTCAATGTCATAGTTGCCATTTACTTAAAATCGCTTGGAGTAAAACGGGCTATTGCAATGGTAAGCAGTTCCGGTTATGCAAATATAGCCAGGAAGCTTGGCGTTGATGTAGTGATTCCAGCTCAGTCTGTTGTGGTGGATTCTATCCTTTCAAATCTGATGGGAAAGGGCTTAAGAGAAGTTCACAGCCTTGGGGATGGAACGCAGGAAATTTTTGAGACTGAGATTCATGAGGATTCTCCTGTGGCTGAAAAACCTATAACCGATTTTAAGTTATCCAGTGGAGGACTTATAATGCTGGTTAAAAGGGATGAAGCTTCTTTTATTCCCCGCGGCGATTATATTTTTAAACCTGGAGATAAGCTTATCCTTATAGCAAAAAACGGCAGTGAACCGGAACTGGAAAAGTTTTTCGCAGTAACAAAAGGAAACGAAAGTTGAAACGGCTGGCCTTGATTCGCCTACTGTCAATTGTTAACGCCTTAATATGCCTCCTTATGCTGCCTTCTTTAGTAACAGCCATTGTTCTTAGGGAATTTTTTATGCTTCATTCTTTCATTATTCCTCTATTAATAGGGCTAATTCCGGCAGTACCTGTATTCTTGTTTATTTCAAAGGAACCTATAAGCCTCCGCCAAAAGGAAGGATTTCTCCTTGTTTTTTTAACTTGGATTTTGGCGAGCATTATGGGCAGCCTTCCTTATTATTTTTCTCCGATGGGCCTTTCAGTATATGATGCGTTTTTTGAAAGCGCATGCGGTTTTGCTACCACCGGGGCTACAACTCTTTCGGACATTGAAATAATGCCTAGATCTCTCCTTTTATGGCGGAGCATGAGTCATTGGGCAGGCGGCATGGGGATCATAGTCTTGACAGTAGCATTGATGCCTCTTTTGGGCGTTGGTGGATTCCAGTTACTTAAAGCGGAAACTACAGGGCCTGAAAAAGAAAAGTTAATGCCTAAAATGACTGAGACTGCCAAGATTCTCTGGGGTGTATATTGTGTTTTTACCATCGTGCTGGCACTTCTCTATCGGCTGGGAGGCATGGACTGGTTCGATGCAGTCTGCCACAGCTTTACTGTCATTGCTACAGGCGGGGTGAGCACTAAGAATAACGGTTTTGCTTTTTACAATTCTCCATTTATCGACTGGGTTACGGTGATCTTCATGCTTCTTGGAGCATTGAACTTTAGCATATATTACCGGATTCTCCGGGGCAAAATTCGCGAGCTCTCTTCTAACACCGAAGCGCGGGCATACTTTTTTATCTTTTTAATTGCCTCTCTTGCAATTACTTTTGTTCTCCTGCCCCAATATGATTCATTTACAGAAGCCCTTAGGATTGGCTCTTTTCAGGTTGTATCGATCCTTAGCACCGCAGGAACTGTGAGGGCCGATTTCACTGCATGGCCAAGCTTGGCCCAAGGGATACTTTTTTGCCTTATGTTTATTGGAGGCTGTTCAGGTTCTACTGCCGGCGGGATAAAGGTTATCCGCCATGCGGTGTTTTTTAAGCAAGCCGTAAATGAATTACGGCGCATACTTTATCCGCAGGGAGTTTTCAGCATAAGGCTTAACAAAAAGGTTGGCCGAAAAGATGTTGTATATGGGGTTGCGGCTTTCGTCTTTTTTTATTTTATCATTGTTGCTGTTACAACATTGGTCACTGCCGCATCGGGTTATGGAATCTTTTCGTCTTTTAGCATTGCCCTTTCGCTCACTGGAAACATAGGTACGGGTTTTGGCATGGCAGGCCCTCAATATAATTACAGCGGCTTTCCGCATTATTTAAAGTTATTTTACTCTCTTGTGATGATTACCGGTCGCCTTGAGCTTTGGACTGTTCTTGTGCTTTTTACGCCTGAATACTGGAAGCGTTAGCTAAAACTAATCATCTCCCAGGGCAGGGTTGCTTTTTCCTTCCTTTCTTGACATACTACTATTTCAGACTTTTTAATATTTATCGAACACATCAGCTAAATCTTTGGTCACATAAAATATCCCGTTAATTACATGGAGGTTTATCATTATGGAAGCTATTTATTTCTTTAGAGATTCTGCTTCAATTCGGGTCCCGTTTTATTATTATGACAGGCGTTTGTTTGATTTACTTGAAGATCATGGCGGTGTACTGGATCATAAGCAGCGTGTATTTCTTTTAAACCATAATATTGATGTTGAAAAAATTCATCGCGCTTTTTCAAGTTTTATTTGTGTTTTTGTACAAAAAAATTCACCTATAAGGATATTTGGTTTTGATAAAGACCTTTCTCAAATACCTATGGATTCTTTCTGTGAGAATCAAGCTGTTTTCCCGAAAAATACAAATCCTCTTGAAAAAGATTCAGCTAATACTGCAAAATCTGATTTTTCAACGTTGGGGCCGCCGCCTTTACCGGAAAAGTTCCCTGAGCATTGGCGCATGATTCTGGAAACAGAGCTTCGTGCCAGAAAATACAGTCTAAAAACCCTGCGGTGTTATACTTATTATAATCGTTTAATTTGCCGGACTTTACAGAAAGCTCCTGAAAACATTCAACCGGAAGATATAACCAAATTCCTTGCATCGGTTGAGAAAAACAGAGATTATTCCGCCTCTTCGATAAATCTTGCCATAAGTGCAATTAAATTTTTTCATGGAGAGATACTAAGAAGAAATGACATTTGTGAGCAGCATCGTCCCCGCCATGACAAAAAACTCCCTATGATTCTCTCAAAGACAGAAATCAGCGAAATGCTTCATAAAGAAAGAAACCCAAAACACCGCCTGCTATTGATGCTTGTCTATTCATCCGGCCTTCGCGTGAGTGAAGTGGTTTCACTTAGAAAAGAGCACATTGATTTAGGAAGAAAAGTAATTTATGTGAAAAACGCCAAAGGCCGAAAAGACCGTTGCACGCTCCTTTCAGAAAAAGCCGCCAATTTTATCGCCGAATATTACGATTTTTTCAATATCGAAACCTGGCTTTTCCCCGGCCAGCCTTCAACCCACCATCTAACAATTCGTTCCGCCCAGCAAATCTTTGACAAAGCCATCCGCCGCGCCAACATCAACAAGAAAATCTCGATACATGGCCTTCGCCACACCTTCGCTACCCACCTCCTTGAAACCGGCACTGACATCCGCTACATCCAATCCCTCCTCGGCCACACCAACCTCCGCACCACCGAACGCTACACCCACATCGCCCGCCGCAATGTCCTGAAAATCCAAAGCCCCCTTGACACTATAATTTAACACAAGTTTAAACAACCCTCACTAAAACCCTTGAACCAGTATATAACACGAAACTTTCTTCATGTTATATACTTGGAAAGGGCTTAATACATATAAGCTAAATTGTGGTATTGGAGCTTTTAGTAAAATTCACCTATAAAACGTTATGTGAAATACCGCCCCTAACATTGTTGTAATAATAGTTGAAAAATGTATTGACAAATTTAATGGAAACAATATAATACATTTATGGGAAATGAAATATTAAATTTAGAGAATATAGAACAATTTAAGAATTATGATAAAAGAAAAAATCTTCTACATTTATCTGTTTATGATTTATTACCAATTGGGATAAAATGGAATTATAATGGAAAAAATTATGAAATAAAAAATGGGAATAAAATAGAGGCATTATTGTTAAAAAATAATGTGAATATTGCAATAACTGAAGAACCTTTTAACATTTTAAAAAATAAAGCATATATAATTAATGGCAGTAATGAAATTAAATATGATATAAAGAATTTGTTAAAAAATAATAAAAATTTGGTAACAGAATATAATATAAAAGATTTTAGCATATATAATATACATTATATTGATAATGACCTTTATTGTTTTGTAAATATAAATGAATTTGATTATAAATTTTCTTTTAATGATCTTACTGGGGAAATTGGTGAATTAATATTTTTAAGATAAGGAAAAAAATAAAAGGGGCGGTACTTCACATAACAGGTCTGTTTACGCTTCGCCGCCTTACGGCGGCTCGGGCTACGAAAAACCGCAGTCGGGCTACGCCCTTTGTGCGGTTTTGTCTCCGCCACAGTTTGGG
>Ga0099364_10006711_pt1 | contig 16670 bp, 20 predicted proteins | sample TergutTh196P3_FD_73070 | JGI IMG/M metagenome (GOLD analysis project Ga0099364, IMG submission 73070) | Microcerotermes parvus P3 segment gut microbial communities from Pointe-Noire, Republic of the Congo - Th196 P3 | ecosystem: Host-associated > Arthropoda: Insects > Digestive system > Gut ... | reverse complement strand
CGCCTGTCAGATAATTCAAATCCGCTTCGAGAAGGAAATTTTCAATCATCCAATAGTCTATCGCCATGTTCTTTAACTTTTTCATGCGACAATAGTTGATATGACAGGCAATCAATGCGGCTATCAATATAATAATGACGCCAAACATGATGTAAAATACATATTTTTCCATTTGTCTGTCTAAACGATATATGTTAATATACAATTTTTACAACACTACCCGACGACTGAATAATGTAAATACCCCGCCCCGGTAGAGACGCAATGCTTTGCGTCTCAATGCACGGAGACGCAAAGCATTGCGTCTCTACGTCGGCTATGCCGGTGTATATGAGTTGTCCATTAATGTTGTAAACATACCACGGTTTACCTGCCTTCAACCCCGATACATACAACACCCCATTCTGTACCCAAGCCCTCAATTGTTCATTGTTCATTGTTAATTGTTCATTCCCAATGTCATCGTATGACGTTGTGCCATTATCGGACGATACCTGATAGCCTGTGATAGCGCTGCCGCCGTCTATTGAGTATTCCATCGCGGAAGTAACGCCGATGGGTATTGTGACTGTTTCCGTGTCGATGCGCGTAAGCAAGGACACGCGGAAATATTGCAAATCCGAATGAACGGAAGATTTTTTTATAAAAAATCTTTATCCGGTTTTCATAATCCATATTTGATTCGTATCTTTGCAACGAATTTTTAAAAAAGTAAAACTATGACGGTAATAAGCAGTAAGGAATTTGTCAGCAATCAGAAAAGATATTTTGATTTGGCTGTAGACGAGGAACTCTTTATAAGAAAAGGGAAAAATTTGTTTCAACTTATTTGTACAACTATTGTCGACGACATAGATGATGAAGACGATGATGAATATGTTACAAAAGATGAGTTACTTGCCGGAATACACGAAGATATTGATAAATTTTACGCAAACAAATGAAAATAATATATTTAAAAAAAGTTCGCGTCTATTTTGAAAATTTGATACCCAAGTTGCATGATTTGGGTTATTTCGGTTTTGCCGAAACAGCAAAAAAGTACGTAGATGAAATTTTTGCTGAAACAGAGAAGCAATTGCAAGTTCAAAGGCATAGAACTGCGCCGGCGTATTTTGAAAAATATGGCAAGGCAATGAAGTATATTGTTATCAGGAAAAACAAAAACACCCACTGGTACATATTTTTTAAAACAACGCAAAAAGACGCCGAAACAATTTACAAGGTGCGATATGTTAGCAATAACCACCTGATAGCAAAATATTTGTAATTGTAATGCCGGTTGTTTTGTCGGCGGTAACGCAACTTTTATTTTTGCCTGTACCGGCTCTGCCCCCCCTTCTCCCATTCGTTTGTAACGACCGGGTAATGGTTTTGAATTTGTAATTCATGTTTATTATGCGCATTACAAACGCTTTACCAGATACCCCCCGTTTGGAAACGAGGGGGAGCAGGGAACAAAAAAATGGGACGTATTATACGTCCCATTTCACTTTAATAGATATAGACCTGAACCCAAGATTCAAATCTGACTAAATGTCACTTTAGGATAGATACTCTAACCGATATGAAGATTCAGGTCTGTTTATTTCAGTTTACAACTTTGGCGTTCGCACCTCCATTTACCACCATATATACCCCCCGTCCCGGCAAGGACAGGGTCACTTCATCTCCGGTTGCGACACCGGTGTGAATTAAGACACCCGTCAGGCTGTAGACATACCACCTCATGCCGGGTTGAAGGCCATTAACGTGAAGGACGCTGTTTTGCGTCCACGCTTTCAGGATTTTCGCTTCAATCGCTTCGTTGGCGGTAACATCATCTTCCCATACTGCTTCCACTGAAACGTTTGATGTTCCGATGGTCAGCGTGTTACCCGAGACGCTTACGCCTCCCGATAAAACATTCCACTGTTTGAACTGTTTGCCTGAAGGGGGTGTTCCAGGGGTCAGTGTCACAACCGTTCCTGTCGGACCTGAAGACGGCGAAGCCGTTCCTCCCGTCACGGTGACGGTGTAGGTCGTTACAGGTATGTCTTCCCATACCGCTTCTACCGATACGTTGGCAGAGCCGATAGTCAGCGTGTTACCCGAGACGCTTACGCCTCCAGATAGAACACTCCATTGCTTGAACTGTTTACCTGAAGGGGGTGTCCCCGGTGTCAATGTTACAACCGTTCCTGTAGGTCCTGAGGTCGGCGAAGCCGTTCCTCCTGTCACGGTCACGGTATACGTAGTCGTCGCCGCACCTGGAACAGTAATTTTATACGTTTCAGTTCCAACAAGCACCGTATACAAGCCAGCTACGTTAACCGTAACTTTCAACGTCCCGTCAGGGACAGAGCCCTGTCCAGGAGGAAGCCCCCAACTTGGGGCTTCTGAACCATTATTCACAACTTCAATTCTGTCTCCTAGGCCCGTAAACGGGTCTGTACTATCAGAGAAGCCAGGCATCGTAGCATCAATGGTATAAGTCCACTGCCCAAACGCAGTCGTTGTCGCCACTGCAACGGCAACTAACACTAAAAAAAGTCTTTTCTTTTTCATACTCTTTTTTATAACTGTTAATAATTTTGTTTTTCTTTGATTGCTTCGTACCTTCAATGACGGTTTGGCAATGACGAAAGGGCGGTACAGATTTCTCGACTACGCTCGAAATGACGTTGTGTTTCCTCGCAGTCGCAGTGACGGGAAAACAGGGTTTTTAGAAGCGTCATATAATCTGTTTCTTTTGTTCTTTCTGTCCAAGTCAGATTAACCCTGACAGGGTTGGAAACCCTGTCAGGGTTGATATCATGGGTAATGGTTAAGCATTTGCAATTCACGTTTATTATGCGCGTTACAAACGCTTTACCATATTCTCTCCGTTTGGAAACGAGGGGGAGATAACGTATGCAGGCATCCATATCCTTCTGCTCGCGCCGATTTGCAATCGGTGTGCTGGTTGCTCCTTGCATGATGCAAGGCAGGGATTGCAATTGACTCCGTCGATTCTGCGAATTCCGCGCAGCGGCAGAGTTGCGCGAGTGGGGCTTTTTCAGCCGAATAAAAACTTTTTGCGTGTTCTGTTCGCATATATTTATTTGATGGGATGGTTCGAGTGTTGCATTGAGAAATGCGTCTAAATTTTCACTGGAGCAGTTCGTGTCCGTCACAGGCAGGTTGATTGAAAAATCGGAGCCGTACAGTATCCTTTCCTGCAGGCGGGGATTGGCAGTCAACAGGTCTGTCAGTTCTTTATAATACGGCGCCGACTTGCACGAAATATCCGTATAGAGGCGGTCGTACCTGTTCGTCAATTCAATAATCGCATCGCGCCACTGTTTTTTTCCATTTCCCCGGCTGCCGAAATGGGCAAAGTTCAATGTCAGTTCGGGAAAGGCGTCTAAGACCTTCGCCCATTTTCCCGCAGGTATATGAGATGTCAGATGATTGTTGTCCTCCGGTTTGTAACCGTTGTCGCTGCAATGCGTGGTGACGGGGATGCGCCGGTCGATACAGTATGTATACAGATATTTTACTTTGTCGCGTTCGTCCGTATCGTCCGGCCATGGGTCGAAACCCAACCGGGGATATACCTTGATGCCGGCAAAGGCGTATTGACAGTCGGCAGACAGGATTTGCCGGTGCAGGATTTCGCGGTCGGCTTCCGTCAGGGTTTGCCAGTCGCGGTAGAGGTTGCTGTCCGGCAGACCCGTTTTGGCAAAAAGGCGCTGACGTCTTTCCGGCGCTATTTCGTGACGGCTGAAACTGTTGAAATATTTGTCTAAAAGGCTGCTGATTTCTTTCTTCGTATAATTCTGCGTATCAATCCCCATAAAGGGATAAATCTCGAACCGTTTTTCGTGTTTGCGGTTTGCCCGGCCGTCAATCGCTTTGAGGCGCATCCGGCTGTTTTCTATTTCGACATTGAAGCGGCAGTAAGTGCGTATGGCGTAGAACAAATCGCTTACCTGACAGGCTATGGGCGTTTTGGGCGTCAGGTTGTAATATGCGCTTGCCGGTATGTTTTTACGGCCAAAATCAATCACCAGCGGGCAAAGCACAATTTTTGCGTATGGCTCATCGTCTCCTGCTCGCGCCGGTTTGCAATCGGGGCGCTCTTCTGCTCGCGCCGGATTGTAATCGGTGTGCCGGTTGCTGTTTATTGGATAAGGCACGGATTGCAAATCCACGGCGGCGGGTTCTTTGAATCCCGTGCCATCTACCACGCTGTCAATCAGGTACTCCCGCTGCAAAAAGACCGACAGGTTGGGATGGCTCAAATCAAAAGCGTGCGTATCAAAGCGCTTTTCCGCTTCTTTAAAATCAACGGTTCCCTTTCCCGACAAATAATTTTTCGTAATAAATTTGTTCATAATTAATTAAGTAAAATCTATTTCGCTTCGCAATCGGACAATAAAAAAAGCGGACCTACATTATCCGCTATTGAGGTCCTGAGAATTACCCGTTACGTCAAATAAGTATGCCCGCATTGTTGCGAGCGATTACCATTTACTTACGTAACTTTTGAAATTTCTCAGGTTTCAATAGCAAGAATATAGCAAAACGCTATTTTAAAATGTCTTTTTTCTGCCTTTCTACAGAAAGGCAAGTTATTTTTCATTTATATCATACGCACTAACAATTAATAATAAGGTACTTCAAACAATTCATTTTATAAGGTAAAGAGCCGAAGGACGTTAAAACTCTCTGAAAAAACGCATAAAAGTAAAGCATATTTTTTTTATTAAACAACATTTCTTCGAAAATTGTTGAAAAAAAACTTCCTTTGCAGTTTGTGATCCGTGCGCTGAAGGTATTCAAGGTGTGTCCGGCGCTGACGAATCCATGTTAAACCATCTTAACCGCCTTGCTTACTTTGTATTTCGAATTGCAGGCGGGTGGCCGTCCAAAGGACAAGCCTGACAAACGCCTTAAACAAAGGTTGTAAATCATTATTCGTGCAAAGCGAACGCATGGTCTCATCCAAAAACAGGATGCCGAAAATGATGATTTTTAGCGTTACCGGAATGGTCTGAATAGTTTGTTCCGGTTTGCTTTGTGAAATGCCCGCTTTCATCCCTGTTGGGTGCGCTGTCATTTGAGGCGTTTTTATCGCTTTTAACGGCGTTACTTTCGCCTTTTGGGGTTGTGTCGCCTGTATGGGCTTTAAAATCGCCGGAGAGCGTCTCTCCATTGATTGGGTTGCTATTCTTTGACGTGAAACGCCCGTTTACATCGCTTTCTTTTGTTCTATTAGTAGTTTCCATGATACACAATACCCTGCTGCATCGCTTATTACTCCATCATCCGGTTTAATCCTTATTGCCGACATCCATTTGATTAGTTCAACTAACTTTGTGTATATCCTTTTCCCGTTTTTTGTTTTGTAGAACGGGATGCGCTTACTGCATGTCGTTTTGTACAAAGTCCCCATCGCCAGACCTGAATAAGCGGATGCTTCTTGCAAGGTGATCATGTCCTTTTGAACTGTGATAGCGGGTGTCTGCATAGATAAGGCAGCATCAATTTTTGTTTCAATTGCTTTTAGCCTGTCGGATATCCCTGCCGGTAACGTCGCCGTTTGTGCGTTACCGGTTGCGGCCTCCTCACATGCTATGAAGTACCGCCGCGCCTCTTTGCCTTTGGCGTTTCCCTCTACCATTGATAGCTCTTTGGCCATGTTGATGGTTAAAACGTATTCAATCCTTGCAACTTTCTGATTATCAGACTCCATTTTTTTATGGAGTCTATCATTCAATAAGTTACCTAAATAATCATACTGCAATACTGCATAATCTTCGTTTTCAACAAACTCATATTGTTGAATCCTGAACTTGATCCACGTTGAAAAATCCTGTTTGCTTTCAAGGAACGAATGAAGGTCACGCGCATTAACGGCCTTTTTGCCGTCCTGCTCTGTGATTTTAATTAACTCACTACCTGTGTCGTTGGTGTACGTCGCTTGCCTGCTACTATCCTTTGCCGGCAATTGAGGGTCTTTCTTATTACATGACATATTCATAAGATTTTGACAAAAGAGTAACGCCCCCGTAGGTGTGTCATTCCATACACAGGGCGTTATTGGTTGTGGTTGTTTCCAATACCACCACCATAGAAGGCGTTACCCCTTTATCGGTTTGAAATCAAAAGTTGATGATTTACCCCGATGTATGAAATGACGCCGCAATGGTGCAACTATATTTTGAATATCCCGCCAAAAAAAAATTATGTTTTAAAACATGTTTTTTATTTTCCTTTGATATGCTTTTTGTTTTTACCTGAGAAATACCTACCTTTGCATCAAAATTGTAAGTCTATGAGAAAAGAATTAGGAAAAGTTTTGATTGATATTGCAAAGTTAGTTATCGGTGGGTGATACTTGCCGGATTGATGAGGCAGGATATACCGCCGGTTTTCCTGTTTGCATCCGGTAGTGCGGTAAGTGTTATAATGATTACGGCAGGACTTTTTTTAGTAGCATGGGAAGAAAGAAACAAAAATACATAGCGTTATGGAATTGATTTATTTTATTATCGGATTAGGCGTTATATCGCTTGGGATACTCATTTATTCACTTGTAGCCATGCACAGGGAAAAACAAGTTAAATGAGGATTGATTATGGGAGCAGTAATAATGTGTGTAACGCTTATTGTAATAGGTTTAGGTTTGTATATCTTTGACCATACAAAGGCAGGGAAGAAATTTTTTGGTTCTGAGTAATAATGGAATTTATTTGTTTTTTTATGGGGTAATGTGTGTTTGCCATTTCAGCAGGAATTTGGGGATAGTGGGATTATTGCAGAGAAATCAAAAAAGCAGTAATTTTGGAAGCAGTAATTGGATGAAAGTTTACTCATTCACTGCCAACACGCCTTTTGAATTTGAAATAAAGGAACTGTGCGAAATCACACAGGCAAGGCGTAAGATTAGTGGCATTCCGCATCGGACTGATTTTTTCCAAATCATTTGGATAGAAACAGGTAAATCCGTTTAGACAGTGGATTTCAATCCTGTAGAAGTAACTGAAGGACAAATGCTTTTTATTGCTAAAAACCAAATAATCAGTTTTGACACCTCATCAAACTACAAAGGACAAAGTTAGAATTGGTAAAAATCCTAATCCAACATGCCGCAAGAATTTACGAAGCAGTTCCTTCCGAAATTGAAAAGCCCAAGCAACCCAACCAAAAATAACAATTTTTAGAAATATTACCACCAAAATTTTCACGGCGCGACTACCTAACCAAAGCCCAAAACCTCAACATCTCCGACAAAACCGCTGAAAAACACATCGCAAAGTTCGTACAAAGTGGCTTGATAAACCACTTTGCACACGACAAATACAATAAAATGTAAAAAAGGATAGTTCAAAAGTTCATTATAAATTATTGTCAAAAATATTTGAGCCTGTCAGCAAAAATAAATGAGCCGCAGAGAAAAACAATCAATACAACTAATGCCGTATTTTTGCACAAGTTTTAATTTATCAATATGGAACGTAGATTTTTTTTACAAACAGCCGGTGCAACGACATTGGCTTTGATATTGAACAATTGCAGATTGCCCACTTCCAATCAGCAAAAGAGTAAAGTTTTTATGACAAGAGATATAAGCGGTAAAGGGCTTATGGCTTTATACAAAGCGTTGGAAAAGTCTGCAAGTGGGAAAGTCGCCATAAAGATGCATTGGGGCGAACCGGGTAATATCAACTACCTGCGACCCGAAATCGTGCGGGAACTGTGCATGTCGCTCAATGCAACGCTCGTGGACAGTAACGTTTATTACGACAGCCCGCGTCAGACTACGGAAGGTAATCGTCAAGCGGCAATTGACCACGGATATACGTTTGCGCCGGTGGATATTCTTGATGATGAGGGTGAAATACGGCTGCCTGTTCATGGCGGGAAACACTTTTCGGAAGCAATATTGGGTTCGCACATAATGAACTACGACTGGATTATTTCTGTCGCTCATTTCAAGGGGCATCTCATGGCAGGTTATGGAGGAACGTTCAAAAATCTTGCTATCGGTATTGCATCGGTTAAAGGCAAGGAAGCCATTCACACGCTTGGCGAAGGTTCGGGGCAGTGGTCGTGTACAGGCGAAACGTTCTTTGAAAAAATCATAGAATACAACAAAGCCCTAATGGATGCCAAAGGCGACAAAATGATTTATTTTAACGTGCTTAACAACCTCTCTTCATTGTGCGATTGCGACGCCAATGCGCCCCGCGCAACGATACCCGACATTGGAATGCTTGCTTCGACCGACCCTGTGGCGCTTGATAAAGCCAGTCTTGACCAAATCTATGCCCGTCCCGAAGCCGAGCGGCACGAACTTGTTGAACGCATCGAAAGCCGCAATGGAAATTATCAGGTTATCTATGCGGAAAAAACAGGGTTGGGCAGTCAATCTTACGAACTGATTGAATTAACGTAAAACAAGAAATAATAAACGTAAAACAATGAAATACAGATTTTTTTTATCAGCAATTATTTTTTTTAATATTAATTTTTTAAATGCCCAGAATATGAATGACAGTAAAAAAGTAACGGCGGGCAGAGACCAACTCGGCGCTATTGCCCCCAAATTTGCCGAACTCAACGATGATGTTTTGTTTGGTCAGGTATGGTCGCGGGAACAGGAACTTTCGGCTCGCGACAGAAGTTTGGTAACTATTGTATCGCTCATTGCAGGCGGTAATTTCGAACAGTTGAAATTTCATCTGCAAAAGGGCAAAGACAACGGTTTATCAAAACAGGAAATAGCCGAAATCATTACGCACCAAGCGTTTTATGTCGGGTGGCCCAAAGCGTGGAGCGCGTTCAATTTTGTAAAAGAAGTTTACGCAGATAGCGACACTATTGGCAACATCACGCCAAACACGCTTTTCCCTGTTGGCGAAAAAAATGACGCTTATGCCCAATTTTTTATTGGACAAAGTTATCTTAAACCCTTGGTTGCGCCCGACAGTAACATTGATATTGCGGTGGCAAATGTAACATTTGAGCCGTCTTGCCGCAATAATTGGCACATTCACCGAAATGGCTATCAAATTTTGCTCGTTACCGACGGCGAAGGTTGGTATCAGGAATGGGGGAAACCCGCACAAAAACTCAAAGCGGGCGATGCTGTTGAAATTCCGGCTGATGTAAAACATTGGCACGGTGCATCGAAAAATTCGTGGTTTGCACATATTGCAATTACCAAAGGTGCGAGCGACTGGTTAGAACCTGTTAGTAATGAACAATATAACATTTTAGAGAAATGAATAGAATTATATTTGCAGTATTGCTTTTGTCTGTATGTTCAGCAACATCGGCACAAATATCAGGGTTTGGAGGTACCCGAAGTCGGGTTATAACCGACTCCATCCACAGCACAGTTCTTGATGCGTGGCGCACCTATTCGGTCTTTTTGCCCGACAGTTACGATAGCAATTCTGAAAAGAATTATCCTGTACTTTATCTTTTACATGGGATATTGGACACCAATACAGGATGGTACGAAAACGGACGTGTTAAATCTGTAATGGACCAGTTGACACAAAACGGCGACGTTTGTGAAATGATTATTGTTACCCCCAATGCCGGCGGCAATATTTACGAAGGCGTTTGGAATGGCTATTTCAATATGCCGGGTTGGAATTACGAAGATTTTTTCTTCAAGGAATTTGTGCCTCATATTGAGAGTACATACAGGATAATGGCAGACAAGTCGCAAAGAGCCATTGGCGGTCTATCAATGGGTGGTGGCGGCAGTACGGTTTACGCACAGCGTCATCCCGATATGTTTTGCGCCTGCTATGCCATGAGCGCACTGATGACAGTTCCCGCAGAAGGCGGGCTTCCATCGCGCGGTCAAAGCCTGATGGATATTTTTGAAAATTCGGTAAGGGAACACAGCGCCATTGATTTTGTAACGAATGCAGACAGTCAAACCGTTGAAAAACTTCGTATGATGAACTGGTTTGTAGATTGCGGCGACGATGATATTTTGTTTGACGTCAATATCCGTTTCTATCAGGTAATGCGAAACGCCCGAATATCCTGCCAACTCCGTATTCACGATGGCGCTCATAACTGGCAGTATTGGCATTTGGCGCTTTACAGGGCTTTACCTTTTTTCAGTCGTTCGTTTGGGAAATAAACAAATCGCTATCTTTGCATTTTAAAATTTTATTGTTTATGGAAAATAACTGTAAGGTAATCAATTATTCAAATATTTTCCTGTCGTGTTTCAGCGACAATGCGCAGAAATATACACCAATGGTCGTTGAACACGGACTTGTTTATATCCTATCCGGCGAAATGGAAATCAACGAAAGCGGCAAAATAACACGGCTTCACAAAGGGGACTGCGCTTTTATTCGCAAAGATAATCGGGTTAGTTTGAAGAAATTGCCAAAATACAATGAGCAGTTTAAATCTGTCTGGCTCTCGTTTCCCCGCACTTTTCTTCGAGAGTTTTACCAGACATTGGATAAACAACAACTTCCGGAAAACGCCAAGCGGCATAAGGTTAGTTTACAGAAATTGCCTGCCAATCGCCCTGACATTCAAAGTCTGTTTGAATCCATGAATCCCTATTTTGATACCGACGTGCAACCTGCTCCCGAACTCATCAAACTGAAACTGACTGAGGGTGTTTATTGTCTGTTGAACACGGACAAGAATTTCTACACGTCGCTTTTTGATTTTTCGGAACAGTGGAAGATTGATATTTTCGATTATCTGAACGAAAACTATATGTACGAACTGACAATAGAAGAAATTGCAGGCTTTACAGGTAGAAGCCTCGCAACCTTCAAACGCGATTTCAAGAAAATAAGTCCCTTACCACCGCAAAAATGGCTGATACAAAAACGTCTCGAAGTCGCCAAATGGAAAATCACGAACGAAAACAAAAAGATATCAGACGTTTGTATGGAAGTCGGCTTTAAAAACCTTTCTCACTTTTCCAAAGTATATAAAGCAACATTCGGGTATGCGCCGTCGAATATCGCAACAATCTTGAAATAGACTATGCAATTCAATATCCTTTCATTCAAACCGCTATCGCACACGATTACAATAAATTTGTATTCCGAAAAAGTCGAGGACGCTCGAAAAAAAGAAAGTTTCGAGTTACTTGTAACGTATGAGGGACTTTCAACAGTTTACCATCCACACGAAGCATTAAGAAAGATATTCGAAGAACATGGTTTTATCTGGGGAAACAAATGGCAACGATTTGATACAATGCACTTTGAATACCATCAAAAAGTGTTGATTTTGAAAGGCAGGCAGCCTGTAAAAAAACATTTTTATCTATTACAAAGTTATGCAGTATCTTTGCGGCGATATTTTCGAATTAATTTTTTGTTTCACTTTTTTAAATGTATAGTAATGAAAAAGAGTATTTTTTTTGCCGCCCTGACTGTGATAATGGGCATTGCAGGCTTTAGCGCCAAGGCACAGTTTGCCGCTACTGCAACAGATGTTAAACCTTTGATGGTAGGACAGGAGGTTCCCGACAGGATGCTTATTGATGGTAACGATAATGCCAAATCGCTGCACTCCGCAATCGGTGATAAACCTACCCTTGTCATTTTCTACCGCGGTGACTGGTGTTCTAACTGTATCAATCACTTCAACGCCGAAATTGTACCTAACCTTCCGCGCATCAACACGCTTGGTTACAATGTGATGTTTATTAGTCCCGACGACCCGGAACATATTCGCATCACCGCAGGAAAGATCAATGTTTCGCCATCGCTCATTTATTCTGACGCTGCAGGCGAACTCACAGTGGCGATGGGAATTGCATGGCAACAACAAGAGAGAATGTTAGCGACCCTTGCCGAACATTCGGGAGGACTAAACAAGGGTTTTGTACCCATTGTCTCCGTATTTGTTATAGATGCCAATAAGAAGATTCTCTTTGAGGATATCCGCCCCAACGCTATACCTGCGGCAGCCCGTATCAAAGGCAAACTGTTGATGGCTATTTTGGAAAATCTAATAGAGTGATTGATAGTCATATCCTGTACGCCGAACGCTATATACAGAATATATTGACTTTATAACTTTTTATACGCACCAGGTGTGTACCCTGTATATCTGCTGAAAAACCTGCCGAAATGGGAAGGGGTACAAAAACATAACATATCGCTAATTGTTTTCAAACTCATGTCAGTAGATTTAAGAAGTGCTTTGGCTTCCAATAAAATGTATTCGTGAATCCAGTCGGAGGCATGTTTACCGCTCACTTCATTAATAACCGATGAAAGATATTTGGGTGTAAGACATAATATATCGGCATAAAATTTCACGCTGTGTTCCTTGCGGTAATGCGCCTCGACGTTTTTGATAAACCGTTCGTATATCGCTGTATTGTTGTTCGGCGGCATTTTCTCGGCAACACTTTGTCGACTGACAATCAAATGATAGATGTTATAAAACGTAACCTGAAAATAGTTCTGAATGATTTGCATCCGGTAGGTGTGGTGCCTGTCTGCCATTTTTTCCTTTATCATATTGAAAATCTGCAAGTATTCCTGCATCTCATTTGCTGAAAGGTTAAAACAGGGCTGTTTCATTAAAGTATGATGCAGGTTGATGGTTTCAGCAAAATGATTGTGGGAATCGAAAAACTCTCTTCTCACCACCATAAACCCAACCTTAAAATCGGGACTGACTTCCGTTGTTTGAATGATTTGATCGGGCAGCATGATGTATAATTGGTTCTTTGCTATCATCCTGTTTTTCAACCCGATATTAAATTTCATATATCCCTCTTTACAAAATGCAACCAGGGTAATCCTGTTCAATCGCACAGGATAATCCGTTATGGACATCCATTCCAACACTTCATTGTCCCCCGAAAAATTGTCGTAAAGCAAAAAGCGGTCTTCGAGACTGTCGTTTTCAATATTATCCCTGATAAGATGAAAACCTATTTTACGTATTTCATTTGACATATTTTTTATTTTTATCGCACAAAAATACATCAATTTTCTTATTTTGATGCAAAAATCCGACATTTTGAGCAAAAACACCAACTTCTGTGACTTGACATGTTATTCGTTTACATCTACTTTTGCACCCGGATTCATTTATCAAAAGTACAAATTTTAAAAATTTACAGTCATGCAAAAAATTATTTTAACATCAGCCATTACGCTTGTCATCTCTTTTGGTCAGATCATGGGACAGACAACATCGACGACCACTTCGCAGTCGCAAAATCGGGAAGGCAGAACGGAAACGAATACCCGTACGGAAACCGTTCGACCCAACGGACGAACCATCACAACAACCACGACAACCTCTACAGCAAACGGGCAAGTGTCTTTCGGTATCAAAGCAAACGCCAATATGTCCAATTTCTTTCTCAAAGATATGGATGGCGTCCAAAGCAATATGGGTTTGGGCTTCTCAACCGGCGCCTTTATGAAAATTGAAAGCGACTATTTTGCGCTTCAATACGAATTGTTGCTTCAATACAGGACTTCCGAACTGGAGCATCAAACCGGTGCGGACTACAAACAATGGGCGCTGGAACTTCCCCTGTATTTGATGGGACAGATATTTACCGGTTCGGGAAAGATTTTTATCGGCGCCGGACCCTATGTCAGTATGGGACTTGATGCAACTCAATCCCCCGGAAGCATCGACCTGTATCGAAAAGACATAACAACCGGCAAAGCCATCATGCACCGTTGGGATTTCGGGTTGGGCGCAATTTTCGGATACGAGTTTGGAAGCGGAATAAGCATCAATTGCATCTATCAGGCAGGCTTAATCAACCGCTTGAGCGCAGAGAAAGACAATATGTCCATGAAAAATCAAACCGTAAGTTTGGAAATCGGATATAAGTTTTAAGAAATTGGAAACATACAATTTGTTTGTCTCAATGATAGTCAGTGTATCAGGAAAGTATTAACTGTTTCCGTGTTTTCGGCTGCGTTCAATGATCTGTTTCAGGATACAGGCAAACTTGTCGTATCTATTGCCGCCAATAAAATCATCCACGTTTTTATCCAATCAGATTTTGTGTGCCGGATTCTACAAAGTATAGATTCAGAAAGAAAATTCCTGCCTGCAAAAAAATATAAAAACGCCGTTGGACAAGGTCGATTACTATACTGTTCTACGATCGTCTTGATATTATTTGCTATCTTTGCGTCCGAAAATAAACTTCATATAAAAACAAAAGACATGAGAATTACTGTTATAGGTTCCGGAAATATTGGTTCAGCTCTGGTTACAGGATTGTTGCGCGAAGGCTCTACAGCTCCGTGCAATATCACGCTGACAGACTTTTCGCAGGATGCGTTAGCGCCATTTACTTCCAAAGGCATCCGTACCATGCAAGACAATGTGGAAGCTGCGAAAGATGCTGATATACTTGTTCTTTGCGTAAAACCTTTTCAGGTTTGCAATGTTGCTAAAGAAATCCTGCCTTCACTGACTGACAATACGTTGCTGGTATCGTTTGCAGCAGGCATCACGCTTGACCAATTGACAGAGATTGTCGGCAAGAAACCCTTGTTTCGTGTGATTCCCAACACGGCAATGGCTGTATGCCAGTCGATGACGTGCATTGCAGTATCCGGCAACGTCAATGTAGCACAACGCAATACCGTGCTCCGGCTTTTCTCTTGCGTTGGGAAAGCCATGGTCATTGACGAAGCGTTAATGAATGCCGCAACAGTAATTGCTTCATGTGGTACGGCTTTTGCGTTGCGTTACTTGCGTGCCGCCATGACAGCCGGAGTAGAAATAGGCTTTCGCCCTGTTGTTGCCGAAGAGATCATCGCCCAAACCATGCTGGGTGCTGCAGTGCTGGTTTCCGAATCAGGTAATCATCCCGAAGCCGAAATAGACAAAGTGACCACCCCAAAAGGAATCACAATCAGAGGATTGAACGAAATGGAACACGCAGGATTCTCTTCAGCCGTAATGCAGGGAATACTCGCAACATACAGTGTTCTAAACAAATATGAAAAGGATGCTAACATCAACTAAAATCATCTTCCGGCATAGATGTTTCGATGCTTTCCATCACTACACGACCAATGTCATGTTCTAAGAACACTTCACGCAACTTGACCAAATCAGGTGTTAGTGTTCCGTAACGTTCTACTAAATTTTTTTTTCCTGTTTTCGTCCAGGATACATGCAAATACATTATCTTTGTGGATGTCAAGACCATTTACTTTGTCAATAAAACACTGAATTAAAGTTAATAAATTAATTTTTAAAACAATACAAAATTGGACAGAGAAAGAGTGCTTTCGGAATCATTTATTCGTGAACTGAATCAAACCATATTGGTACGTGATTTCTATAAAACAAGCCGTGATGGGGAGTATCGGTATAAAATTCATGCAGGCATTTATAAGACACGTCCTAATTCGGTCATTACACCAACGGGTGAAATATTCAATTATGCTTCCATGGAAGAAACGCTTGCGCTGATGTCCGATTTAGTCCGGTGGTACAATGAGGAAGAACAAAAAGGCGTTTTATCACCTGTCGAATTGGCTGCGCTATTTCATTACCGGTATATCCGTATTCATCCCTTTGAAGACGGAAACGGCAGGATTGCACGGCTGTTGATGAATTACATTTTGTTACGCCATGACTATCCGATGATTGTGATTCGGACAGAAGACCAACTCCCGACTGAAAGCGCTCGGAAAAGGTGGTCGGAAGTTTTGAACCTCATACAAGAAAATCCACCCATTTCGCGAAAAGAACTTGCTGAAAAATTATCGATTAATCCTTCCGCCGTTCAAAAGCACATCCAAAAATTAAAAACCGAAGGTTTCATCAAACGTTTCGACGGCGACCGCGGCGGGCATTGGGAAATAATCAAAGAATAACATGGAACTTTTGATGTTTTGTCTTATGAAAATATGCTTTATAAAAATTTACAATAACCCCATGCTCTACAACCCTGCCATTCACCACCGCCGCAGCATCCGCATGAAAGATTACGATTATGCGCAGTCAGGCATGTATTTTGTAACGATATGTTGTCAACATTGGATTTGTCGTTTCGGGAAAATAGAAAACGGCGAAATGATTTTGAATGAATGGGGACAAATCGCATATAATGAATGGATGAAAACGCCCGACATACGTTCCAATATCCAATTGGATGCATTTGCTGTAATGCCCAATCATATACACGGTATCATTATTATTACCGATGTTGGCGGATGTAGGGGCGTATCGCATACGCCCCATGATGAAATGCGCCAATATAACAATCTGGGCGTATGCGATACGCCCCTACGGTCGCCATCGAATACCGTTGGGGCAAGTGTGCGGGGGTACAAATCCGCCGTTACAAAACAAATCGGATATTCCGTATGGCAACGCAATTATTACGAACACATTATCCGTAATGAAAAATCACATCAACATATTGCCAATTACATTATTAACAATCCCATACATTGGAAAAACGATAAATTTTATACACTATGAAACCTGAACTCTGCAACCGGAATCAACCCGCCAACAGTCAATTCATCCTCTATCAGGACGTAAAGAGCCGTATTACGTTTCATGTCCGTTTTGACGAAGATGATATTTGGCTTACGCAGGCGCAAATTGCTACCCTGTTTGAAACAAAGCAACAAAACATAAGTTATCATATCAATAAAATCAGTAAAACAGGTGAATTACAG
>Ga0099364_10006710_pt1 | contig 16671 bp, 13 predicted proteins | sample TergutTh196P3_FD_73070 | JGI IMG/M metagenome (GOLD analysis project Ga0099364, IMG submission 73070) | Microcerotermes parvus P3 segment gut microbial communities from Pointe-Noire, Republic of the Congo - Th196 P3 | ecosystem: Host-associated > Arthropoda: Insects > Digestive system > Gut ... | reverse complement strand
ACGATATTGTTATGAACACGTCAACGCTTCAATCGGAGTTAAAATCGGCTCTTGACCGCTTCCTGTCGGAACAGTTTGAACGGTTTCCGCGCGAAGAACTTTTGAAAATTGACCTTCATTGTCACGATTGCAACAGCGCCGAACCCGATGAACTGATAGGTCGCATACTTAACGTGCCTGAAACGTGGATACCTACCAAAAGAGTGGTAGAAGAGCTCAAGCGCAACGGTTGCGATGTTTTTACCGTCACCAATCACAACAACGCCCGCTCGTGCTATGACTTACAACAAAAAGGTATAGACGCGCTTACAGCCGCCGAGTTCAGTTGCTGGGTCACCGATTTCAATATAGGCATACATGTTTTGGCTTACGGATTTACGCCCGAACAGGAAAAAAAATTAGAAAAACTTCGCAAAAATGTTTACTCTTTTCAAGAATATGCCTGCGCCAACGATATACCTACTATTTGGGCGCACCCGCTCTATCATTATGCCACAGATAAGATGCCGCCGATGGAGTTTTTCGAAAAGATGCTGTTGATTTTCGAGCGTTTCGAAATGCTTAACGGACAACGTGATACATGGCAAAATATGCTTGTGAAGGAATGGATTGACGGCGTTACGCCCGAAAAAATAGCGCATTTTTCCGACAAATATAATCTCGACCCTAACCGCTACTGCCGCAATCCGCACAGAAAATCGCTTTCGGGCGGCTCTGACAGTCATTCGGGGTTCTTTTCAGGATTGACGGGAACATATCTTCACGTACCCGACCTGCAAAAACGGCTGAAAACCGAAAGCAAATCGCAACTTGCGCTTGAAGCCATTAAGCGCGGCGACATGTTCCCCTACGGCTCGCACCAAAACTCCGAAAAACTTACAATCGCATTTTTAGACTATGTTTGCCAGATAGCGCTCAATTTCAAAGACCCCGGACTGATGCGAATTTTATTGCACAAGGGAAAAACATCACAAAAACTTTTGTCGCTCTTGGTAACAAACGCCTTCGACCGTGTGAAGCAACATAGAATTACGATGTCGTTTATCAACACGTTTCACAGTTGCCTTCTCGGAAAATCGCCTTCGTTCCTGAAAAAGTTGATTGTAAAATCGTCCTACAAGCCTGTTTTCGACGATGTTGTGAAAATGGCAAAGGAACATCAGAGCGGAAATGGGCTTATTGCCGATGAATACTACCGCTCAATCTGTTCTATCAATGCTCATCTTAACGAACTTTTGTTTTTGCGCTTGAGCAAAAAATTAGACAAGACGAAGTTTAACAAGCAATTAAAAGCGTCTGATTTAGAAAAACTTATTTCGCAACTTGAACTTCCGTCGAGTTTGAACGCCTACGCCCAAAAACGCAGAAAAAGCCTTGCAGGAATAGATTTGAATGATTTTATGGATGGGCTTACATTTCCGTTTTTGAGTTCGGCGTTGTTACTGTCGGCGCACTTCACAAGCGCCCGCGTGATGTTCAATACACGTCCGTTTTTGAAAGATTTTTCGGCAAAAATAGGCAAATATTGTCACCCCGAACGAACCCTTTGGCTAACTGACACTTACGAAGATAAAAATGGCGTATCTGTTGCCCTGCAAGCAATTCACCGCGAAATCAAACACCGCAACCTGCCTGTTGACCTGTTAGTGTGCAGCAATACGCTCAAAAGCGACGACCATCTTATTGTGATGAAACCGGTGTGTGAATTTACTATACCGTTCTATCCCGACCAGCCCGTGCGGATACCTAACTTTGTGGAACTCCACAACCTTTTTCACCAACGCGAATACGACCGCGTGATATGCTCTACCGAAGGCGTCATGGGCGCTATGGGGCTATATCTGAAACACGCATATTCGGTGCCTGCAAGTTTTTTCATACATACCGATTGGGTTATGTTCAGCCAAAAAGTACTGAATTTCGACAGCCACAACCGCAATCGCGTACGTCGTTTCCTGCGCATGTACTATGGCGCGTTCGACCGCCTGTTTGTGCTTAACAGCGACCATCGCAAATGGCTGACGGGGCGCGAAATGAATTTTCCTGAAAGCAAGGTCTGTCTAACAGCGCTTGATGATGTGGACAGTATTTTGTAGCAATTTGTGGCGGATGTCGGAATAATGAAAAAAAATAATCATTCGATGTAACAAAATTTCATTTTATACGTCTTACTTATATAAAGTAAATTTGTTTAATAATTAAATTTGTAAATATGAAAAAGTTATTTGTAGTGTTTTTTTTAGCGAGTTCCCTAATTTGTTTGGGAAATGAGCCATTTTCAACCCATAGTTTCTCGTCGCTTGTGGCATCGTCAATCAGAGATGTAGAAGTTACCACGTCGAACGGCTGTATTACTGTGGACGGCAACATAACGTCGGAAGCGATTGTCGAAATGCATGTTACGGTCGTCAATAGCGGAGGCTGGTTATTCGGTGGAGATTCATGGTCATTATTTGGTATCCGAAGCAATCGTAGGAATAATTTGTCAGACGAAGATATAAGGCAAACTCTTGAAGAGGATTTTGACATTAATATTAAAGTAGAAGGCGGAAAATTGTATGCCATAGCAAAGCCTAAAAATCCGCGTGTTCAACAGAAATTGCAAATTTGCTTTAAAATCAGCGTACCGAGACAAGTAAACAGCGAGTTGCAAACAAGCAACGGAAAAATTCAAGCAAACAATTTGTCGGGTTCGCATAGTTTCAGAACGAGTAACGGCGCGTTGGTTGTTGAAAATGTTTCAGGAAAAATTGTCGGCAGAACGTCAAATGGCAGCCTCACCGTAACCAATTCGGGCGACGACCTGAATCTGACAACCAGCAATGGCAGAATTACCGCAAGAGACGTCAATGGGAAAATCATTTTGAGAACATCAAACGGTAGCGTTAATATGAGCAATCTAAACGGCGATGTATCGGTAACAACCAGCAACAGCAGCGTAACGGCAAGCGACATTGTTGGCGAGTTATTGGTCAGAACTTCAAACGGAAGCGTGAGATTAAACGATATATCTGGCAGCGTAGACGCGAGAACGTCCAACGGCGGGATGACTGTAACAATGGAAACAGTGAGCGATAACGTGACGTTGACTACAAGCAACGGCGGCGTCAATTTGACTGTTCCTGCCGCCAATGGCTACGATTTGCAAGCAAGGGGACAAAATATCGTAACATCGGGCTTGGCAAATTTCAGTGGAAAAATTGATAACAGAAATTTAGAAGGACGGACGGGCGACGGCGGCGCTAAAATTGCGTTAAGTACCTCATCGGGACGGGTAAATCTGACGTTCAATTAAGCGAACGATTTGGAACGTGCGCGGGCGGTACAAGGAAGAAACGAAAAAAATATTGAAAAAATGAGTTCATTTCTCTTGTTTTTCAAAAAAAATATTGTATTTTTGCGTTTTCAAATATTGAATAATAATCAATTAAATTACACAATAATTAAATGAATATTAAAAAGATTGGCTTATTGCCCAGAATAGTAACCGCCATTGCCTTGGGTTTGGCGTTAGGATTGGTTTTTCCTGCCGCAGTTGTGCGTGTTTTTGTGACGTTCAACGGCATTTTCGCTTCGTTTCTGTTTTTCTGTATTCCTCTGATTATAGTAGGATTAGTTGCGCCCGGCATTGCCGACTTGGGAAAAGGAGCCGGACGTTTGCTCGCTGTCACGGCGTTGATAGCATACGGTTCAACCATTTTTGCGGGTCTTTTTACATATTTTACGTGCAAAACTGTTTTTCCGTTTCTTATTGATACAAATGCAACGTTTGCATCTGTTGACAATCCAAGCGCAACGCTGCTTTCGTCGTTTTTTACAATCGAAATACCGCCTTTGTTTGGCGTGATGACGGCGCTCACGCTGGCGTTTATGCTCGGTATTGGAATTGCAGTAAGCAAAGGCGAAACGCTGAAAATGGCGCTTACAGAGTTCAAAAGCATAATACAACAGGTTATTTCCGCGGTTATCATACCCTTGTTGCCGATTTACATTTTCGGAATTTTTCTGAACATGTCATATTCGGGCGCGGCTTTTGTCATTATGAAAATTTTTGGAAAAATCATTCTTGTAGTATTTTCGTTGCACATTTTAACGCTTCTGATACAGTACTGTATTGCGGGTTTTGTTTCAAAACGCAATCCTTTTCGGCTGCTTTACAACATGTTGCCTGCTTACGTGACAGCTCTGGGAACGGCTTCATCGGCTGCCACCATTCCCGTTACGTTGAAACAAGCGAAAAAGAACGAAATTCGCGATGATATTGTTGATTTTTGCATACCGCTGTGCGCTACAATTCACCTTGCGGGAAGCACTATTACGATAACGTCCATGGCTTTAGCCGTCTGTATGCTTACCGGACAGCCCTTCAATACGGGAATTATTATAGGATTCGTAATGATGCTGGGCGTTATAATGGTTGCTGCCCCGGGTGTTCCGGGTGGCGCAATAATGGCGGCAATAGGCGTGTTGCAGTCAATGCTTGGTTTCGACGAAGCCGCTATCGGGCTGATAATTGCATTGTATATTGCCATTGACAGTTTTGGTACAGCCTGCAACGTAACCGGCGACGGCGCTATTGCCGTTGTAATGAACAAAATAGCAAAATAAAATCCTGTTTTATTTAAAATTGAAAATAAAATAGCCATGGCAGAAAAAATTTTAATTGTAGACGATGACAGAGATATTTGCGAAATACTTGAGTTTAACCTGCGAAATGAAGGATTTGACGTAGAGTGCGCCTATTCTGCGGAAGAGGCTCTGAAGAAACCGATGGACTATTTTTCGGTAATACTTCTTGATGTGATGATGGGCGGAATGTCGGGCTACAAAATGGCTGAAAAATTGCGCGCTGACAATATTCAAATTCCCGTTATCTTTTTGACGGCAAAAGATACTGAAAACGACATGCTTACAGGGTTTTCCGTAGGCGGCGATGATTATATACACAAACCGTTTTCAATAAAAGAAGTGATTGCGCGTGTGAAGGCAATAATCAGGCGACTTAATAATAAAACGCCTAATAATGACAAAAAAAGTCGAAAAATAGTTTTCAAAAATCTTGTAATTGACCTCGAAAAAAAAGAGTTGAATATAAACAATAAAAAAATTTCTCTCACAAAAACAGAGTTTGAAATACTTGTGTTACTTGCCGAGAATCCTGAAAGAACGTTTTCCCGCGATAATATCATTGACCGCGCATGGAAGGAGACGACATACGTTTCGGAAAGAACTGTTGATGTTCATATTACGCGATTGCGAAAAAAAATGGGCGAATACGCCTCGTTGATTATCAATCGTCCGGGCTACGGCTATAAATTCAACAGCGATATATGAAATTGAGTTACAAGCAAAAACTATTTTCATATTTTGCGATAATTTTCAGCGTTTTTGCTGTTGGCGTGGTTATTTTTGAACAATCGCGCGAAAAATATTTCAGAACCGAAGCATTGGAGGAAAAATTAGATGTTTGCGCCGAAGTTATTTTTACAGCCTTGCAAAACAATGATAATCGGATTGAGACGATAGACGATATTTTGTGGTTGCTTCCGCAAAATATTCGCGTCAGTCTGATAGACAACGGGGGCGCTGTGTTGTTCGACAATACTGTTAGAGACGTGTCGCAAATGGAAAATCATTCCACGCGTCCCGAAATCGTTCGCGCATCGGAAACAGGACGGGGAAGCAATATACGTCTTTCTACTTCTACCAACCGCGAATATCTTTACTACGCCCGAAAGTTCGACGACCGATACATTCGCGTTGCGTTGCCCTACGATGTACACACAAAACTGTTCCTTAAAACGGACAAAACCTTTCTGTATTTCATCGTGGCGCTGTTTACAACAATGCTTTTGCTTATGAATTTCGTTACTGACCGTTTCGGAAAATCTATAAGGCAACTTCGCGATTTTGTGTTGCTGTCTGAAAAAGACGACGTTCCGAATTTTAATTTTCCAAACGATGAATTGGGCGAAATAGGCGCCAAAATAACCGAAAATTATCGTCAATTGAACGAAAGCAAAAAGAAAATTGATTTGGAGCGCGAGAAATTATTGCAGCACGTTCACAGTTCCGAAGAAGGTATATGTTTCTTTACAGCCGACAAAAAAGTGGAATTTTTCAACGGCTTGTTCATTCAATATCTCAATATTGTTGCCGATGAGCCTCAAAGCGACCCGTCAGCCATTTTCACAGTCAGCGCTTTTGATGAAATGAACAATTTTTTAGATACGGAAAAAGAAAAATTCTTTGAAACGCAAATTCGCCGACAGGGGAAAACTTTATCACTGCGAGTGAACATATTTGAAGACAATGAACTTGAAATAGTTTTGAACGATGTTACCAAACAGGAAAAAACACGCCTGATGAAACAGGAAATGACGGGTAATATTGCGCACGAACTTCGCACACCCGTTACAAGTATACGCGGCTATTTGGAAACCGTATTGGATCAGTCGTTGGACGAAGAAACGAAAAAACATTTTATCACCCGCGCACACCAGCAGACCATAGTATTGTCGGAACTGATTCAAGATATGTCTCTGATTACCAAAATAGAAGAAGCATCGCAACTATTCAAAATGGAGGAAGTCAATATCAATCATCTACTTCAAACTTTAAAAAACGATATATTTTTAATGCTTCAGGAAAAAAATATTGATATGCAGTGGAACGTGCCTGATGATTTGACTATCAATGGAAATCAATATCTGTTATATGCAGTTTTCCGCAATCTTGCCGACAATGTGATACGGTATGCCGGCGACAATATTGATATTAGAATCAGCAAATATAACGAGGACAGAAAATTTTACTATTTTTCGTTTTACGATACGGGAACGGGCATTGCCGATGAAACGCATCTCAACAGGCTGTTTGAGCGGTTTTACCGTATCAGCGAAGGACGCACGCGTGATTCGGGCGGCTCGGGTTTGGGACTTTCGATAGTCAAAAATGCCCTTGCTTTTCATAAAGGCAACATCACTGTGAAAAACAGAAAAGAAGGCGGATTGGAGTTTTTGTTCAAAATATTGCGCTAAAAATGTGGTTGTAGGTAACCCGCTCCTGTGGGCGTTCCTGTTTCGATGCAGTGATGAACGTTATGCAGCATAGAAATTATTATAGCATTAAATCATGCTCTGATTAATAACAAAAAATCTTAAAAAATGTTATTTAATCTTATTGTAATAATTTTTTTTGTAATTTTACCGCGATTTTTTTTACGTAATGATACATTATTTTATATACAAAGAATGAGTTTATCAGCAACAAGTATAAAGCGTCCGGTTTTAGCCATAGTGATGTCCATAGTGATAATCATTTTCGGTTTGATAGGTTTTTCATCTTTGCCGGTTCGCGAATTTCCGAGCGTTGACCCGCCAATTATTAACGTTCGCACTTCGTATCCCGGCGCCAATGCCGAGATTATAGAATCTCAAATAACCGAGATTCTTGAAGCGTCTATCAACGGTATCGCGGGTATCCGTATTTTAAATTCCACAAGTAGTTTTGGAAGCAGCAACATTAATGTGGAATTTGAACTTGGCGTGGACATGGAATCGGCGGCAAACGATGTTCGCGACCGCGTGTCGAGAGTACAGAACCGACTGCCGCGAGATTGCGACCCGCCTACAATAACAAAACAAGACGCCGATGCAAATCCTATCATCATGCTTGCCATAAGCAGCGACCAACGCAACCTGCTAAATCTTTCGGATGTTGCCGACCGCTTGTTTAAAGAACAGTTGCAAACAATTCCGGGCATCAGCGAAATAAATATCTTTGGCGAAAAGCGTTATGCTATCCGCATTTACTTGGATCCGGCAAAGATGGCTGCCTACGGATTGACTGCCGCCGACGTCCGCACACAAATAACCAACGAAAATGTGGAATTGCCGTCGGGAAGCATTGAAGGAACAGCAATTACGCTCAGTATTCGCACTCTTGGGCTTATAAGAACGCCGCAGGAGTTTGAAAGCCTCATTATCAGGGAAGTGGGTGGAAATCCCGTCAGATTGGGCGACATAGGACGCGCCGAAATGACGGCGCAAGATATAAATTCCGTTAACAAGTATAACGGCTTGCCATGCGTAATCTTGGCTGTGTTGCCGCAATCGGGATCCAACCATGTGGATATTTCCGACAGGTTTAGGGCGCGACTTGCTGAATTGGAAAGAGATACGCCCGAAGATATAAATACCGAGATAATCATGGACACTACAAACTTTGTGCGCCGCTCAATAAAAGAAGTACAGGAAACTATTCTTTTGGCGTTTCTCTTGTCGGTAGTCGTAATCTTCGCTTTTCTGCGCGATTGGCGTACAACGTTCATACCGATTATCTCTATTCCTGTGGCTCTTGTTGGGGCGTTTTTCGTCATGTATCTGTTTGGGTTTTCAATAAATGTGCTTACTTTGCTTGCTATTGTGCTTGCCGTGGGGTTGGTAGTGGACGATTCTATCGTGATGATGGAAAATATTTTCGTAAAAATAGAAAGCGGAATGACGCCTTTGGAGGCGGCATTCAAAGGCTCAAAGGAAGTTTTCTTTGCAATAATTTCCACAACAGCTGTTTTGGTATGCGTATTTATGCCCGTAGTTTTTCTCAGCGGACTAACAGGCAGGTTATTCCGCGAATTTGGCATTGCTATTGCAGGGGCGGTAGTTATTTCATCGTTTATAGCGCTAAGCCTCTCGCCGATGCTTTGTTCTAAAATGTTGAAACATCAGGAAAAGAAAAATTGGCTTTACCGCTCTACCGAAAAATTTTTCGTTGGGCTAACCAACGGGTACAGTAATGTGTTAAGCGGTTTTATTCGCAACCGATGGATGGCTATTGTGATAATCATTGGCGCTTTAGTGGCTATTTGGGTATTGTTTACGAATATAAGTTCGGAGTTGGCGCCGTTAGAAGATAGAAGTCAATTATCATTGAGGGTAGAAGTTCCGGAAGGTACGTCATACGAAACTTTAAACAGATTTATTGACGAAGTAGCCGATATGGTACAGGATTCGGTACCCGAACTGCAAGGTATGCAAACGATGGTTCGCGGTAATTTTGGTTTTGTTCGATGCTTTCTTGTTGATCCAACCATGCGAACGCGTACGCAACAGGAAATTGCCAACAAGTTGCAGGTAGATACCCGAAGTCTTACGAGGGGCAGAATAACCGTATCACAAGACCCTACCATTGGCGACAGGCGCGGCGGACAAGGCGTACAGTACGTCATACAGGCTTCTACATTGGACAAACTTAGAGATATTATTCCCGCATTTCTTGCCGAAGCCAACCAAGATCCTACATTTTCCTTTGTGAACGTTAATCTTAGATTTACAAGACCGGAACTTGTTGTGAGTATTGACCGTGAGAAGGCGCGATTGTTAAATGTATCCACTACGTCCATAGCGCAAACCATGCAATTAGCGTTTGCAGGAACGCGCATCGGCTACTTCACTATGGCAGGCAAACAGTACCAAATCATCTGCGAAGTAGACCGTGTAGACCGCAATGCGCCGAGTAGAATGCCCGCGCTTTACGTGCGCAACCAAAACGGCGCCATGATACAGTTGGACAACCTGTTGACCGATTCCGTTCAGAGTAATACTCCATCGCTTTTCCGTTTCAACCGCTATGTATCGGCAACCATTACAGCCAATATGGCAGCGGGATTTACGCTTGGCGACGGCGTTGATGCAATGCACGGTATCTCAAAACGCGTACTTGACGATAATTTCAAAACAGACCTTTCAGGACAGGCGCGCGAATTTTATGAAAGTTCAAACAGCATATTTTTCGCCTTCGGATTGGCGTTAATATTGGTATATTTAGTGCTTGCCGCACAGTTCGAGAGTTTTCGCGACCCGCTGATTATAATGCTTTCTATTCCGTTAGCGCTCGTGGGAACACTGTTTTCGCTGTGGTATTTCGACCAAACATTAAACATTTTCAGTCAGATAGGTATAATAATGCTTATCGGATTAGTTACCAAAAACGCTATTTTGATAGTTGAATTTGCCAATCAGCGACGCGATGCGGGCTATTCCGCACTCAAAGCAGTTAAAGACGCTGCGGTTTCGCGATTTCGCCCCATTCTGATGACAAACATTTCTACCGTTTTCGCAATCTTGCCGATAGCGCTTGCGCTTGGCGCAGGTTCGGAAAGCCGCGTTTCGATGGGTATTGCAGTGATAGGAGGATTGCTGTTCGGTATGGTTCTAACGCTGTTTGTTATACCGGTTATGTATATATTCATAACAAGCAAAACCAGAAAAATAATAAAAGCGGAAGATTATTTGTAATCAAGCTTTTGCTTTTTTTTATATTTTTTTTGTAAAAAAGTATTTTTGTACTATCTTTGCGGCGCGAAAAGATGACTATTCTCTGTAATAAAGATATATTGCGGGGTGGAGCAGTGGTAGCTCGTTGGGCTCATAACCCAAAGGTCGTAGGTTCGAGTCCTGCCCCCGCTACTTGAAAATCTCAAATAAAAAATTTGAGATTTTTTTGTTTATAAATATGGATTATTAAAAAAAATGCCTATATTTGTGCCGTCATATTTGTAAAAATGGATAAAGTATCGCTTAATGTATTAGGCATTTCATTCAACCAAACACAATCAAGCGCGTATGCGTTAGTGCTTGGCGAAGAAAATGGAAACAGACGCATTCCAATAATTATTGGAGGGTTTGAGGCTCAGGCTATTGCTATACAGTTGGAAGGACTGAATACGCCTCGTCCGTTGACGCACGATTTGTTTCATACTTTTGCTATGGAATATGGCGTATTTGTAGAATCAGTGTTTATTTTCCGTTTGGAAGAAGGGATTTTTTATTCTAAATTAATCTGTTCAAACGGCGGCAAGCGCGTAGAACTTGATGCGCGCACATCTGATGCCATCGCCTTGGCGTTGAGGTTCGGATGCCCTATATATACTACCGCAGATATTTTGGAACGCTCAGGCATTGTCTTTTCAGGCGAACCTGTCAGACAAGGCGGTCAGCAACCGCGTGGAAAAGCAAAGAAAAAAACCGATTTGCAGTACATGGATGTTCCCGAATTGGAAGTATTTTTGAACGAAGCAATAGTAAACGAAAATTACGAACAGGCTTCAAAAATACGAGACGAAATTAAAAAAAGAAAACGAGATGCATAGCGCCGTTTTTTCAGTAGAGTATATAAGGCGTTTAGCGGTATTTGTGATACCGATTTTAATATTTTTTTCCTGCGGACGTAAATACAATACCCAAATCCCGATTGACGATGCTATTGATGTTTCACGCATTCAAAGAGAGGTTTTATTACGTGTAAATCAGGAATTTATAGAAGAAGAAATGCAAGTTATAGAAACGTTTGTCGAAAGTAAAAACTGGAAAATGGAAATTACCGAATCGGGCTTGTGGTACGAGATTTACAGTAGTGGAAACGGTGAAAAAGCGGTTACGGGAAGTACAGTAACCCTTGAATACACGTTATCACTATTAGACGGCTATGTTTGTTATTCATCGGAAGAGTTCGGTACATTATCATTCAGATTGGGGTTTGGCAACGTGGAATCAGGGTTAGAGGAAGGCGTTTTGTTAATGCGCGCGGGCGACAAGGCGCGTTTCATAATGCCGCCGCATTTAGCGCACGGACTAATTGGCGACGCCGATTGTATCCCCATGAGGGCAATCATAATATATGATGTAGAATTAACGGAAATATCATCAATAACAGAATAATAATGAAAAAAACAGATAAAATAACGCGAAATATCAAACAAATCATTCGTCATTTCGGAACTATATCAGGTTTTTTTCTGCTATTACTTCTTTTTTCGTGCAACGGTTTGTTCATGGACGAACAAAAGTCCAACACGGCAAAGAACAATTTTGACCTTTTGTGGAAAATAATTGATGAGAGGTACTGTTTTTTTGAAGAAAAAGGAGTAGACTGGAATCAGATGTATGAAAAATACAGCCAACGAATAAATTTTAACGATATCGAACCTGCGTCGCCGCATTTGTTCAGTGTGATGGTTTTTATGTTGGAGGAGTTGCGAGATGGTCACGTCTGTTTAGACGATGGATTGTTCGGCTCGCGTTGTTACACGGGTTGGCAAGGCAGTCCTGCCGATAATACTAATTTTCATTCACCTGCTTCTCTTTCAGGAACTACTGAAATCCGCAGCGGATTATCTACATTTAGAATTTTGCCGGAATCAATCGGCTATATCCGTTGTCCGTCGTTTTCAGAAAAGTTCAATCGCAATGATTTGGAAAAAGCAATTGCCGGATTTGAAGGATTGGGATTAAAGGGTTTAATCATTGATATTCGCGGCAATGGCGGCGGATATGTTTCGGAGGCATATTTACTTGCATCGAAATTTGTTAGCGAAAAAACCAAAGTAGGTTATGCGCGCTACAAAATAGGGAAAAGACACGACGATTTCAGCGAATTTTTTGCGCGACACATCGAGCCAGATGGAGCCGTGTTCTCCGGAAATGTCGTAATTCTCACTAACAGACGAGTGTATAGCGCTGCAAATATGTTTGTTTCAATTATGAAATGTTTGCCGCAGGTATACATTATTGGCGACCTAACAGGCGGCGGAGGCGGTGCGCCAATATCTGCCGAGTTGTTGAACGGCTGGACTGTAAAATTTTCTACAAATCCGGTATTTGACACTGAAAAAGAAAGTATAGAACAGGGCGTACTACCACATCAAATCATAACAAATGGAGCAAATAATAGAGACAACGTTTTTGAAGCAGCAAGACAATGGATATTAGAGAGATAGGAAAATCAGGTTTGATTAGCAAATTAACAGCAGAATTAAAATCATCGCAGCCCTCTACATTGAAGGGCATAGGCGATGACGCGGCAATTTTAAAATATGGCGAAACAGCCATTGCAATAACCACAGATACGTTGATTGAGGGCATAAATTTCGATTTGACGTATGCGCCTTTGCAACATTTGGGTTACAAAGTGGCAACAATCGGATTTTCCGACATTTATGCGATGAACGCGAAACCTCGTCAGTTGCTTGTATCTATTGCTGTGTCTGCAAAGTTTTCGGTTGAGGCTTTGGAACGTCTCTATCAGGGAATAAAACTCGCGTGTGAGCGGCACGGAGCCGATTTGGTTGGCGGCGACACTGTGCCGTCAGTTACAGGGCTTGCCATAACAGTTACTGCCATTGGCGAAATAGAGACCGACAAAATTACATATCGCAACACAGCGCAATGCGGCGACTTGATATGCGTTTCAGGCAGCTTGGGCGCAGCATACATAGGATTGCAAATACTTGAACGCGAAAGAAAACTTTTTGACCAAGACCCGACAATACAGCCGCAATTAGACAACTACGGCTATGTTGTTGGTCGTCAGTTAAAACCCGAAGCGCGTAAGGATATTGTTGATTTTTTAGCCTCTGTGGGCTTGAAGCCGACCGCAATGATTGATATTTCTGCAGGATTATCGCCCGATTTGTTGAATATTTGCAATTCATCGGGGGTTGGCTGCGAAATTCACCATCATAAGATACCTATTGCCGATGAAACGGTTGCCGCCGCCGCCGAACTTCATCTTGAGCCGATTGTGATTGCGCTTAATGGAGGCGCCGATTACGAATTGTTGTTTACCGTCCCCGTAACGGACTACGAAAAAGTGTTGAAAAACGGAGATATTTCAATCATAGGATATATAAAGGAGCAGCAAGACGGCTGTTATTTAGTAACCGAAACCGGCTCAAGGATTAATATTGCCCCTTAACACACAAGCGCATTTTTAGGCGAAACTTGCTATTACTGTTTGATTGCCTTTTGAAATTTGACCAAGTTCAACGTTTATTTTTACGTCAAGCGGCAGAAAAATATCTACTCGCGAACTGAATTTGATAAAACCAAAATCGGCGCCTTGAACAGCCTTGTCGCCTGTTTTTGAATATGTTACAATTCGTCGCGCCACAGCGCCCGCTATCTGACGAAATAATATTTCCTGTCCGTTTGCGGCTTTCACTACTACCGTTGACCGCTCGTTCAGCAACGACGCCTTCGGATGCCACGCAACCATGTATTTGCCCGGATGATATTTGGAATAAGTCACTTCGCCGCTTACAGGGTAACGATTGACATGCACGTTGAGAGGCGACATGAAAATTGATACCTGTATACGCTTGTCGAGGAAATATTCGCTTTCTTCAACTTCTTCTATCACAACAATTTTACCATCGGCAGGGGCGAATATTTTGTTATCATCGGGCGTCAAACTTCTATCGGGATTACGAAAAAACCAAACTATCAGGCAAAATACGGGTAACGACGCAAAAGCAGTAAAAATTGATACCCACGTTTGCAAACAAAAATGGCAAACAAGCACATTTAAACCTGTCAGTAACAGTAAGGTAATGAGGATAGTACTATATCCTTCGCGATGAATTTTCATATTGATAATATTTTTTACACATTATTTTGAATACAGCAATTTTTGATGATATTGGTTTACCAGAGCGGACTCGGATATACGCCTTCTTCGGTAAGTTTTTTAAGGCGGTCAACCACAAATGAACGGTCATCTCTGTAAGTTATTCCAAACCATTCTGCCGTACTACTCAGCACTTTAACCGTTGCTATTTTCTCGTCTATCAGTTTGCTTGCTGCCGATGGAATATACAATTCCGATTTCAGGTCGTTGCCGCGTACTTCAATAAATTCTTCAAACATAATTTTCAGATATTTGAAAAAAACAGGCGTAAAACCCCAAAAATTCATTGATACTATTTGGTTTTCGGACAAAAAGTGTTTTACTCCGTCGGCGTCTTCATAACAAATTTCAGAGCCAATACGCTTGATATGCGTACATTCTGTTACTTTTAGCAGGTTGTCATTCTCATCGGTTTGGCAAACGCCTCTCGACACGAATCCATGTTCGGACAGAGTGCGAGCCAAGTGATAGCCTACCATACAGAAATTTGTATCATCGTTTTTCTGTTGATTGAGATACGTTGCCATCTGTTTGAAAGCGTCTGCGCCGTAGAAGTCGTCGCCATTTATTACGCAAAACGGCTCGTTTATTACTCCGTCAGCCATTAATACGGCATGACCGGTTCCCCACGGCTTAACGCGCTCGGGATGATATTTTGCGCCTTTGGGAACATGCTCTATTTCCTGCAACACGTACTCTAATTCGATTTTATCGCCATACTTGTTGAAAAAAAATTGTTTAAATTCTTCTTCAATAGATTTGCGAATTACCATCACCACCTTTCCGAAACCTGCACGTATGGCGTCGTAAATCGAATAATCAATTATTGTTTCACCTGCGGGACCAAGCGCGTCAATCTGTTTTAAACCTCCGTAGCGACTGCCCATACCAGCTGCTAACACTAAAAGCGTAGGTTTTGTCATTATATTTTTATATTTTTTTATAAAGTGCAAATTAAGCATTGAAAATTTTCGCAAAAATAAACAAATTTTCAATAGATTTCAGTTGTCAGCAAAAAAAACTGAAAACTATTTCGTATCTTTGCCGCAATAATTAACTCAAATGGCGAAGCATTAAACCTTTTTAAATACATAAAAACAACATGAAATTATTATTGATAAGTAATTCGACCAATGTCGGCGAGGCATATTTAGATTATCCGAAGGGACAGATCAAGAGTTTTTTGGGCGAAAAGTCCGTAAATGCGCTGTTTGTGCCGTATGCAGGGATAATGTTTTCTTATGACGATTACGAAAAGAAAGTAAAAGGGCGATTTTCGGAAATAGGACATGATGTTACGGGTATTCATCGTTACGACGACCCCGTAAAAGCAGTGGAAGACGCCGATGCTATTGTTGTTGGCGGCGGAAATACGTGGAAATTGGTGCAGATGCTTCATTACAACAAATTGATGGAAGCCATACGCGCAAAAGTTCTGGCTGGAACGCCTTATGTTGGCTGGAGCGCCGGCAGTAACATAACATGTCCTACGTTACGCACTACCAACGACATGCCTATTATCAATCCGACAAGTTTTGATACGCTCAATTTAGTTCCGTTCCAAATCAATCCGCACTATTTGGACGTTCAACCCGAAGGACACGGCGGCGAAACACGCGAAGACCGTATCCGCGAGTTCATTGAAATAAATCCCGATGTGTACGTTGTAGGGTTGAGAGAAGGCACAATGTTTTGGTTAGAAAACAATAAACTCACGCTCATAGGGAAAAAATCTGCGCGTATTTTCAGAAAAGGCGATGCACCACAAGAACTTGACGCATCGGCAAATTTCTCTTTTTTGATAAAGAACACGCAACGAAAAAATTAAGCCAATATTTATCAACATTCACAACATCCCGGCGGAACAAATTGTATTTTTAAAAACACTTTGATACACAATGATTTAACACTATCATTTTGCTCTATGGGGTATGATTTAGAGCGGAAACTTTGTCCAGTTTAGTCTGCTTTTGACCTGCCCATGTCTGCATAAAATTTTGGTGCAACATGAAACCCTGCATTTACTAAACTGCAAATTATGAGCGACTTGCAAAAAATGTTGATTTTTTTTTGGTGTTCGGAATATTTTTTGCCTGTTTTTAGCCCCTTTTTGCCTGTTTTTTGATGAAAATTAGCATTTATATGCTGAATATAAGCACGTTATCAAATCTTTACTGAATTTGACCTGTTTTTGCCATTTTTGAA
>Ga0099364_10006709_pt1 | contig 16672 bp, 13 predicted proteins | sample TergutTh196P3_FD_73070 | JGI IMG/M metagenome (GOLD analysis project Ga0099364, IMG submission 73070) | Microcerotermes parvus P3 segment gut microbial communities from Pointe-Noire, Republic of the Congo - Th196 P3 | ecosystem: Host-associated > Arthropoda: Insects > Digestive system > Gut ... | reverse complement strand
TCCAGTTCCCAGGCGAAATCCGCAAGGTCATCTACACGACCAATGCCATCGAATCGTTGAACGCGAGCTTGCGTAAGCTGACGCGAAACCGCAAAATCTTCCCTAACGACGAAAGCGTGTTCAAGGCAATGTATCTGGCAATACGGCAATGCGCTGACAAATGGAAGACGATTCATCACTGGAAGCCCGCTTTGCAGGTCTTTCAAATCGTCTTCGGCGAAGACAGGCTTCCGGTAAATGAGTTGTAGAAGTTATGAGTCAAACCAGATTGACACAGTTCGATTTACACACCCCAGAGTTCCAGTAAATGAGTTATGAAACAAACCAAATTGACACAGTTCGATTTACACACCCAGGGATGATATTAGTGGATATAGACCTCTGCCTTTCCCGTCATAGAACGGTGACAATGTTGGAGTTTGCTATGCTTCACCCAATCTAAGCGGCTACCTTCCTCCGACACTGAACTCCCCGGCTTTATAGCTGCCTTGGAAAATATTTATATTCTTACCAGTTAGTTTTACCACCTCCTGATTAAGTAATTGATATTTGTGATCACCAGTACGATAGGCATAATGTCCTCCAGACTTAATGATACGAACTGACCCAGCACCTTCAACTTTAGAAATACCATTACCGGACAAAACTATCGCTGCGAATTTTGCTCCTGAGTCTCGTTTTAATATCCAGCGAACAGGCTCATAAGAACTCAGTACTAAAACAATCGGTTTTTCAGATGCCTTGGCTGCAATGATTACTTTTCCATGTTTATGCTCTCTTCTATCTTGATCTCGCTCATACAATCCTTCATAAACACCAATAGCTTCAATCTGCGCATTCTCAGACAACTTAACCAGCAGATTATCTTGATTAGCAACAGGTACATTGGGTCGAGTGCTTGAAGAAAGGGGTTTAGTTGCATCCTTTGGCTGGTGCAATTCTAATAACAATTCGTGAATTTGCCTTGCAATTCGATCAAGTTCGAGCTCTAGTTTACGTCGCGCACGTGGGTCGGTTTCTGCTGCATGTTGTGCAATTGTGCGATTCAGATTAGCCTGTGCTTCATTTAGCGCATTTTCTAACACACGTTCGCGTTCCTGTGCTGCAAATATCTCTTGCTTAGTTTGCATTTCAAGCCGCGATTGCAGTTGTTTCAGTTTGGTCTGCTCTACAAGTTGCTCCAAATTATCCATTTTAATTTGCGCTTCATCCAGCAGCACTCGCCGACGTTCCAGATCAGCTTGCGCTTCAAGTCGCGCAAGTTCGCGTTCCAGAATAAAATCATTAAGGAGTGAGTATAATGGCTGAGGCTCACCTAGTGTCAATGAGTCTCCAAACCATAGATGGCTCTCTCTTCGCATAAAACCGGTTCGTCCTGCTAATTCAAAAATAATCCCTTTATTTCCCTCTTTTGTCTCAACTGGTGCTAATGTAGATTGTGCAATATCAAATACCCAAGGTAGAGTATCGATTCTGTTTACAGGATGGAATGAGTAAACCAGCACAGTACTTTCGCTTAGCTTAGCATATTGATTTGCAAGGAAATCGCCAGTTTCCCAAAGAGTTTCATGACCTGTTTCAAGATTGAATAATACAAAATCTCTCCCTGAAACCAGAAAAATTGCTTTGCCATCAAACATTAGCGTAGGAGTACTTGAAGTAACGCCTCCTTTTTGAAATTTAAATTGCTTGATAGTCGACCATTGAACAATATCGCCATCTGCTCGCTTACATTCCACAAGTGAAAATTCTCTTGCAGACCCGATTAAAACCTGACATGGAGAGTCTTGTACAACAAGCCCCCAAGTTTGATTTTTATCCATTGCAGATACAGGGGTGATTTTTCCCAACTTAAAATCAACCAGAACTACATTTTCGCTTTTGGTTTCTTTAGCTAAAACAGCGGAAAGAGAAGGAAGCCAGGCGAAAACTTTGTTGATTCTTGGCGTTTCCCACAGCTTATCACCAGTTTCGTTGTCAAAGAAGGTTATCCCTTTGTTATATTCGCTTACTATAGATGAAATACGACCATTTGGAGAAAGCCGTATGTTCCACCACGATGCACTCGACATCGGTCGCAATGAAGCTATTTTATTTCCGCCAGGAATTTCAATTGAGACCAACTCTGATTTAGTTCCAAGTAATACAGCAACGCCGGCGTTTGCGGCACCAACCCCCCCATATACGCTAATCCCATCAATATTTGGAATTTTTTGCGGTGATCCCAGTTCAGTCAGTGGTCGCAATGGGGGTTCCGAGAAACGAGCAGCAACCAGTTGAATACCTAAAAACTCCAATAACTCAAGGTCTTGATTGTGCAAACATTCCCGGTCAAATGGCATTTCCCTTACAGCATTAATTGTGTCAAATCGTCCGATGTATGTATTTTTTGCGCAATTTAATGCGCGGAGATCTAGCCTGAAAGCATATTGCTCTTCGAACAACTTAGCCGCCTTTTTGTCTTTCTCAACCAATGCACGCATATTGTCTACTGCTACTCGTACTTCAGATTTTGGCAGGAACGCAATATTTATTTTTTCAGATGGCGACAAGAAAATGGCGTTTACTTCAGAACATCCTGATATGAAGAAACACCACAGAATTAGAAAAAAAATCTTAAGCATCACCATTCCATTTGATAAATATTGCTGGTTTTTTAATCTGTCCGGTTTTGTAGCGCGTGCAGGTTATGGGTTGGCTTGCAAGCCTCAACTTACTGCCTCCCCAACAGCAAAAACTCCATCAATGCCTTTTGCGCGTGCAGGCGGTTTTCCGCCTCTTCCCAAACGACCGATTGCGGGCCGTCAAGGACGCTCGATGTTACTTCCTCGCCCCGGTGCGCCGGCAGGCAGTGCATGAATACGGCTCTCTTATCGGCAATAGCCATCATTTCATCATCCACCCGCCAGTCGGCAAAGGCTTTCATCCTTGCCGCGTTTTCCTCCTCGTATCCCATCGAAGTCCACACATCGGTTGTCACCAGATGCGCGCCACACGCCGCCTCCATCGGGTCGGCAAACAGGCTGACATGCGTATTGCCCGCCATGAATTCCGGCTTGATTCCATAACCTTCCGGCGATGAAACATGTACCTGAAAATCCAGAATTTCGGAAGCCTGCAACCAGGTGTTGCACATATTGTTGGCGTCTCCCACCCAGGCCACAGTTTTGCCCTGAATCGGGCCACGCTGCTCAATAAAGGTAAAAATATCCGCAAGCACCTGGCAGGGATGATATTCATTGGTCAGCCCATTGATGACGGGAACACGGGAATGGGCCGCAAAACGATCCACAATTTCCTGCCCGAAGGTACGGATCATCACAATGTCGCTCATCCGGGAAATAACTTCCGCTGAATCCTCAATAGGCTCGCCCCGCCCCAGTTGCGAATCACGGGTATTGAGATAGATCGGCGAGCCGCCCAACTGCTGAAAGCCCGCTTCAAAAGAAAGACGGGTACGGGTGCTGGCCTTCTCGAAAATCATGACCAGGGTACGATCAAACAGAACATGGTGCGGTTCGTAACGTTTGAACTTTTCCTTGATGACACGCGCCCGCTCAAACAGATAATCAAATTCGTCGCGCGAAAAATCCTTGAATTGGAGATAGTGTCGCAAAGTCATGATGGTTCAGCCTTTCAGAAAATTGCGGATCAGGGGTACAAGCTTCCCAATCAATTCCCGCGCCTCGACTTCGGAAAAGATCAAGGGCGGCAGAAGACGAATTACTTTATCATGAGTAACGTTGATAAGCAGCCCCGCTTCCAATGCCTTGACCACCAACTCCGGACAGGGACGATCCAATTCTATCCCCAGCATCAAGCCTCGCCCGCGAATTTCCATGACCCCGGCCACGTTCGCCAGCGCCCCGGTCAATTCGCGTTTCAGCCAATCGCCCATTTTGAGCGCGTTCGCCAGCAAGCCTTCCGCTACTATGGTCTCAATCGTCGTCAGCGCCGCTACCGAGGCGAGGGGATTGCCGCCAAAGGTGGAACCGTGATTGCCGGGGCTAAATAGCCCGGCAGCGTGGCCACCCGCCAGACATGCGCCAATCGGCACGCCGGAACCCAGCCCCTTGGCGAGCGTCACAATATCCGGCAGGATTCCGGCATGTTGAAAACCAAACCATTTACCAGTGCGCCCCGTGCCGCATTGCACTTCGTCAACCGCCAAAAGCCAGCCGTGCTCATCGCACAGGATTCGCAAGGCAGATAAGTATTCATCGCTCACAAGATTGATCCCGCTCTCGCCCTGAATAACCTCAAGCATCACTGCCACTACGTCGCGGTTCTCTGAAGCGACTTGGCGCACTGCGTCAATATCGCCATAGGGAACCCGGATGAATCCCGGAACCAGCGGCTCGAAACCGGCCTGCGCCTTGCTGTTGCCGGTAGCCGAAAGAGTTGCCAGCGTGCGCCCGTGAAAGGCGTGCTCCATGACGATGATTGTCGGTAGCGCAATGCCTTTTTTGTGTCCGTAAAAACGCGCGAGCTTGATCGCAGCCTCGTTGGCCTCACAGCCGGAATTGCAGACAAATACCTCGGCAAGCCCGGAAATTTCTGCCAGTCTTTCCGCAAGCGCCTCCTGTTCCGGTATCCGATAGATGTTGGAAACATGCAGCAATCTACCGGCTTGCCGATTCAACGCATTCAGAAGCGACGGATGCGCGTGTCCCAGGGTATTGACCGCGATGCCCGCCAGCGCGTCCAGATAGACCTTGCCTTCGGTGTCCGTCAGATAACAGCCCCTGCCTTCGACAAAGGCTACCGGCTGGCGATTGTAGGTATTCATCAGGTGAGACATGATTTGCCTTATACATGAGCGTAGCACAATGCCTGAAATCAGGCGTCCGATACGCTTTTCATGGAAAAGTCTTTGATTTTAATGGAAGGCAAACGCCTTGTACATGATACAAGGGCACTTAACGCCTATGCCGCACGCTCAAAAACGCCGCTTAATCGTCAACGTGCCGTCCTTATGCCGCACTTCCATATGTTTTAAAAAGTTCATCCCCAATACGATAAAGGGACGATTTATGCCCTCTTCCTCAACAATCGCGTCGACATTGTGTAAGGTGATAATATCGCCTACTGTAACGGTATCCAGTTTGAGCAGTAAAATCTTTTCATTCGTGCGCGCATATCTGGAAGCCCTGGCCTTACTCAAATCCAGCCCCAGCTCTCTCGCATGGCTTAGTTTCATATGAATTTGCTCAGCGCCAGTGTCAACGAGGAATCGCACTTCTGCCAGCCCATTGATGATCCCGTTCGTAAAAAATCGTCCATCATTGTCCGCCGACAGCGTCACTATCGCGCCATTGCTTTTATCATTGGTTTTTTTCAGCACCAATGTGTCGCCTCGAACCTGCATTTCCACATGCTTTAAAAATGCCATCCCCAGCAGAATAAAGGGGCGATTCTCACCTTGTTCTTGAACAATTGCATCAATATTGTGCAAGGTTATATCACCGACTGTGACGGTATCCAGTTTGACATACCAGATTTTCTCATTATTATGCGCATATCTGGAAGTCCTGGCTCCGCTCAAATCCAGTCCCAGACTTTTCGCATGACCCAGGTCCATGACAATATTTTCAGCGCCGGTATCAACAATAAATCGTGCCGTTTTTCCATTGACTAAACCATGCGTAATAAACGGTTTTCCGTACCCTTCCGCGATCAATGTCACCGTCGCGCCTCTGCTCAATGCCACCGTCACATCGGAAACCTTGCCCCCCGCGTTTTTCCCTATGCGCAAGGTATGAAGCCTGCCATCTATTTCAACCTTTGCGCTATTTGCCTCTACCGCCAGCAGCTTGATGCCGTTATAGCTTTGCCCGACAGACATCGAACGAGGAGGCGCGCCATCAATCGCCAATAATGCCTTGTTGCCGATAACCCCAAGAAAGTCAACGTCAGCAGCATACGCAACCGCGCCCTTGAAAACTGCCATCACGACTATAAGAGCCGCACAGAATCCACATTTCACGGGTATCGGTACACGCAAACTTGTCATCATTTTTCTAGCTTTGTCTTATCCTGGAAAACCGCCTGACAATTTTACCCCCGCCTTGCCGCTACAACGCCGTTAACATCGTGAATCTGTCCCAGGGTACGTTGCAATTGCGACAGGTTTTTCACTTCCACAGTAAAGCTCATTCTGGCCCTGCCTTGTTTGGACTGGGTATGCACGCCGATCACGTTGATTTTTTCCCTGGCGAAAATTTCTGAAATGTCGCGCAGCAAGCCCTGCCGGTCATGGGCGTCTACGACAATATCGGTCGCAAAAAAACCGCCTGTTTCGGCATTGCCCCATTTTGTTTCAATTACCCGTTCAGGCTGCAAGGCGGCAAGGTGCTGAAAGTTGGCGCAATCCACGCGATGAATGGAAACGCCCTTACCTCGCGTGACAAAGCCTTCAATCGCGTCCGGCGGCGCGGGCTTGCAGCACCGCGCAAGCTGAGTAAGCAATTGCCCGACGCCTACAATGAGAATTCCGCTGCCCGCAGGGTTTTTTGTCGCGCTCCGCACAGGAACCAACAATTGATCCGCTTCTTCTTCCGTCTTTTTGTCAGCGCGGACAACATTCTGGAACTGCCGCCAATTGAGTTCGTTACGCGCGGCAGCGATGAACAGATCTTCGCTCCTGGTCAACCCCAGACGACGCGCGATTTCCTCGATATTCGCCCCGCTCTGTCCCAGGCGTTGCAGCTCACGGGTAATCAGGGCGCTGCCTTCGCCGATGGTTTCTTCCAGGGCGCGGCTGGCAAACCACTGCCGCACCTTGGCGCGCGCCCCCTTGGTATGCAGATAGCCCAGTGAGACATTGAGCCAGTCACGTGACGGGCCGCCCTGCTTGGCCGCAATGATTTCGATTCGCTGTCCGGTCTTTAATTTCGTATTGAGCGGAACCAAAGCCCCATCGACCCGCGCCCCCCGGCAGTGATGACCGAGGTCGGAGTGCACCCGGTAAGCAAAGTCAACCGGCGTCGCGCCGCGCGGCAGGTCAATCACCCGTCCCTGCGGCGTCAACACATAGATGGTTTCATCCAGCGCGGCCTGCTTGTAATAGCGCAGCCAATCGGAGCCGTCCGTAACCTCATCCTTCCAGGTTAACAACTGACGCAGCCATGCTATCTTCTCGTCGTAATTGTCGCCCGTTGTTTTGCCGCCTTCCTTGTAGCGCCAATGGGCGGCAACGCCCAGTTCGGCATGGCGGTGCATCTCCCGCGTGCGAATCTGCACTTCCAATGAACGTCCATCCGGGCAACGCACGGCAGTATGAAGCGAACGATAGAAATTGCCCTTGGGATTGGAAATGTAATCGTCAAATTCCCTGGGGATCGGCGTCCAGATATTGTGCGCGACTCCCAACGCGGTATAGCACTCCTTTATATCTTCAACGATAACCCGAAGCGCCCGGATGTCGTACAACTCGGAAAATTCCAGGTCTTTTTTCCGCATCTTGTTCCAGATGCTGTAGATATGCTTTGGTCGTCCGTACACTTCCGCCTGAATATCAAGCGTTAAGAGTTCGTTTTTCAGACGCTCGCTGGCCTCCTGAATGAAGCCTTCACGCTCAATGCGCGTCTCATCCAGCATCTGCGCGATTTTTCTGTAGATGTCAGGATGCAGGAAACGAAAAGACAAATCCTCCAGTTCCCATTTCAGTTCCCAAACCCCCAGCCAGTTGGCAAGCGGCGAATAGACCTCCAGCGTTTCCCGCGCCATTTCGACGCGCAGTCCATCAGGATTGATTGCGTAATAACGTAAGCTCTGGGCGCGCGAAGCCAGACGCAACAAGACGACGCGGATATCCTCCACCATAGCCAGCAGCATTTTGCGCAGAATTTCCACCTGAGCGCGGATTTCCTGCGGATTTTTGCTTCCGCTTGCCATGGAATCCCTGGTAACCGGGCGCAAGCGGTGCAAACGGGAAACACCCTGCACCAGTTGGGTCACGTCGCGCCCGAATGTCCCTTCCAGCCGATTAAGCGCGTTTTCATCATGGGCAGGCAGGGTAAACAACAAGGCAGCCAGGCGGGAAGGCGCGTCCAGTTTCAACCCGGCGACAATCAATGCCATGCCGAGCGCGTGATCGAACGTCCCTTCCCCGCTTCCCAGAGTTGCCTTGCCATAAGCCTTTCGGGCGCACAAAAACGCCTCCGTCACTTGCGCGGCGGCGTTCGCCTCCAGCCCGGCGGTCAGAGTTTCCAGAAAGTGTTGATCGCCGCTCTGCGCGACTACGGAATGAGTAACAAAAACCATGGCGCGGGATTATACGGCGGATGTCATACGAGGGGTAGGTGAATTTTTGCCTTACCATGAGTATTCCATGTGTAGATGCCAATTCCATAGGTTGAAACTATCGCTCCGCTCACCCCAATCTACCGCGCTACCGCGCTTATCTGGCGCGGCCTGTTTTGCTGGTAGTCGGCAAGGGCTTACCAACCCGCCACTTGCTTGCGATAGCTTGCCCTTCCTCGATTTGGGCGGGCGCCATCTCTTTGGCTATGAGATCACGATTATGCGCCGCGTCCTTATATCCATTTGTCGCCGCAAGGTTGAAAAGCGCATAGGCAAGCACGTAGTCCTGCGGCACGCCTCGTCCATTGTCATACATGCCCCCCAGATTGAACTGGGCAAGCGCATATCCCTGTTCCGCCGCCTTTTGATACCAATTCACCGCCTGCCGATAATCCTGCGGCACGCCTCGTCCATTGGAATACATGACCCCCAGATTGTTCTGGGCTTCCGCACGCCCCTGCTCCGCCGCCTTACGATACCAGTTGACCGCCTGCCGATAATCCTGCGGCACGCCTCGTCCATTGTCATACATGAAGCCCAGATTGAACTGGGCAGGCGCATATCCCTGCTCCGCCGCCTTTTGATACCAATTCACCGCCTGCCGATAATCCTGCGGCACGCCTTGTCCATTGGAATACATGACCCCCAGATTGGTCTGGGCATCCGCATTTCCCTGCTCCGCCGCCTTGCGATACCAGTTGACCGCCTGCCGATAATCCTGCGGCACCCCTTGTCCTCTCTCATACATGTTCCCCAGATTGTGCTGGGCAGACGCATCTCCCTGCTCCGCCGCCTTTTGGTACCAATTCACCGCCTGCCGATAATCCTGCGGCACACCTCGTCCATTGTCATACATGAACCCCTGATTGGTCTGGGCACGCGCATGTCCCTGCTCCGCCGCCTTTTGGTACCAATTCACCGCCTGCCGATAATCCTGCGGCACGCCTTGTCCATTGGAATACATGACCCCCAGATTGTACTGGGCAGACGCATCTCCCTGCTCCGCCGCCTTTTGGTACCAATTCACCGCCTGCCGATAATCCTGCGGCACGCCTTGTCCATTGGAATACATGATCCCCAGATTGTACTGGGCAGACACATCTCCCTGCTCCGCCGCCTTTTGATACCAATTCACCGCCTGCCGATAATCCTGCGGCACACCTTGTCCTAAGCAGTGCCTAACCCCAAGATAAAACTGAGCACGTGCATTCCCTGCCGTTGCCATTTGAGTTAATTCAGGCAGGGGCAAGTTTTCGTAATTCGGCTCCTCTGCGTAAACCGCAAGGGCAAAGCAAATCACAAACAAGCCTATGCACCAGCGTATCACCCGAAACATCTCGTTCCTCCTGATTGTCCAGAAAATAATATTCTACCAGCATTCCCATGAATTGAATCATCCCGGTCAGAATGCCCAGGGCAATCGCACACACAGATGTCGTAACCCTTGAAAGTATTGGAATCGCCGTAATTTCTGGAACATCCGGGAGCGCCAGGCACTAGCCCGGCTGTTAACCTCGTAGCCGCGCTGGCGCGCGGCGCTCCCAGCCAAGCAGCATCGTCACTTTGGGTTAAATGCGATTGCCCTGTCAAAATGACTGACATATCGTGCGCTTGCTCTCACAAACCAGTATGATTAGCCCGTTTTCCGCCATGTCCGTACCCGATGCTTACTTATCTTCTGCGCCGTCTTGCCTACGCAATCCCTATTCTTCTAGGGGTTAACCTGCTGACGTTCGCGTTGTTCTTCATGGTCAACACCCCCGACGACATGGCGCGGATGCAGTTGGGCGTAAAACGGGTAACAGCGGAAGCGATTGAGAACTGGAAGCAGGAGCGCGGCTACCATTTGCCGCTCCTCTGGAACGGGCAGACAGGCGGACTGGAAAAGGCGACGCAGACCATTTTCTTCACCAAATCGGCGCGGATGTTCATCGGCGACTTCGGCGCCGCCGAAGACGGACGCGACATAGCCCGCGAAATCAGGACACGGATGATGCCTTCGCTCCTGATAGCCCTGCCGACTTTCCTGATCGGTATCGCCGTCGCCGTCACCCTTGCGCTTTTCCTCGCCTTTTTTCGCGCGACAAGACTGGATTTCTGGGGCGTCTCCCTTGCCGTCGCGCTGATGTCCATCTCCGGTCTTTTCTACATCATCGGCGGACAATATCTGTTTGCCAAAATCCTGCTGCTCGTCCCCATCTCCGGATTCGGCGACGGACTGGACGCCTGGCGCTTCGTGATCCTGCCGGTTGCCATCGGCGTCGTCAGCGGAATCGGGGCAAATGTCCGCTGGTATCGCACCATCTTTCTCGAAGAAACGAACAAGGAATACATCCGCGCCGCCCGCGCCAGAGGACTGCCGGAAACCGCCATATTCTTCCGCCATCTCCTGAAAAACGCGATGATCCCGATTTTGACCGGCGTCGTGGTCGTCATCCCCTCCCTGTTCATGGGTTCGCTCCTGATGGAATCGTTCTTCGGCATTCCCGGTCTTGGCAGCTACACCATTGACGCCATCAACGCGCAGGATTTCTCCGTCGTTCGCGCCATGGTTTTCATCGGTTCCGTCCTCTACATTCTGGGGCTGATACTCACCGATTTTTCCTACACCCTGGTTGATCCACGCATACGCTTTGCATAATGTCTATTCAGGTCGTTTTCCTCTGGTCTGATATCCTGCTTTGGCTGCTCTGTTTTGCCGCCCTGGTTTTTGGCCTGCGTTCCATGCGGGTTATCCATCTTGCTCGCGGCTGGGCAAAGCTCGCCAGAAATCCCGTTGCCACAGGCACGGCAACCGTGCTTGCCGCCTTTTTGCTGGTGGGACTCCTTGATTCTCTCCACTACCGCGAAGCCCTGCCGCCCACGTCAGACATTGAGCAGAACGCGGAAATCCGCTATGGCGTGGAAGTCATTTCCGCTCTGGATTATTTCCTTCACCCTCTACGAACCCAACACGAAAAGACTTACTCCGCCCCCTTCGCCACCCGCCTTTATGCTATGGAAAGCGTGGAAACGCCCACAGGTGTCACCCGCATTTATCCCCGCCTCGCCTACGGAGGCGCGTATCTGGATGACGAGAGCGACAAAATGGCGGACATATTAACGCGCCTCATGACCGGCATTTTCCTTGCCCTCATCCTCTCTGCCGTCCTGTTCATTGTCTTTAGACATACCTTGCGGACAAAATATCCCGGCTTTGCCTGGCAAGGCATGTTGGCGGCCTTGTGCGGCATTGCCCTGATCTTTCTGCCGCTCTTTTTCCTGACCGACGGCTATCATGCGCTGGGGACGGACAAGGTAGGACAGGATGTGCTCTATCAGGCATTGAAAAGCGTCCGCACCGCGCTCATCATCGGCCTGGTCACGACGCTGGTCATGCTGCCGATTGCCGTGCTTCTGGGAATTGCCGCAGGCTACTTTCGCGGTTGGATTGACGACATCATCCAGTACATCTACACCGTACTCAATTCAATTCCCGGCGTGCTCCTGATTGCCGCCGCCGTGCTGATGATGCAGGTCGTCATTGACACTCATCCCGAATGGTTTTCCACGGCGGCGGAACGCGCCGATCTTCGCCTGCTCGCGCTCTGTTTGATTCTGGGCGTAACAACCTGGACTTCGCTTGCCCGTCTTTTGCGCGGCGAAACCCTGAAACTGCGCGAACTGGAATACATCGAAGCCGCCCGCGCCTTCGGCGTGCCTTCCGGGCGCATCATCATCCGCCACATCCTGCCCAACCTCATGCACATTGTCATTATCGCGCTGGTCATGGATTTTTCCGCGCTGGTGCTGGCGGAAGCAGTGCTTTCTTACGTGGGGATTGGCGTCGACCCCGCCACTACGAGCTTCGGCACGATGATCAACAACGCCAGAATGGAGCTTTCCCGCGAACCGGCGGTCTGGTGGTCATTGGCCGCCGCCTTCTCCTTCATGTTTGCCCTCGTGCTTGCCGCCAATCTCTTTGCCGACGCGGTACGAGACGCCTTCGACCCCCGCTTTGAACACGCCCCCACTGGCGGAACATGCCAATCGAAAGGGTAGAAATGGTAAAACCAGGCGCAAAAACACAAAGCGCCGGATTGACCGGCGCTTTGTGAATGGTGTTGGTTGCGGGGGCAGGACTTGAACCTGCGACCTCCGGGTTATGAGCCCGACGAGCTGCCAACTGCTCTACCCCGCGTCTGAAAGAGGGATGATTATAACCTGATAATTCTTCTTGTCAAGCCGAATGCGACATTGAGGCTTGCATCCCAGCGCGCAACCAGTCTTTCCAGGCGCAGAACAGGGCTGGATCAAGCGCCGCGATGATCGAGCGTTTCCACGGCGACGTGGCGGCAAAATCGTCTTCCTCGAAGGTGGCAACCCGACCGCCCATTTCTTCCAGCATCAACTGACCGGCGGAATAGTCCCAAAGCTGTTCGCCGCCATGCGTGATGACATCCAGACGCCCCGCCGCAAGATAACACCAGTCAAGAACTGAAGAGCCAAGGTTGCGCTGCGAATAAATGGGCGCTTCATGCACAATCCGTAGCGCCAAATGCGCCGGCAGTCGCTTGAAATCAATGCTGGCAACGACATCCGCCAGCGGTTTACTCGTCAATTCCGGCGCGGGAAGGCGCTCGCCATTCATCCACAGCCCTCCTCCTTTGAAAGCGGAATAAACCTCTTTCATCATGGGAAGGCAGGAGACGCCCAGTACCGGCTTTCCCTCCCGCAGCAACGCCACAGAAACGGCGAATTGCGGCAGCCCCACAAGAAAATTGGTACTGCCGTCAATCGGGTCCATGACCCAGACGCCATCCGAAAAACCACGCTCCCAGGCCTCCCTTTGTTGCTCGTCGGACATTTCCTCGCCGATCATGGGCAGGTCTGCAAGCCGGGAGAGTTCGCGCATCAAGGCTTCCTGCGTGGCAATGTCCGCTTCTGAAAAAGCCGAGCCATCCGCCTTAATCCGCCCGGCAACCTTGAGAAAACGCGGCAGAATTTCCCGTTCGGCAATTTTATGCACGATCTCCTCAACAACTGGTCGCAGACCAGAAAGATCAGACATGGTAAGAGGCACGCTCGTTTCCTTTTATTTCGGACGCCATTTCAACGAACAACCGATAGACGCCTGCTGCGTTTTCGGGCCATGCCCGGTATTGGCGACTTCGGTCATCGCGACAAGCAAATCGCTTTTTACGTTGCCCGGAACAGCCCGCGCATTCATGCCGGAAGCGTCAAAACGGCCGCGATATTGCAACGCGCCTTCGGCATTGAAGCCGAAAAAATCCGGGGTGCAAACCGCGTCATAAGCGCGGGCGACCGCCTGGTTTTCATCGTACAGGTAGGGAAAGGAAAAATTCAGTTCACGGGCAAGGATAGCCATCCGCTCAAAACTGTCTTCGGGATACGCTTTTGTATCATTGCTCATGATGGCGGCCACTCCGACGCCAAGCGCCTGAAGGCTGCGACAATCCGCGACCAGACGGGGCAAAATAGCCAGGACATAAGGGCAATGATTGCAGATAAACATCAGCAAAAAACCCGATTCTCCCTTGACGGAGGCCAGGCTGTGTATTTGACCATCCACGCCCGGCAGGGAAAAATCAGGAGCCCGCCAACCAAAATCACAAAGCGGAGGAGAAAGGGCAGCCATGACAAACCTTGCAAAATACGGAAACAGGTCATGATAGCATCCTTGCGCCGGGCATCAGCAAGGCTTGCCGCTGACTTTGCGTCAAATATAAAACCGGATGAATCATCATCCGTTCAATGCTAGGATGCGATTTCTCTTTCCAGGAGATTTTTCCATGTCTTCACACAACACCGCACACCGCCTGACCTTGACCGATTTCGCCAGGTTCTATCAAAGCGGAGAAAAAATCGTCATGTTGACCTGCTACGACGCCAGCTTTGCCGCAATCATGGACGCGGCAGGCGTGGAAATGCTGCTGGTCGGAGACTCCTTAGGCAACGTCGTACAGGGAGAAGATTCCACACTGCCGGTCACATTGGAACAGATGGCCTACCATGTCGCCGCCGTCAAACGCGGATCATCACGCGCCATGATTGTTTCTGACATGCCGTTCGGCACTTCGCAATTAGGGCCGGAAGACACCTTTCGCAATGCCGCCAAACTGATGGCCGCCGGGGCGCAAATGGTCAAACTGGAAGGCGGGACAGAAATGGCAAAAACTGTCGAATTCCTCGTTATACGTGGCATTCCGGTCTGCGGTCATATTGGTTTAACTCCGCAATCCGTGCATCAACTGGGTGGTTTTCGCGTGCAGGGGAAAGACGAGTCGGGGGCGGAAAAACTCTCTGCTGACGCGAAAAGCCTCGCCGAAGCCGGTGCCAGCATGATCGTGCTGGAAGCCATGCCGGGCGCGCTTTCCTCCCGTATAACAAGCGAAATTTCCGTGCCTGCCATCGGCATCGGCGCGGGCGCGAATGTCTCCGGTCAGGTTCTGGTAGTTTATGACATGCTGGACATTTCCACGGGCAAAAAACCTCGCTTCGTCAAAAACTATATGACCATAACCGGCAGCGTCCAGGCTGCCATTGCCGCATACGTGCGGGAAGTCAAGGCTGGCATTTTCCCTGCCGCCGAACATACTTATTGAGCGCGCCATGCAGACTTATTCCCGTGTTGCCGACTTGCGCCAGGCCCTGCAAAAAGCAAGGTCGCAGGGAGAGAAAATCGCCTTTGTGCCGACCATGGGCAACCTGCATGACGGTCATCTTGCCCTGATGCGCGCGGCGCGTTCCTATGCTTCTACGGTAGTCGCCAGCATCTTCGTCAATCGTCTGCAATTTGGCCCCGGCGAAGACTTCGAGCGATACCCCCGCACCCTGGCGGAAGACCGGGAAAAACTCGCTTCTGTCGGCGTACATGCGCTTTTCGCGCCGGATGAAGGCGAATTCTATCCTGAGCCGCAGAGCTATTTTGTCGACCCGCCGGAACTGCAACATTTACTGGAAGGCGAATTTCGCCCCGGTCATTTTCGCGGCGTCGCTACCGTTGTCCTCAAGCTCTTCAATGCCGTTCAGCCGGATGTGGCCGTATTCGGCAAAAAGGATTACCAGCAACTCATGCTGATTCGCGCGATGACTCGCCAGCTTATGCTGCCCATTGAGATCATCGGATTTGACACGGTTCGCGCCGAGGACGGGCTGGCGTTGTCTTCCCGCAACGCTTATCTCTCTGCCGCTGAACGCGCGGAAGCGCCGCGTCTTTTTTGCGCTCTTTGTGAACTGCGCGAAGCGATTCTTTGCAACGGCACACAAAATATCGAAGAACTCGCCGCTGCCGCGCGTAAAAATCTGGACAGGAATGGCTGGAAGACTGATTATCTAAGCGTGCGGCAACAATCCGACCTGCGCGTTCTTTCGCAAAGCTCCGGTCAGCAGAAACTGGTGATTGTTGCCGCCGCCCGCCTGGGTTCAACCCGCCTTATTGACAACCTGGAAATTTAGGCTTTAGGCTTCGCATTCCAGGGCGACACGCGCCTGATTTTAAGCCACTCCATGTAATGATTTGACAGCGGAAGATTTGCCGCTACAATGCCCATCCCCAACACTTGCAATGGATGCCGCCATGCAACGAATCATGCTCAAATCCAAGCTCCATCGGGTCACCACGACCCATTCCGAGCTACATTACGAAGGTTCCTGCGCGATTGATGAGAATCTGCTGGAAGCTGCCGATATTCGGGAGTACGAGCAAATTGACATCTGGAACATCAATAACGGCGAACGTTTCACTACCTACGCCATTCGCGCCGAACGCGCCTCAGGCATTATCTCGGTCAATGGCTCCGCAGCCCGCAAGGCCGCGCCCGGCGATCTGCTGATTATTGCCAGTTTCGTAAACATGGATGACGCCGAGGCAGCGCGCCACACGCCCAGGCTGGTCTATGCAGACGCGCAAAACCGCGTCGCTCGTATCGGACACCAGATTCCGGCGCAGGCAATACGGCAGGAAGCCGCATAAACGCGCCGACACTTCTTTCCATCCAATCATCCAAGACCAAAAAAGCCTGACTGCCATCAGGCTTTTTTACGTGTGCGCCGGGTGTTTGCAGATTGTGGGCGTTATAAATTGCGCTCCTACGTGAAATCACTTGCGCCAACTCACCCCAACCTGCCGGACTATCGGACTCGCCGAAAAAACATTTGCGTTTTTGCGGATTTGGGATGATTATTCTTCTGCGGTGTTATATGAAAGTTTGAGCGCAATGTTTGCTGGCAGCATTTTTACTCGAAGAAATTTTTTTGTGGGCGCCGCTTTACGCTCTGGCCTGATTCTTGCACACACACACACACACACACACACACACACACACACACACACACACACACACACACACAGACATCAACAAGTTTC
>Ga0099364_10006708_pt1 | contig 16673 bp, 9 predicted proteins | sample TergutTh196P3_FD_73070 | JGI IMG/M metagenome (GOLD analysis project Ga0099364, IMG submission 73070) | Microcerotermes parvus P3 segment gut microbial communities from Pointe-Noire, Republic of the Congo - Th196 P3 | ecosystem: Host-associated > Arthropoda: Insects > Digestive system > Gut ... | reverse complement strand
AGAACGGATAACATGGGATAATGGAAATTCAACCGTGTACATCATGGCCTATGACTGGGAAACATTGGAAAGGTATATAAGAGATAATTATTCTATCACAATAACAATTAATGGGTCGCGATGGAATAGTCTTACCGAAAATGACTTGAACTACAGATTTGCCAACATGATGAGATCGAATCTTAGAGGAGCTGATTCAGTAACCGCAATGGCTGTATATGCCTCAAACAGGATTGTAACTGAAATTGAGGTTATTCATGCAGAAAGACAGAGGGACAACAGTATATCTTACTGGGAAACCTTCTGGGAATTTTAATTAAGACGGCGTTGCTGCTGCCAGCGTTACCGCTGCCGCTGCATGCTCTATGAGCTGCCGGTATTCGTCTAGTGTTGCTGCGCGGACCGCTTTGTTACGCAAAGCAGCTCCGCCGGTAAGACCTTTTGTGTAGGCACAGAACTGCTTTCGCATCTCAAGACAGGCTGTGCGTTCGCCAATGTACCCTGCAAGCATTTCCAAATGGCGCATGGCGGTTTGGATCTGTACTGGGAAAGGAACCGGCTGCCATGAGCCTGTTTCCAAAAGCGAACGTGCGCCTGAAAAAATAAAAGGATTGCCCATCGCGCCTCTTGCAAACATGATTGCGGCGCATCCTGTCTCATTAAGCATTTGCCTTGCGTCCTCAGGTGTATATAAATCACCGGAACCTGTTACAGGTACCGGAAGACGTGTAACTAAATCTGCAATGTGCTGCCAATTACTCTTTCCGCTGTAATTTTGCGCGCGTGTACGGGGATGCAAACTCACCATCTGCGCTCCGGCTTCAACCGCGATGCGGGCGCATTCTGCATAGTTTATAGAATTGCTGTCCCATCCGGAGCGAATTTTCACTGTAACAGGAACATCGCCTAAACTTTCGCGTGAAGCGCGGACAGCAGCTTCGACGATGCGCCCAAGGTTTGCAGGGTTTTTCATAAGAGCGGAGCCCGCGCCGTTCTTTACGACCTTTGGAACAGGGCAGCCGCAGTTTATGTCGATTGCATCGGGCTGTAACGGCGCAAGGAGTACAGCCGCTTTATAGATTGATTCACTTTCCCCACCAAAAAGCTGTATCGCATAATATTTTTCACTTTCCCCCCGCCGCACTAGATTTGTGGCGGCAGGAAAAACAAATTCTTGATCCCCTTCATCTCCTTCGTGCCGCGTACCGAAGGTACGATGTGCCTTTGTGTGAGAAACCTCTTGGAAATTACCACTTAACCCATAATGCTCGGGGTTTCTATAAAGCGCCTCAGCAGAAACAAGCTCTGTAAATGAAAAACAAGCCCCGTATTCTGCGCAAATTGAACGAAAAGCTCGGTCGGTATACCCCGCAACAGGCGCAAGAAAAAGATTTCCCGGCAGTTCAAGAGAGCCGATTTTTACAGAACGATACAGCATAGCAAATTATAAATAACAACTAATAAATATAAAAGTGCGCATTTTGACTATTTTTTTTGTTTTTGATATAATTTTTAAATGAAAAGAAAATTATTTATATTTTTACTTTTGGTATTATTTTTGTCGGGGCTTCATGCCGAAATCTCCATAATTTTTACTCACGATTTACATTCGCACTTTGATCCAGAGAATTATTTGAGGAATGGTCGTGTTGCACAGCGCGGCGGTTATGCACGAATGATGACCGCGATTAATAGAATTACCAGCCGTTACCCTGATTCGTTTATTTTTGATGCAGGTGATTTTGCCATGGGTACGCCGTACCAGACAATCTATTCCAACGAAGCGCCCGAACTGCGCCTTATGGGACGCATGGGCTATGATGCAGTTGTACTTGGCAATCATGAATTCGATTACCGTACTCAAGGTTTAACTGATATGCTGAACTCTGCAATGGCAAGCGGAGACACCCTTCCCGCTTTGGTTATTTCAAATATAGATTGGGAGAGGACGTTTGCGGACAGTACACGTAATAATAACGCGCGAGCTCTTCAATCTGCAATGAATCGATATGGTGCTGCTGATTATATATTAATTGAAAAAGATGGAATAATAGCTGCGATCTTCGGTATTATGGGAAAAAGCGCCGATGATTATGCGCCGGAAAGCGGTCTTTATTTTAGCGACCAGATTCAAACCGCTAAAGAAATTGTTGCGCATATTAAGGCAAATACAAACGCCGATATCATCATTTGTCTTTCGCACAGCGGCACCGATTCCAATCCAAATAGATCGGACGATGAACTTTTAGCAAAAGCTGTGCCGGAAATTGATGTTATAATCAGCGGGCATTCGCATACCAGACTTGATCAGCCGATTATAATTGGAAACACATTTATTGTTTCATCCGGTGAACATTCATACGATATAGGCCACCTTAGACTTGTCCGCGATGGAGATCGTTTTCGAATGACAGGGTATGATCTAATACCGATAAGCGAAGATCTGCCTAAGAACGAGGAAATAGAAAATATTATACTTGAATTCCGCGCTCTTGTTGATTCTCAATATCTTTCCAGATTTGGTTACAGCTATGATCAAGTGCTCGCATATTCGGATTTTAGTTTTACGCCGATAGAAAGATTTGGAAGCATACAAGGAGAAGACACCCTTGGCAATCTAATCGCGGACTCTTATATAGCCGCAGTCAGAAATGCTGAGGGCGCTGGTTACCGTCAGGTTGATGTCGCCATCGTACCGAGCGGCGTTGTGCGGGGTTCGTTTACGCAGGGGAATATCACTGTTGCCGATGCATTTAATGTAAGCAGTTTGGGCATAGGACCTGACAGGATTCCCGGTTATCCGCTTGTGAGTATTTATCTTACAGGCAGGGAATTAAAAACTATAGCCGAAATTGATATATCAGTTTCTACATTGATGTCGCCTGCGCGATTGTACATCACGGGGCTTACCTATACCTACAATCCCTACAGGCTTATATTGAATAGGGTAACGTCTACCCAATTAATGCATAGCGACGGAAGTGTTTCTGAATTAGATAACAATAGGTTATACAGAGTTATAGGCGGATTGTATTCCTGTCAGATGCTTGGCGCGGTAGAAGCGCAGTCATTCGGGCTTTTAAAAGTTACTCCAAAAGATGCAGAAGGAAATCCCATAACAAATTTTGAGGATCATATTGTTTACGACGGCGGTATGGAACTTAAAGAATGGGTTGCACTTGCAAATTATCTGGCTTCTTTCGAACCGGTAAATGGTTTTCCGCGAATACCGGATGCTTACAACCAACTACAGGGACGCAAGGTTGAAGAAACCGGTCGTTCACTAATAGATTTGTTGAAAAATCCAAACAAAATTTTCTTTATTCTGCTTGGCGTTGTCCTGTTTGTTTTAGCAGTCATCTTTGTAATTGTGTGGTTGATTGTAAGAGCGGTACGACATGGATTAGGCGGATTTACACGGATTTTAAGAATTAAAATAAAAAATAATCAGTGAAAATCAGTAAAATCCGTGCTAATCCGTGTTTTCTGGCATCCAAAGTAAACGATTCTTAATCTGCCGGGAGACCGAAGAATTTGTTGGAATTTTCCCAAAGTTGGTTCGCCAGAGCTTCTTCTTCCATATCGAGCATGTTTGCCATAAAACGCGCTGTGATTGGCAGGTACTTAGGCATATTTCTTTTTCCGCGATGATCCGCAGGAACCATGAACGGGCTTTCAGATTCAATTAAGATGCGGTCAAGCGGAAGCACCGAAAGTGTTTCGTGCAGATTTTTTGCATTTTTGTATGTGAGGTTTCCTGCAAAAGAAAAATAAAGATTTAGATTTAAGGCTTTTTCTGCATACGCTGCATCTTCCGAATAACAATGAAGCGTTCCGCCCTTTGGGGGAAGTCGGTCGCGGAGGATGTCAAGAACATCGTGGCCTGCATCACGGTTGTGAATGATAACAGGTAAATTTAGCTTTGCTGCAAGATCAAGCTGAGAGATGAAAAGTTCTATTTGGGATTTTTTATCCCCGAACTTCCGGTAATAGTCTAAACCTATTTCCCCTATTGCGATCACCCTTGGGTATTGAACACATTGTTCGATGTTCGCATGCCAGTCTTTACCGGGGTTTTGCACCTCTGAAGGGCTAACCCCAACAGCATGGAAGACGTTTGCCGCAGATTTTAGGTTTTCGTAAATTTGTCCAAAGTCATGTAGACTATTGCAAATCGAGACAATCCGGTTAACAGAAGCCTGACGGGCTTCTTGTATAACTATTAACTGTTCAATGGGGTCATCAACTATTAACCCCAAATGGGCATGAGTATCAAAATACTGCATAGCTTATCCAAAAGGTATGATATCGGAATTACCAAACTGGTACTATTAATAGTAACACGACTTGTTCCAGTCGTCAACAAAAAAATACATAATAATTTATAATTTAAAAGCCGGCATAGGGTCCAAGTTGTTCCCACCTTGAGGGTTCTAGAACATCTCTGTCAATTCTGGTGAAAATTTCGGGTCTGTAGGCGCTTACGGGGCGGAGGGCGTTGTTTGCGTTCAAATAACCAAGGTTGATTCCCGGAGCGCCCGGGACATCGTCAAGGCGCATTCTCGTCATTGTTACAGGGTCGCGGGTAATTGAATCCCATGCGCGGGCTGATTCAGAGTAGAGCGCCATGGCTCTGGAGCGGTATTCACGGTTTCCCGTCTGTTCGGCGAGGGCTTCATAAACCACTCCTGCATTGTTGTATGCCATCATCAGGCGTTCGCCTAGTTCCAGATACTGGACACTATCATTTGGCAGGAGTACAGGCAGCCTAATTCGCTGGTAATCCAGCATATCCAGCAGCCGGTCGAAGTAACTCTGCGCCGCAAAGTAATCTCCGCGCTGGTAGGTTACATTGCCAAGAGCGTAGAGAAGCCGCCGGTTGAAAGGCAGTTCCGCCGCCGCCATGAAAAGATAATTTAGAGAATTTCCCCAGTCTTCAAGCTGATAATATGCAGAACCCATACGGTAATGCATTTCCGGCGGTGCATAGCCGTGCCTTTCAGCAGTTTGGTAATTGTTTAAAGCATTACTTGCAGCGGTTCTATCGCCGGTTTTTGTATAATATTCCAAATCTCCAATTGATGCATAAAGCTCGCCTAGCTGCGGCGTTGTACGTATTAAATTCCTTGTAGAAAATTCCTCATACAATTCTATAGCTTTAACAAGCTGTTCTTCGGCGGGGAAAAATTCTCTGTTGTCTATCAGCATATTTGAATACCGGAACCTTGTGTCTACATGCATCAGACGCTGCGGGACAGATTCTGTTCTTGCAAGTTCAAACGCACGGATGGCATTCTCCAGAGTAAGCCGTTCTTCGCGTGTGTTTCCAAGGCTGTGATAGTACCGGGCAAGATGGTAATGAGGCTCAGGCATTTCCGGTCTTTCTCTTACCGCCTGAAGCAGCATTGCGCGTACACTTTCAATACTTTCAACATAGGGGTTTGGAAGCCCTGTCGGCTGTTCAAGCTGCTTATCCAAAAGATAACCGCCAAGCTGCGCCAGAGTTTCTGTCGTAAGATTTCGCCTGTTGCTGCTTTCAAACCACACTCTTAGGTTAATTACTTCTCTTAAATTGTCCGTTGCAATAAAATATTTTAACATCCGTTCTACAAGAGGAACCTGCCATCCTCTTAGTTCCAGCAGCCTTGCGTATGCAAAACGAGCGTCTTCGTATCTATTATAAAATCTTGAAGGATCTGAATCCGCCCACTCCATAAAATTATCTCCGGATGCAAGGAGTCCTTCATAGTCGTTAGGTGAAAAATTAATAAGATTGATGTTCAAAATATTATTTGCTTTTTCATAATTCAATAAATAATATGTATTTAAATGTGCATAATCCAGAACGCCTTTTTTATCTAACGGATAATGTCTTAGAAGTTCTTCGTATTTGCCTTCGGCAAGTTGATAGCGGCGTTGCTCGCGAAAAGCTTCAGCATAAGAATAGAACCACTTTTTCTTTTTGTGCATATCAAACGCCTGTTGAAAAAGATCGTTAGCGCGTTGATATTCGCCTACAGAAATACGTTCATATCCCCTTGCATAGATTGATTCAGCATGAATAGGCACATAAATAAATTTATAGCTAAGGTAAAAAACAGAAGCAGCTAACGCCGCAATAACTGCGAATATTCTAAGTACAGGCAGAAAGTTATGGACAAAGATATATCCAAAACTTGACTGTTCTGCTTCAAAGGCGGCTCCTGTACTCTTTTCCCAGCTTCTTGGAATGATAATCTGCTTGCCTGTAATCTGTTCACAGTGAGCAGCAGTTTCTGAAGCATGAGCGCCGTTAACAAGCAGCCGGATTAATTTTGAAAGCTGCTGCGGAAGGATTACCTGCTCTGCGATTAACTCTTGGCAGATAATCCTTAAATTCAGAGGATATAAAGACAATGTTTTCATTAATTTTTCAACATCGTCTTCTTTTAGTGCAATTTCTTCTACCGGCTCGTCTTCTTCTTCAGATATTTCTTTTTTTGCTTTTCTTCTGCCAAATAACTTTTTCTTTGGAGGAGGCTCTACAAAACTTTCGGTTTTTGTTTTTTCAAAAATGTTTTCAAGCCCGGGGATTTCAAAATCGATGCTTGCGTCTGTATGAATTTCCGGGCTGCTTTCTCCTGTATCAAGATCCAGCGAATCGGATGCAAAATCGCTGCCAAAATCCTCATAACTTTCGTTTTCCTGAGGTGTATCTGTTTCACCGCCGCCTGTGTTAAAATCAATTCCGGAGAAATCTGTATCGGGAAGATTGTTATCTGATGAAAAGTCATTTTCTTGTGAAAATGGAGCTTCTTCAGAAAAACTATCGTTGGTAAAACTATCATCAGAAAAATTGTCGTTGGTAAAATTTTCGTTAGAAAAGCTTTCGTCAGAAAAACTTTCGTCTGAAAAACTTTCATCGGTAAAACTATCGTTGGTAAAATTTTCGTCAGAAAAACTTTCGTTAGAAAAACTTTCGTCAGAAAAATCATCGTTGTCGTCGCTTTGTGTTTCAGGTTCTTCAGGGCTTTCTAAAATTTCCCCTCCAAGGTCGATGCTGCTGCCGTCAAGTGAATCATCTGTGTCTGCTGCATCATCAGAAGATTCAAAACCGCTTTCATCTCCTGTGCTGTCTGAAAGATCCATACTGGGAAAACCAAAATCATCCATTGGGCTTTCACCTGCGGTTCCACTGCTTTCGGTCTCAAACATTTCTTCATGTAGAAGTTCACCGCCAAGATCAATAACCCCGCTTGAGTCAGTTTCTTCAGTAGGACCATCTTCGGGAGAAGATTCCATCTCATCGCTGAAACCGGAAAGTAAATCAGCAGGGGGAGAGCCTTCCTGTTCATCGTCAAAGCCGCCCAAGAAATCATCTGTAGCAGAAGAATCTGCTTGATCGCCTCCAAGGCTGCTTAAGAAATCGTCTGTAGTAGAAGAATCTGCTTGATCGCCTCCAAGGCTGTTCAAAAAATCATCTGCAGCGGGAGAATCTGCTTGATCGCTTCCAAGGCTGTCTAAGAAATCATCTGTAGTGGGAGAATCTTGCTGTCCGCCTCCAAGGCTGCTCAAAAAATCATCTGCAGCGGGAGAATCTGCTTGATCGCCTCCAAGGCTGTCTAAGAAATCATCTGTAGTGGGAGAATCTTGCTGCCCGCCTCCAAGGCTGCTTAAAAAATCATCTGCGGCGGGAGCATCTTGCTGCCCGCCGCCAAGGCTGTTTAGAAAATCATCTGTGGCGGAAGAATCTTGCTGCCCGCCTCCAAGGCTGCTCATAAAATCATCTGTAGCGGGAGAATCCGCTTGATCGCCTCCAAGGCTGCCTAAGAAATCGTCTGCAGCGGGAGAATCTTGCTGTCCGCCTCCAAGGCTGCCTAAGAAATCATCTGTTGGAGGAGGATCCGCCTGTCCCATTCCAAGGCTGCTTAAAAAATCATCCAAGGGGGGAGCGTCTGTTTGTCCACCGACAAGATTGTTAAAAAAATCGTCTGTTGGGGAAGGATCCGCCTGACCAATACCAAGGCTGCTTAAAAAATCGTCCATTACAGGCGGGGTAACGTCTCCCGGAAGAAATTCATTTAAATTAAAATCAGGGTCGGCACCAGAACCGGGAAAATCATCAAAGGGTGAATCACTCGTTACTGCACGTAATTCAGGATTGAACGGAGGGGGTTCTACTGTAGGCAGAGTCATTTCTTCAAAAGGCAAACCGCTTACTTTGACATTTCTTCTCTCATCGGCAATGTCATTGAAGGAGGCTCTGAAATCGTGCAATGCGCTTAATGAAGGCATATCTCTCTTTGGTCTTCGAACATTATTATACGCCGCCAACAGCGGCTTGTGTATATTAAGATAATTATATATCGACCGATAATTGTAAAGAATGTATGAAAAGGATTAGGTTTTACTTTTTTTTGGTTATTTTTGCCTCTTTTTTTATCGTTCAGCCTATGGCTGAAGATTGGGAGTCTTATGAAGCAATCAACCGCCTTTTAACGCTTCCGGGACCCGGCGCGCCTGTAATTCACGATAATTTGGTTATTTTTACAGCCGATTCCAGCCTGCGAAGGGTTGGAGTGGCTTTTGCCCATGAGAATTTTTCTACAACTTACTGGTTCACTCCCCTTTTGGTGGCTCAAGACAGATTAAATCCAATCCTTTTACCCGGTCAAAGAACGCCCGATCCTTACAGAGATTCTGGAATACAATTTTATGTTTATCAACCCCCCGATCATCTTAGAGAACTTGAATACAGGCTTATCGTAAACGGCCTTTGGACAATAGATCCTTTAAATCCATTAAGCCGCCGCGATCCTGTAACCGGTTTGAATTTGTCAGTATTATCTTTACCTGCAAGAAACATAAGACCAAACCCTTTAAATGGACTGCCTGCCGGGCTTTCCTTTACTTTCACCGGTCCTCCCGGAGAAATCGTAACGGTTGCAGGAAATTTTAACAGCTGGGATCCTTTTATGTACGAGATGAGAGAAGGACCTGCAGGTGTTTACACCATTACAATCCCGCTTCCTCCGGGGACATACCAGTACGTGTTCTTTCACCGCGGCGAACGTTATGTCGATCCATACAATCCGCGAAGAAGTTATGCCCGCGACGGAAGCGCCGCGTCGGAAATTGTTGTACCTTAAGAAAATGTTTTAATACTTCTGTGTAATCACATTAACCGGAGTTCTGCGCGAAATGCTGCCTGCCCGGTGTCGATTTTGCGACCTTCCAAGGCGAATGCGTTTGTGTATAAAGCATCATCAATTGGCGCAGAAAGGATTTCGACAGTTTCGCCTGCAAGGATTTCGCTCACATAATTGATGTCAATGCGCATTTTTCCAGCTGTTTCAAGAAGCTGCGGGGCAAGAGCGTCTTCTATCCATTCTGCATATTTTACATTGTTTACATGGCTGTTGTAGTCTACATCGGTGTAAAGAGCCTTTCTTTCCATGACCTTTTGCAGATTATCACGAACTGCAAGAGCGGCGGCTCCGTTGGCTTCCTTAGGCATTGCTTCAAGTCCTTCGTTTGAAGGAAGCGTCTCAATCACTGTCTGGGGCCGTATTGGGCGGTGTTTTTCCATGTCCACTATTAACCATGCACTGCGTCCAGAAGCGACTGCTATGTTGTCTTTATCGCGGATTTCATAGTTTCGCATGGCAAAGAGCTTTTCCCCGCCGCACGGCCAGCTTCGTACATTTACAGTTTCGAGGTATTTCGGCCGCCTTTCTACGATTACCGAAAGCCGTGAAAGAACCCACACATTGCCGGAATTCGCCATAGCTTCGCGCCCAACTCCAAGGTTTTCTGCATGGCTGATTGCCGCTTCCTGAAAAAAATTAAAAACCGCGTCCAGTGTCAGCCTGTCCGAATTGTCAACAGAGCCAAACCGTACAAGAAAATCTTCCTGCCAAACGTTAACTTTCTCTGAACCCATTGGATTTGCCGGATCACATATCATAATACCCGCCTTTATTAAATTTAAACCGTCTGCTTCGACTTTTTTTTAATAATATGATAAAATACCTGTAGATGTATACTAGGGAAATTCTGCCTCCGACAGCCTCGCCCATTGTAGATGGAAACCCAATTCTTGGAACTTGGAACAGGGCCTTTGAAAAGGTAGACTTACAGGAGATACGAAAACCCTATAAATATCCGGTTCCCCGCTGGATAAGAGAAAACCGGATTAAAGAATGGCAGTCATTCGCTATTCACGATGAAAATTATTTTTTAAAAGCGATTTTTAGTAATTTAAAAATGTACAGAATGATTCAAGTTATGCTGTATGATAAAAAAAACGATAAAAAATTAATTTACAGGAAGGCTAAACTCGGAACCGGCTGGCAGCTTCCTTTAAGTCTTGCAAATTCGTCTGTTGACAGCCGGTCTTCGCACTTTTTCTTTCGTATTCACACATGGCTTGACATTGATACAATACGGCTAGATATCAATATCGAGGCAACTCGAAAACAGCCTTCGCTTACTGTCCATCTTGCGTTTAACGTAAACAGCCACGATGTTACTCCTATGGCGGTTTCGCTTGGGTTTTCGCCAAGACGCATCATGTATGCTTATAAAACATTGGCTCCTGTCCGCGGGGACATCGTTTTTGGGGATAAGCATATTACGCTAAAGCAGGATGCCAGTTCCGGGCTTTTTTGCGATTGTAAGGGATATTTTCCGTATCAGATGCAGGCGGTTTATGTTAGTGCGATAGGTTTTAGCAATGAAAATGAAAGGTTAGGCTTCCATATTGCCGAAAATCAAACAAGAGAAACAAATAAAAACAATGAAAATGCATTGTGGGTTAATGGGAAACTATCGCCCCTTCCGCCTGTGAAGATTACAATGCCGAATGGCATTGATAATGACTGGATTATTCAGGATGTTGAAGGGATGGTTGATTTAACATTTACGCCGAAAGTGCCTAACAGGAGCGGATTAAATGTGATCTTAACAAAGGTTGATTATAATGCTCCAATTGGGTATTTCAATGGAGCGCTTGCAGATTCTGACGGCAGGCAGATTATCATTAAGAATTTATTTGGAATTGGAGAAAAATTTTATTTACGGGTATAAAAATGGCAAAAGATAACAGGGGAATTTACGCACCCGGAGAATTAAGCCGGGTACGGGATAAGCTTGGCGTAAAAGATGAAGCCGAAGCAAAAAGGATGGCTCAACTTCTTGGCGGTGAAGTAGGCACTGAACGAAGCGAAGTAAAAGAAACGGTAAAGAGCGGCAGAAAACCGGCGGGTCATTCTGTAGAGACAGTAGATAGCAGCCGCAGGCGAAGCCGAAGAATTGACATTACCGGTGATGATGAAAAATACATAAGACAACCAAAACAAAAAAAACCCAAAGTACATCTTGGAGATGATCCTTCTGTTCCCGTAAAACTCAGGTATGGAGAAAGGGTAAAAATTGATCAGTATTCAGCTCAGATGGTTTTTGAAATTAAAACTTCATTACAGGTTTTGACTTCCTTTTTTTCCTTTTTTAAAGAACCTGTTGATTATGTTAACCCCCGTTTAGTAACAGTGCGAATGAATGAATACTACGGTAAAATAGAAAAGCTTGTTACAGCATCAAGAAGCCTTTTCCCAAAAGGCAATAAAAGAAGGGGAAACCAGTTAAGTAGATTATCGCCGTTTGTTTATAAATTCATTGATACGCTAAGCGGCTGGAACATCGAAAAGCTTGCGAGTAACATTGCAGAGCTGCAGGCTCACCCTCGTTCTGTAAAAGTTACCGATTTTTCCGAAACATTGCGCGAAATTTACAAACCGCTTTTTATTCTTGAAGATCTAAGCCCCGATAATATTAAATCTGCTCTAAAATTAATTTATAAAGTTTTATATCTTGAAAATCCTATGGATGCAAAAGAAAAATATCAGGATGTGATTAGGGGTATTATCGCCTCTCTGAATGATGTCCGCAGGAGCGTTCATTTTGGACTTTATCCTCTATTGATGAAGTTGATCTCGGATCGATTCATTGCCTATGAACGTTTCTTTATAGAACGAAGAAGGCGTTACATTGCATTCCTTGAAGTTAAAGCGGAAGATCAGTTGAAAACATCAGATATTAGCGCCCAGCAAATTGATAATATTAATGTAGATGCTCTTGATAGTGATTCAAGCGAAGGTGATGATGCTGCAGGAGACGGCGAACAGCCTATTGAGGAGTTGGAAGATCCCGACGATCCTAAAGTTATCGAGCGTAAAGCGCTTGAAGATGCCGAAAGGATGCAAAAAAAAGCTCTGGAACAGGGCAAGTCAGCGCTTGAAGCGCTTTTTCCAAAGGCAGGCTGGGACAAGCTTGATGAATTTCCTGATCTTTATCCGTACTTTGCAACATGCTACAACATGAGACATGGTTATGAATTAATTGCGCGGACAGATCCTGTTCAACAAGTTTCTGTTTTACTTAACATTCTGGAAAATCTTTTTATCGGGCTGCGTTTTGTAGTTTTTGGAACAATTACAGGACCGGATGGAAATCCTATAAGAGTAGGCGATGAAATTGGAGACACGTTAATAAACTGGCGCAGGTACATAGAAGATAGTTTTACAAGAGACTACCTTCCGCGTCTTTCGGAATACTGCAGAATTCTTGAAAGTGTTGGGGAGTCGAGGCTTTCTCCGTATGCCAGAAAAATTGTAAATGAGCTTCACTGGATTAAAAGACTTTACTTCCTTCCGTATTACAAGTTTGAATCCATGGGACCTCCTCCATTCCCAAAACAAAATGTTATTCCAATTTACAACGAAATTAGAAAACTTCGTAAATATCTTACTGCGGTAGCCATGGGAATTGAACAAGGGTTGAGAAACGGCGGAGCTGAAAAAAAAGTTATCTGCAATGGTATTAATAATCCATGGGAATTATATAATTTTCAAGTTCCAAATCCTGTTTCCAAACGCCTTGATATGATGCTGCCTCCTGATAAAAGGATTAACGCGACTTTAATTTTCTTTTCTCTTTCTATACTTTCAATATTGGACTATATCGTAAACAACGAAAACAGCTGGTCATACGGTGAACGATCAAAACCGCTGTTTAGAAGCATTAAGGACGAAGGAATAATACCGTTATTTGGGGTTGATGAAAAACTTGATGCAGATCAGATATTTGCAGATAATCTGAAAAAATTAAAAGCCGGTTCCTAAACCGGAAGCATTGTGATATCTGTTCCAAGCATTTTTGCCGCTTCTTCTGCATTTTTCATTCCTGTAATGATAACAGGACCGGATGGCTGTTTTTTGCCAAGCGAAGCAAATGCGTCTGTAATATCTGCACCGGAAACAGAAATAAGCCTTTCCAGTTTTCTTTTACGGTAATTGTCTTCTAATCCAGATAGAAATCTGTTAAAATCTATGTAGCCGTTTTCCGCTCCGGTTCTTGGGGTTGTTTCTTTCGCATAACAACCGATGATAGATTTTTCAAGATAATCTTCATCACAGTAATTTTTTATCATTTCTTTATCTTTGTTTTTTATTACAGAAGAAAACACATCCAGCGAACGCACAGGATTTGGATCCCGGTAAGTGCCGAATGAAACTGTATTTTTAAGGCAGTCGCTGTTTACAAAAGCTCCGTAAGCGCCGCCTTTAAGCCGGATGTCTTCCCATAATGCGCCTGTAGAAAGCTGATGCGTTAAAACCATTTCGGCTATTTGTTCTTTTGTATCAAAAAGTGCGGAATTTAATACAAGCGCTGCAAAGCCAACTTGAAGCGACTTTGATGCAAACACTTCGGCGGCAGGAAGCGGTGCTTCTTTTTCTTCGATGCGAAGGCGTGGTTTTGGCGCGCCAAACCTGCTAAATCTTTGCGATATCTCCGCTCCCGGTTTTTCAAACGCGCCGCCCGTTATGTTAACAATTAATCCTGCGCTGTTGATTTTATCGCGTAAATATTCCAGTTTTTTAATAATTTCGCTTGTTTCCATTTTTACAAGCTGGTGGACAAACTCAATCTGTGAAAGACCGCCGAGTTTTTCTTCAACTCCTTTTACACGGCTGTTGTCTCTTCCAGCTCTGCAGGATGCATAAATATGTCCCATCGGGGCAAGGCTTGAGTCAATTTCTGTTTTCATTTCAAAAACAAGATCGTTTATCCTGCGCGCATCAGAAAAATCCGCTTCGCAGATTAGACGATATGCTAGGTCTAAGGACGGTGCAATTTTATCATCAAGGCATTTTAACCTGTATAAAATCCAGTCGCGGTCAGTAAGATCAAAATCTCCTGATGCTGTTTTTAGATATGCAGGGCTTCCCCTTACCGCAGCTCCTGTTTGAATTGCCGCGATAAACCCGCCGACAGTACGCGCAAGTAAACTTGAAACTTCGCCGTAATCCATTCCGGGAAGCCCAACAGAAACTACAGCCCTGCTGAAAAATGAAAGCCAAAGATAATCCTGCGGGTTTAATACATCAACAGGGAATGCAAAATCCATGTATGTTATTCCGTTTGTGTAGAGGTTGTGGAACAAAGCCGGAACGCCGTTGAGATCTTCATGCTGCCTGTGGATTATATCATGTTCAGCGCGAAGATCGCTTCGTGAAAGATGCGGAATTGAGAGCAGCGCCTGCGGGCTGTCCGCTTCGCTTTGAATTCTTTCAAGGTCTTTTGCTTTTTCTTTTATTTGAAGGCGCTGATCTTCTGTTAATGTCTTTTCATGACGCGAAAGTTTTTCTGCAAGGCGTTCTTCCTGCTTTGTAAGAAAATCTTGTTTTGGTTCGATAATGACCAGCGCACGATGCGGATTATCAATAAAATATTTTTGTATTAACGTTTCAAAATACCTGTTATCTTTTGCAAGATTTTCTTTTATCTTTTTTATTCCCGGATCAAACAAAAGACCTTCCCATGGTTTGCTTCCATGCATCCATGTACGAAGACAGCGGCGCATCCACACAAGAGAAAAAGGTCCGCCAGACCTGCGGATTTCTCTTTGACCGAATTCCATTGCAAGTAACGCAGCTTCTGTTTCTTCCGGCGGAATGCCTTCGCTTACAAGCCTTTTTAATTCTCCCATTACAAGGGCTTCTACCTCGCGGCTTTTCTGTTCAGCTTCGCCTTCTATGCTTTTAAGCCCTGTAACAAACACAAGCTCGCGAATTTCCCCTTCAAGCCCTGAAACCGGAGTAATATCTTCCCCGATGCCGGATTCTATAAGTTTTCTTGTTAGAGGAGAGCCGTCATGACCTAAAAGAATTTGCGCTAATGCCGAAAGCGCGATGCCTTCGCTTATATCTGTAACATCGCCGCAAAGCCATGTAAGAAAGATTGTGGATTTTTGCTCGCTTCCGGCAGGACAGGGGATGTGAAATTCTTGAGGCTGGTTCCACCTTTCTGTTTTGATTATTGGGTCGCAGGATTTGCCCCCGTCAATTTTAGAAAAAAATTCATCATTTAAAAAAGCAAGTTGTTTTTCTGTTGGAATATTACCTGCAAGAAAAACCCTGCAGTTTGCAGGAGAGTATCTAGTTAAATGAAATTGTTTTAACCCGTCGTATGTTAAATCTGGAATAGCTTCGGGATCTCCTCCCGATTCATAACTGTAGGGAGTGCCGGGCATTACTGCTTTTAAAGACCAATAACCTGCATAGGTATCAAGCGATGAATATGCCCCTTTCATTTCGTTGTAAACTATTCCTGTAATGTTAAGTTTATCTTCCTGATATTCAAATCTGTGCCCTTCCTGCAGAAACGTCCACTCGGGGAGTAACGGCCGGAATACTGCTTCGCCGTACACAGACATCAGATTAAAATAATCGTGTTCGTTTGTTGAACTTGCAGGGTACACTGTTTTGTCGGGGAAGGTAATTGCGTTTAAAAATGTTTGAAGACTCCCCTGTGCAAGCACGATGAATGCATCTTTTAGCGGATAACGTTCGGAGCCGCATAGAACGGCGTGTTCAAGAATGTGGGCAACGCCAGTGTCGTCTTCTGGAAAAGTGGAAAATGCAAAAGTAAAAAGATTTTCTATATCATCGTTTAATACATGAAAAACTTCAGCTCCTGTTTTTTCATGTTTTGCCCAGATTCCAGCCGCTTTAAGCTCTGGTAAATCTACCACATCAAGAATGATAAAGCCGCTTTCTAGTTTTTGCCCTTTAATCATAAAAATACATCCTCATCATTGTAAAGTATAATATTTCCTTTTTCACGTTCAAGCCGGAACCATGAAAGAAATTCTTTTGCAGCAGCATCGCATTCACGTTTTGGCACTGCGCCAAGCACCTCAAATTCTTCGCGGATTATTTGTCTTCGTCCTGCAGAAACATTGGAAAGAATTTTATCGTAGAATTCCCGGCTTCTGCCTTTTAGCAGAATTGCAATGTCTTGATCTGTCATAGTTTTTAGTTTTTCTTGAATTGTTCTGTCAACAGTTATAATTATATCATCCAGTGTAAAGAGATTTTCTTTTAACCCCTTTCCTATTTCGGGATGATTTTCTTCAATTTCATCTATAAGTTTATTTCCAAATGAATAATCGCCTTGTTTTAATATTGCAGCAAGAGTTTGAAGGCCGTCAATTTGGTAATCATCTGCACCGCCCGAAATATGCCTCACTCTTTCTTTTAATGCCGCTGTAATTTGTTCAAGCACTTCCGGGGCTACTTCGCTTTGTTTTGCTATGTACTTTAAAACTTTTGGTTTTAAATCCGGAGCAAGTT
>Ga0099364_10006707_pt1 | contig 16674 bp, 11 predicted proteins | sample TergutTh196P3_FD_73070 | JGI IMG/M metagenome (GOLD analysis project Ga0099364, IMG submission 73070) | Microcerotermes parvus P3 segment gut microbial communities from Pointe-Noire, Republic of the Congo - Th196 P3 | ecosystem: Host-associated > Arthropoda: Insects > Digestive system > Gut ... | reverse complement strand
CCAGAAGTTACGATACGGACGTCAATAAAAAATATCCGATTTTATACCTTTTTCACGGAATGGGAGGAATTAATACAAGTTGGTTTCAGGATCAACACACTAAAGAAGTTGCCGATCAACTTATCGCATCGGAAGAGGCGTGTGAAATGATTATTGTGTCTCCCAATGCAGGAGGAAATATCGCTGAAGGCGCATGGAACGGTTATTTTGATATGCCCGGTTGGAAATACGAAACATTTTTCTTCACAGAATTTTTGCCGCATATCGAAAGTACATACCGTGTTATTGGCGACAAGCAACACTGCGCCATTGCCGGACTTTCGATGGGTGGCGGCGGAGCAACCTCTTACGCACAACGCCACAGCGACAAATTTGTGGCGGCGTATGCCATGAGCGCATTGATGGACATACCCGAACGACAGGGTTTAGCGCCTCCACAACGTGAGGACGACAAAATGGCGCTCCTCACCAAATCGGTGCAAGAGCATAGTTGTGTCAAATACGTGCTTGACGCTGATGAAGCCCGTAAAGTACAGTTGCGTAGCGTTAAATGGTTTGTAGATTGCGGCGACGACGATTTTTTGCTCGACACTAACATCGAATTTATGCAATCTATGCGTGCCGTTCAAATTCCCTGCGAATTTCGCGTTCGTGACGGTGGCCATACATCGGAATACTGGCATTCAGCATTATACATCTGCTTGCCGTATGTAACCCGTTGTTTTTTCATCAATAATTAATTAAATTCGTAATACAAATCAAAATACTATATATATGAATCAAAATAATCAAACGCAACGTATCAATTCGATTGATATGTTGCGGGGATTTGCGCTCATGGGAATTTTATTGATACACTGCTTTGATCGTTTTGGCGCAGGGTCTTTTGTGAAACTCGATTCCTCATTATTGCAATGGATAGATACTGCGCTTCGCAGTTCGGTCTATTTCCTTTTCCAAGGTAAAGCCTACGCAGTTTTTTCACTTCTGTTCGGACTTAGTTTTTTTATGATGATGGATTCGCAAGCCCAAAAAGGAGTAGACTTCCGGTTGCGCTTCTTGTGGCGGTTAGCTATCCTTTTCGTTTTCGGTTTTTTTAACGGAATGATATACTACGTTGAATGGCTTCTTATTTACGCCATGTTTGGTGTAATCATTATCCCGTTATATAAAGTCCCCAATAAAATACTCGTAGCGCTATGTATCCTGCTTTTATTAGAGATTCCACAGGTTATTGATTTTATATCTTCGCTGAATGGCAGCGCACCTGCTCCGCCGTCCGAGATGAGGCGGGCTATGGGTCAAATATACCGCGAAGCCGGCGCCATATTCGCTAACGGCTCTATATGGGAAATGATTAAATATAACGCAATAAGAGGTCATTCTGTTGAAGTGATGTATGTGCTGAATGCCAGGTTTTTCCAATTGATAGGACTTTTCATTGCCGGCATGCTTGTCGGACGGAGCGGCGTATATAAAAATCCTGACAAAATGGCCTACTGGAGCAAGAAGGTACTCCCTTATGCTGTTGGCGGGTTTCTCTTGTGTTATGTAATCGTTACATGGGCGTTTCCTGCTTTCAACTTGGAAAGACGTGTATTGCGTACCGGTACAAGTCTAATCAACACTTACGGCAATCTCGCGATGTTGGCGATGTATATATGCGGACTAATCCTGCTGTATTATAAAACTTTAAGGGGAAACAGGATATTAGACAGACTGGCGCCGGTAGGCCGCATGAGCGTTACCAACTATATGATGCAATCTATTTTGGGCGCTTTCATTTTCTATGGTTTTGGTCTCGGACTTGCGAAACAGAGTAATCTTATTTGTTTCCTGATTTGGATAGTAATATTCCTGTTCCAAATATTGTATAGCAATTGGTGGATCAAAAGATTTTATTTCGGCCCTATGGAATGGTTATGGCGAACATTAACATGGTTTAAGAAAGCTCCGATGAAACGGAAAGAAACAGAAGAAGCCGTAAAAAGGTAATTTATTAATTATTAAATATTAAAATAACATGACAAATAGAAGAAATTTTTTAAGAAACGCATCACTAATGACAGTGACAGGCGTTTTGGCTGCAAATAGCAAACTTTCCGCAGCCACTGTATCTGCATTATCCAAATCGAATGTCAAAAAAGATTTTGGATTGCAAATCTATTCGCTAACGATCAACCGGCAAGATCAGGAATATGCTTCCGACATACCGGGCGGATTAAAAAAAGTAGCCCAAATGGGATATGCTACAATCGAATTGGCCGGCTATAACATTGAAGGCAAAATTGGACAAGTCCCAATGGTTGAGTTCAAAAAATATGCTGACGACGCCGGATTGAAGATTGTAAGTTCTCATCTCAATCCGCCGGTAAGCGAATATTCGAAGGATAACATCGGACAGATAAAAGAGTTTTGGAAAAAGGCATCCGATCATCATGTAACGATTGGGTGTAAATACATCATTCAACCCGGACAACCGGCCACGCGTAGTACTGAGGAAGTGGCTTTCGTAGGCGAAGTATTTAACGAAGCAGGCAAAATAGCCAAAGCGGCAGGGCTTATTTTCGGATATCATAACCATGAAAATGAATTTAGACGGGTAGTGCCCGGAGGAACGGAAATGATGCCGTTGGAACGAGCCGGATTTGGCAGACAACCGGAAGGTATGAAAATGATTTATGACGGAATGATGGAAGCTACTGATCCTTCATTAGTTGTTTTTGAAAACGATGTGTATTGGACTGTAATGGGACAGCAGGATCCGGTGGCATACATGAAAAAATATGCCAACCGAATACGGCTTTTACACATAAAGGACGTTGCAGTATTAGGCGAGTCCGGAATGATGAATTTCCAAAAGATATTCGAAACGGCATACGCAAACGGTATTACCGAATTTATCGTAGAATTGGAAATGTACAGCGGCGGCACACAATTGGCAGGCGTCAAAGGCTGTGCCGACTATCTACTGAAAGCCGATTTTGTTAAGTAATCCTTAAACAAAAAAATCAAAAATGAGAACATTAGCGTTTTTAATTGTTGCCATAGTGATTTGCACGACTGCAAGCGCACAACAGGCATTGAATAAATGGAAAATCGAAAACAATACGGTCAATTCTTCTACTTTTGAACTGCGTGCCGGTCAATCGGCGATGTATGAAGGTGATATCAATGGCGGAAGTTTTAAGAATTTTGGTTTTAAAGCGCACGTTACCCACTCCGAAGGAGCAAAAGCAAGTTTATGGATTCATTCCGATGCAAACTTTGAAAAAGGGTATTCAATTTTTATCGGAAAGCCTGCCGATGACCATCGTCGTAGCGGTTCGCTTGCGTCTGTACGAAATCTTTACAGACCAAGTTCCTCATCGTTCGACCTTGAGGTCAAAGTCGAAGGCAAGCGAATTGTTGTTATGATCGATGACAGAAGGGTTGTCGATTACCTTGAGCCTGCCGCTCCGTACCGTACAGCGGTAAATGCTGCGCAGTTGCTTTCAAGCGGACTGATAGGTTTCCGTACTGAAAACGGAACAATCAACGTGGCAAACGCCTCCATCACGACCCTTGCAGACAATCTGCCAAATTATCCTGATGGAAAAGAACCAATCAACGAACAGAACGACGCGCTAATCAGGCTGCAACAGCGCAATTTTCCGGTGATAGATTACCATGTTCACCCACCAAGGGGTATGACATTGGAAGATGTGCTTGAAAAAGCACTTACCGATGGATTTGAGTACGGTCTTGCGGTTAACTGTGGCATTGGATTTCAGGTACAAAGCGACGAACAGGTTAAAGATTATATCACTGCAAACCGTCATATACCGGTATTCCACGCCATGCAGGGCGAGGGACGCGAATGGGTTGAAACATTCTCAAAAGTATCGCGTGAAATGTTTGACTATGTTTTTACCGACGCTCTCACTTTCCACGACCATAAAGGGCGCCGCACACAACTTTGGGCTAATAACACGGTCATCATCGACATTCCCGAACAGGAGTATATGGATATGATTATGGATCGCACACTTAAAGTACTTAATGAGGAGCCGATTGATATCTGGGTAAATCCTACATTACTTTCGACACCAATGATGGAGGATTACGACAAATATTGGACTGATGAACGGGTCACACAAATCGTCAAGTCACTGAAAAATAACAACATTGCTTTAGAAATCAACGCGCGTTATAAACTTCCAAACGCAAGAATCATCAAAGCGGCAAAAGCTGCCGGAGTAAAGTTTGCATTAGGAAGCAACAACGGAAGCGTTCAGCAACTTGACCGATTGGAATACTCACTGCAGATGGTAGAGGAGTGCGGATTGACGATTGATGATATGTGGTTTCCGAAATGACAAAGGAAAATCAAAAGTAAAATGTATTATTAAAAATTATATTTAATTTATTATGAAAAATAAAAAAGGTTACACAGTTTTGTTAACAGTTGTTTTATTGGCGGGTTATACTCTAACCCAATTCACTTCTTGTAATGACGCCGAACTTAATTCGACAGCCGAAACCCCGTGGATTACATTCAGCGAAATTCGTACTGCCTCCGACCGTACTCTTGTGGCTTTCTTTAAGTGCGATACGTTGAATATCGACGCCATCGAAATTAGCAAGCCAGCAGAATGGAAAATTAATGGCAAGCCCGCAGAGGCTGTTCACCTGTACGCCATGCAGACCGACGGGATCCATTTTCACATCTATCTTGAAACCGACAAGCTTGTCAAAGGGAAGAAATATAAGGTAGAGACGCCCTACGGAACCAGAAGCATCAAGTTTAAAGAGCAGGATGTTTTCTGCGAGTCGATAAAGACTAATCAAGCGGGATACAGCGCGCTATCCAAGACGCGGTATGCCAATCTATCTATATGGTTAGGAACAGGCGGAGGTCGCAAAATCGACGGTACGCTGCCTGATTACAAGGTTATCAATGACAAAGGAAAAGTTGTAGCATCGGGAAAGATGAAAGAGATAGGCGACGACGCTACGGCTGGCAGCTACGTATACAGAATGGATCTGTCTACCGTTCCCGCAGGAGGCCCGTACAAGGTCACGGTAGACGGCTTTGGCAGTTCATATCCGTTTGGCGTTGGCGGGGAGTTCTCAAACAGGTTAGCATATACTATTTTTAGGGCTCAGTACTTACAACGTTGCGGATGCCCGATTCATGAGCCGGATATTAGAAAAAATCCATGTCACACACTAATCTACGATGTAGGCGGACCTATCGGCGAAGCTAATATTGATGTGCCTGACGATGCCTCGTCATTCAGTTGTTACGGAGGTTATCATGATGCAGGAGATACTGACAGGCGTGCTTTTCACATGTCCAATTCGATGATAAATTTGATGCTCTATGAGACTTTCCCTGAATATTTCACAGACGGACAATTCCGTATCCCTGGTGATTTCGACGAGCATTACAACATCATTAATTACGAAAACAATATCCCTGACATCATTGACGAAGCGGCTTGGGGAACATTGGTTTGGGAATATTTGCAAAAAGAAGACGGCTCCGTTTATTTTGGCACTGAGACCCGTGGGTATGCGACACCTTTTGTTGCACCGTATGATCTCGACACAAAAAAGTACGGTACTGTCAGAGTAGATGACAGGGCGACAAGTTCGGCTGCCGGACTTTTTATGCACATGGCGAGAATCATAAAGCCGTACAACCCGCAGAAATCCGCCGTTCTTGCCGAAAGGGGCGAAAGAGCTTTCAATGCCATTGGCGTAAGAATAGCTCCTCCCGAAAAACTTTATTATCATATCCAGCGATACCTGTTGACCCGGGATGAAGCCGATCATGCAGAAGTCAGAGAGTTATACACTATAGCAGAATCTATGAAGGATAATCTTTACGTCACACCGGGATATTCGTTGAACGATAGTAGATTCGATAATCCGGCTTATATCATGTCGTATATATTAGAAAAGAATATTCCTACCGAAGCTGCCATCGTTAATTTCTTCAAAGCAGCCATCAAAGCTGCTGCCGATGCCAACATTGCCGAACTGAGGGCACACGCCTTTCCTGTAGGGACCGTTTCGGGTTCCGGAGGTTGGGGACATGGTACACGCCAAGCACAGTACGCAGCGATACCACTTCTGCACTGGAAACTATCGAACGATCAGGCTTATTTCGATGCAGCCTCTGAACTGATGGACTATAAACTGGGTTTAAACCCAATGGGAATAAGTTTTGTGACGGGGTTAGGATTCCATCAGGTGCTTAACATCCACGACCGAGAGAGCGCCTACACCAAGAGCCTTGGATGGGGATCGAAACCTGGCATTACCGTATTTGGTCCCGGATTAGCACCCAGGGAGAGTGTGAACGCTCCCAATCGAAGAGCCAATGCAGGAGTGATTCCGGGATATGACGAATTGCCCAAAGAACGACTGTTTACTGATATCTTAGCTATTATCAACTTCACTGAATTTACCATCTTTGAGTCCTTGCATTACGACGCACTTTACACTATCCTGGCAGGCGGCGGCAAATGGAATGGCATAAATCCGTTTTTTTAATAATCATTTAATATTAAATTTAAAATGACAAATTCTATTATTGGCAGACGTGGATTTCTGCAAACAACGGCTACGACTGCGGGCGCTTTAGCAATCGCTCCTCTTCATTTGGCTTGCACGACGGCAACCTCCCAAGAGATAAGTCGTTCTAATTTTGGCGGCGTCAAAGTTGGCGCTATTACCTGGAGTTTCCGTACAATGCCGACAGACGCGGGCAGTATTCTGCTCTATACTCTCGCATCGGGACTTGGACACCTTGAACTGATGGGCGATGTTGCCGAGAACTACGCAGGCGCTCCGAGGGCGCCCCAGTTCGGACCCCAGATACGTGTTGCCCCTGGACAGGAGTTGACCCCCGAACAGCAAAGAGAGCGCGAAGTTCAGGCAGAGGCTCGCCAAAGGTACAACGAGGAACGTAGAGCATGGCGACTTTCTGTTCCCATGACAAAGTACGAGGAACTCGGAAATATTTACAGAATGGCAGGCGTAGATATTCACATTCTGAAGTTGGAACCTAATGCAAACATGTCTGACGCCGAGTTGGACTACGTGTTCAACGCATGCAAGGCTATTGGCGCTATGGGTGTAAGCGTTGAGATTGGGCTTGCGGTTGCCGAGCGTGCAGCGCCTTTTGCTGCAAAGCATGGCAAATACCTTCTTTTACACAATCATGCTCAATTCGCACAGGAAAATTTTGAGGGATACGACCCTTACCTGAAATACGACAATGTTCGTTTCAACTTCGATATGGGTCATTATTACGGTTCTACAGGAAAGGACCCTCGTGAAATAGTAGAGAAATACCACGACCGTATCGCCTCAATTCACATCAAGGATAAGACCGGACCTAACACCACGCCTCCAAACGCCCAACGTCCAATGGGACAAGGCGATGTGCCACTTCGAGAGTTCATGCTTTTTATCCGAAGCAATGCCGGTAAACCGGGCTGGCCTGTACACTGCGATATTGAACTCGAGTATGCTATTCCGGAGGGTTCGAATGCAGTTATTGAAACCACCCGATGCGTAGAATGGTTAAGAAATGTACTTGTAGGATAAAGAACTACAAATCATTTAGCCGTCATTAGGCGCTAACAACGAGAATGTTCAGCAACTTGACCGACTCGAATACCCGCTGCAGATGGTAGAGGAGTGTGGATTGACGATTGATGATATGTGGTTCCCGAAAAATAGAATGTTAAACAAATAATTTTTTTTGAGCCTATGAAAGAAAATGTAATTGAACTTTAGCCTGATGGCTTATATGCCATTTGTTTTTTTATTTAACCTTTATTTTTATAAATTATAATTAAAATTATTATGTATGAGAAAATTTTTTATTAAGAAACAATTAAAGATGCGGAAAAGCATTTCAGTAATGATAACTTTTCTGCTATTACTATGTGCCACTGTAGCTTTCGCCCAGACAGCCACAGTGACAGGTACAGTTACTGATACAAACGGTGAGCCGCTTATCGGCGTAAACGTTTTGGTGAAAGGAACCACAATCGGTAATACGACCGGTATTGATGGTCAATATTCACTCCAACCGGTAACTAACCAATCTGTTTTGGTATTCTCTTATGTGGGCTTTATTGCTCACGAAATTCCGTTGTGCAACCTGCGTACGCTTAACGTACAATTAGTCGAGGACTTGCAGAGTCTGGATGAGGTAGTTGTCGTTGGATACGGTACGCAGGTCAGAAGAGACATTTCAGGTTCGATTACTACCGTCTCTGCGGAAGATTTGAAAGAGGTTCCTGTAACCACGTTTGCTGAAGCACTGATGGGAATGGCTGCCGGTGTGTATATTTCCACTACCGGTGCACCCGGATCTGAAACAACGATGCGTATTCGTGGCATCGGCTCTGTAAATGCAGGCACTGCCGGTCCATTAGTGATCGTAGATGGGATTTCCAATGTGAACATCGCGTCGATTAATCCGAATGATATTGAAAACTTCTCCATATTGAAAGATGCTTCGGCAACGGCTATTTATGGAGCCAGAGGCGCTAATGGCGTTATTCTGATCACTACCAAGCTAGGTTCGCGGCAGGGAAGAGTACGCGTCACGTACGACGGCTACGTGGGTATGTCGACGATGGCCAATGATGGGTTTGACGTTCTCAATGCATGGGAAGCGATGGAATTTCAGGCGCAAGGTATGGTCAACCGAAGAGATATCAGAGGATTACCTGCCGGATCGCATGCACAGTTTGGTTCGCTTAACGCCAATGACGAACTTACGATGCCATACGCTACCAAACCGGCCGGCTATTCGAGAGATCAGATCATCGCACAATGGGGAAGCCTTGATGCATGGATAGCTTCTTACCGGCCTGATGGCACCAATTCATGGGCGCTTTCGGCTTATCAGGAGAGACTTCAAAGGGGTGATTCGGAGGCTGAAGCACGCAAGGGTAGCGACTGGTATAAGATGGTTACCCGGAGAGGCTTTATACAAGCTCACAACATGAGTCTTCAGGGTGGAGGAGATCGGGGCATGTACTCTATTTCTTTAGGTATATCGAAGATGGAAGGAACGGTCAAGTCATCTTTCTTTGATCGCTATACGCTTCGTTCCAATTCAATCTTTAATCCGACGAAGTATCTATCCCTCGGTTTTAACCTCAACCTGATGATGTCGCAAGACGGTGGCGAGCGGACTGGCAACACGGAGGGTGGCCCGTTTGGACAAACCTATACAACGCAATCCTGGGTGCCTGTTTATAATGTGGGTGGAGATTTTGCAGGTTCGGTATCTCCCGAAGGCGGTAGAACATCCCATCCTGTTTACACGGTGTATTCTCAAACGTTAGAAACAAGTCGCAACTTCCGTGGGCAGGCGTCTCTCTATGCTGAAATTAAGCCCATTGAAGGATTGGTGTTCAAGACGCAATATGCGCCAAGTTTGAACGGCGCTTGGTCAACCGGCTTTAATCCGGTTACCATTATGCACAACAAAGAAGGAAGTGGCAACAATTCATATTATGAACAAGCTAGCTATAATATGAGTTGGCAATGGACGAATACGGTCAATTATACCACAACTTTCAACATGGATCATAAATTAGATTTTATAGCCGGAACAGAAGCGATTGATGAAAACCGTATAGGTAGCGGCAGCCTCAGGGCGCAACGTATAGATTACGCTTTTCCAAACGATCCAAACACGTGGACGCTCAATAACGGTTCTTCTAACAATGTGTCTAACTCAGGTTCCATGGTTACTCATTCTACGCTTTTCGGCTATTTCGGTCGTGTAGAATATTCCTATAAAGGCACCTATATCGTCAATGCATCAATTCGTAGGGATGCTTCGTCGAGATTCAGCGAGAATAACCGCTGGGGTACTTTCCCTTCTATATCCGCTGCATGGCGTGTGTCGGATGAGGCCTTTATGCAACCAACAAAGAGTTTTATCGACGACTTAAAATTCCGCGCCGGATTTGGAACAACGGGTAACTCAAATACAGGGAATGACAACGCTTACAACTGGGCTTTCCAGTATGGAACGGGTAATGCTTACCTGTATTCCATGACCGGCAGTAACACTGCGGTTACGCAAGGCTATCATGTCTCCAACTTGGGAGACATTAATGCAAAATGGGAAACCGTACAAACGCTCAACCTGGGTATTGACGTAACAGCCTTAAAGCAAAGATTGACGACCAGTGTCGAATGGTATACCCGCCAGACAACAGATATGCTTGTTCCGGCTAACTGGTCTGCTTTGGCAGGGAAAGCTACCAAGCCGAGAATCAATATCGGCGATATGAGTAATAAAGGGGTTGATATCACTTTGGCATGGCGCGACAGGAATAGACTGTTCAGTTATAATATCAGCGGAAACATTTCTACCTACCGTAACAAGGTATCAAGATTAGGTTCTGCCGATATTTTCAACGGTACCCGTTTGACCAATGTCAACATTACGAAAGAAGGACAGCCGGTCGGTATGTTTTATGGTTACAAGGTGCTAGGCATATATAAGAGTGCAGAGGATGTAATAAATTATAAGACAGACGGAGAAACGGTTGTTCCTTTTGGAACTGCCAACCGCGCGACACTCGAGAGTGTGGACGACGAAGGTAGAAGATACGTTGACAACTAAATAGGACGTTATATAATAGAGGATGTGAATAAAGACGGCAAGATTACTGCAGATGATCGTACCATCATCGGAAATCCGCATCCCGATTTCACCGGCGGTCTGAATGCTAACATCACCTATCGTAACTTCGATCTTTCTACTTCGTTCTATTTCTCGGTAGGAAATGATCTCTATAAGCACTATATGTTTTATACCCATTATGGCGCTTTGCAGAGTAATTATTCGAAAGACAGACGCGACAATTCATGGCATCCGATCAAAAATCCGGACGGAAAGTATCCGTTGTGGGCTACAGCTTCCAATGAAGGGGATGAAGCAGCCAATCACTCAAACTCCATGTATGTCGAAGATGGATCTTACCTGAGAATGCGTACGTTGACGCTTGGCTATTCACTGCCACGCAACATTGTCAGGAGTGCGGGTCTGGAAAGAGTCAGAATCTATGCACAGGTATCAAACGTGTTTACACTGACAAAATATCCTGGTTTGGATCCTGAAGTTCGTACAACCAGTCAATTAAACGCAGGTTTGGACTATGGAGCATACGGTCAGCCGCGCCAGTATATTCTTGGTGTCAATATATCATTCCAATAGGAATCTAAAAAAAATGTTTAACAATAAATAACTGTTTAATATGAAAAAGAAATTTTTATATTTAATTCTTATAACTGCTTTAGGAATGACCTCATGCAGCGACTTTCTAGATGTACGTCCTGTCGGGAATGCAGATGAAAGTACACTATTGGACCAAGACGGTATAAACAAGGTTATTACAGGTATGTATGCACGGCTTCAAATGTCAGAATTTGATGATTATTTTTGTGGTACCCTGTCGAATTATGTTTGGGGCGATGTATTGGGCGGAAGCGCCAACAAAGGCTCTAACTATGCTGACCAGACGCCTTTCACCAGTTTAGAAACATATTCCATCACAGCAGACAATTCCTATCTGCTACGGAAATGGCAAACTGTTTACGACGGTGTATATCGTGCGAATACGTTGATTGCCATGGCTGATAAAATTAAAGACGAGCTTTCGGTTCTTCCCGGCGAATCGAAAGATTTTTATACGGAAACGATAGCGCAAGCAATGTTTATTCGTGGACTCTGGCATTTTGAAGCGATCAAATGTTATGGCGCTGCTGTGCCTTATGTAGGCAGTGAAGAGTATGCATCGTCTGTAAGTCCGGCAGTGTCAAATGTCGACGGCGGCAATTATATCTATATTTGGGATAAAGTGGAAGCCGACTTGCAGTATGCATACGACAACCTTCCCGACACTTGGGCTTCACAGAGAGGACGTGTGAATAAATGGGCTGCGGCCGCTTTATTAGCCAAAGTGAAGATGTATCACTCATCGCCTTACAACGGGAAAAACGCTACTGTCAATAAATGGGCGGAAGTAAAATCGCTGCTTGAAACAATCATGGCTCAGGGTAAGCAAAACGACGGTAAAAGATACAAATTGGCGAATACGTATGAAGAACTCTGGGTTGCAAGTACAAGTGACTGGACAGGCGAATCTGTTTTCGATATCCAGACGGCTATATCAGGAACGCAGACCAATACCAATGCTCTCATGGGTGGTCCGCATATTGGTATGACCGGTACCCTTGGCAGTGGTGGATATGGATTCTACCAACCTTCGTATGAGAATGTCCAGTCCCATATCGTAGACGCCAATGGACTTCCCTTCATGGATGGTTCGTATCAAAACCAAGCTCCGTTATCAACGATAGCAGGTTCTGTTATAAGTACTGACCTTACCGTTTATACGGATCCAAGAGTGGATGTATCCACCGGACGTTTTAACGTACCTTATTGGGATTGGGCTATTCCGAGGACAGTTGACGGATGGATACGCGAGGTTAGTAATGGTGGTCCCTATCTGCACAAGAAGTACATTAAGAAAAGAGCTGACAACGGATCATTAGCTGTTTCGACTCAAGCAGGTTCAAGCGCCAAAAACCTTCATTTGATACGTTATGCCGACGTTATACTGTGGTATGCAGAGGCATTGATAGAAACAGGCGACTGGGTGGGTGCACGTGAATATGTGAATCAGGTACGAGCCCGTGCAGCGAACTGGTATTTAGGGGCTTTAGGCTCAGATATGGCGTCAACTACTTCCTCGTATGTCTTTGATGATAAGGTAAACGGAACAACCGGTGCCAATGCAGCCGGCAATTACAGGATAGGACTTTGGCCCGAATCACAGTTTGCTACCAAAGAAGGAGCCTTAGATGCGCTACGCTGGGAACGCAAAATAGAGTTAGCAATGGAAGGACATCGCTGGTATGACCTGGCACGCTGGGGTATTGTTGGTCCTGTAGTTACCAACTTTATCCAATACGAAAGGCAATATTTGTCTAAATATGCAGCGTCCGTCTATTTAAATGATTGGGTAACTGTACCGATACCTATTGATGAGATTAATACGATGCAAGGAGTTTTAGTTCAAGGCGTGAACTGGAAATAATCTGACAACACAAGTGTAATCATAAAAAAACAGGAGCCAAATCGGCTCCAGTTTTTTTATGATTATTATTCATACTAAACTGTTTCTCAGTGTATTTCTGGGAGTTGAGCCTGCTTATTCTTTTAAAGCGGATGGAATCAGCAACAGTTTTGACATTCCTGTCGTAGCTAAAATTGCGTATAATCTCAAAGTAGTAGAGGTAGGGATATCCGGCAAATACGGGCTGGTAAACGTATTTGAAATGGATTATCTGAAATCGGGTAAGATTCGCGAAATTCAACTATCGCACTTCATTCCCTTTAAAAGAAGTGAAAATGAGAAAGAAGAAAATTTTTACAGTTGCCTTGTTATTGCTTTCCGCTTTGTACGGATACAGTCAAGTATCATGGAATACAAAAGCCGGTATGAATGTAAGCAAAATAACGAACTATGGAGTGGTTGATATGAAACGGGGCTATCAATTCGGAGTAGGGATAGATTATTATTTTACTGATTCATGGGGAATACAACCTTCATTGATGATAATCAGTAAAGGACTCAAAGATAAGGGAGACACCTGCGTTGGAGACAGAGAGGTATACGGATTCTACTATCCAAATGCTTTCTACAATTGGACAATCAACAGAATGTATATTGAAATGCCTGTCATGCTGGCATATCGGTTTAACGTATCCAATACGATGAAATTAATTTTAAATGGCTGAGGATATGTCAGTTATGTCATTGGCAGCAAAGAGAAATTTAATACTACTTTTGAAGACGGTTCAAAAGTGAAGACGAATGGTTACTCTTTCTCAAACAGAGCGTAAAAATTAGATTTCGGTCTTGGCGCGTAACTGCGTTGGAATACAAAAACAGATACGATATTAGCCTGTTTGGAGAATGGAGGTTAAAAAACACATATAAACCTATTTATCCACAGGGTGGCATAAAGTTTACCCCGAAAATGGATGGATAAATCAATAGAATTGCTTATCACTCATTCCGAATTACCCCTTATGACATCGCCGAAGTGTTTGGTTTCAATTACTTCATGTTACATCGTGTTTTCAAGGAACTTTACAGATGAACTCCGTTAGAAAAACGCAAAAAGGCAGGTTGTCGGAATAAATATCTTCATCTTCGGAATTAATGATAGGTGTTTCGAAAAGCGTAATATCCTTATGGAACTTCCTGATATTAAAACGAAAACTTTTTTTATTAATATTTAAAAACACAAACAAATGAAACGATTTACAACAACGAAGTTTTTTCTTGCACAGCAGGAAGTATTACAAAAGGGTACAGTTATTGATATTCATGTACTGAAAATCGCGTATGATGAATTTGCCGCTTTTGTATTCTCTGAATTCAGCCATTTACCGGGCAGGACGGCGTATCGAAACGCGCTTGCATATACGCTTTCGGAACTCAAAGGAATGGCAATACAAGTCTCACCAAAAGACAGATTTTTTTTAAACCAATGCCATTGACCTGATTGACAGGCAAACAGAATGGACGGAACAGTTGATTATTGCAGAACAAAGCGCCCGGAAATGTCCGTTTTACACCAAAGCCGAAAACCCAAAAACACTGCAATGGACAGGCGCTATTACAGACTGTGTGGAGTTGGTTTATGCGCTTCATACAGTGGGTTGTATTGACAATGGAACTGTTTCACTCAAAGATTTGTTCCAAACAATGGGAACTTTCTTAGGTATAGACCTTAAAGATTTTTCAAGAACATTTACGGACATCAAAAACCGTACAAAAGGCGACCGTGCCCTGTTCCTGAACAAACTCAAACATGCTTTGACAATAAAAATGGAAAAAGCAGACGAAAAGCCGCCGAGGAAGTAGGGTTTGGTGTTATGGTGATTTGAGGGACGATAAGGACAATAAGGACAGTAGGGACGGCAAATAATCATTTCTTTATCAGGTGTTGTAATTGCGGGTCTTCGGCTATTCGTTTGAGTTCGTCGGCTACAATTTGTTTGACGTCCAACTTGATTTGGTTGTAATTCCATTCTATGTCTTCCTGCATGGTATCGTTGCCGCTGTCGTCTGAAAAAATGGTAACAACAGGGAGTTTTTCATACGCCTTTGTTTCGGTGGATACTTTGGCGGTATCGACCACTATCTCTGCATGGAAAATCTTTTGTTCGATGCGCTCGTCGAAATTGTCCGAAACGGCGCCTACAAACATACCCTGCGTGAGATTGGATATTTTGCTTGCCGGTATCAGACTGTCCAATTGCGTTGAGATAGACGTTGATTTATCCTGCCGGTTTATGGTCATGGACTGGCGTTTTTGCAATACTTTTCCGAAACGTTCCGACAGGTTTTTTGCCGATTCGCCTACCACCTGACCGCTGAAAATATTCCCCACCGTATTCATCACAACCGCTGCTTCCTTGTCGCCGTAATCGCGTTTCAACTGCGAAAAGTCCTGAAACCCCAGGCAGACGGCTACCTTGTTACTTCGGGCTGTGGCTATCAGGTTGTCCAAGCCGCGAAAGTAAATCGTGGGCAACTCGTCAATAATCACCGATGATTTGAGTTGCCCTTTTTTATTAATGAGTTTTACAATACGGCTATTGTATAACCCCAATGCCGCCGAATAGATATTTTGACGGTCGGGATTGTTGCCCACGCAAAGGATTTTGGGAGCATCGGGATTGTTGATATCCAATGTAAAATCGTTGCCCGTCATTACCCAATAGAGTTGCGGGCTTATCATACGCGACAAAGGGATTTTTGCCGATGCTATCTGCCCCTGTAACTGGTCTTGTGCACCGCCTTCCCATGCGTCCATGAACGGTGAAAGGTAGTTTTCCAACTGCGGATAAGACGTAAGAATAGGGAAAACATCTTCATATTTCCTGTTCAACAACTCAATGGCATGGGGGAACGTACAGAATTTGCCGTTTTGATAGATTTTCAGATACCATATAATAGCAGCGAGCAGGATAATCGGCGATTCGACGAAAAAATCACCCTGTTTCTGAATCCATGTTTTATTGAGGTTGAGCATAATGGTATAGGCGCTTTCGTAAGCATCGGAAATATCAGTCATAAATTCCGGCGATATGGGGTTGCAGCGGTGCGACTTGCGCGGATTGTCGAAATTGATTACATAGAATTTGGGCTTTACGCGATATTTATCCAGATTGCCGAGCATTGTATTATAGGCGATAATTGAAAGGTCATCAAACTTGTAATCATATACATACATTGAAAAACCTTTCTGTATCTGCTGCCTTATATAATTGTTCACAACTGCGTATGATTTGCCGCTGCCGGGCGTACCGAGTACAATGCTTGCCCGGAAGGGATTGACAATGTTTATCCATCCTCTGTTCCATTTCTTTTTGTAGAAAAAGCGGGTTGGCAGGTTTACCGAGTATTCGTTTTCCATCAATCGGGTTTCCTGCATGAAACTTTCGTTTTCGAGGTTGAAAACGTCGTCCATAAGGTTGTTTTTTAACAGGCGGCTTGTCCATAATCCGGCTATCAGTAAGAGGATATAACCTAATGACAGGGTGAAAATATAAAGGAC
>Ga0099364_10006706_pt1 | contig 16675 bp, 10 predicted proteins | sample TergutTh196P3_FD_73070 | JGI IMG/M metagenome (GOLD analysis project Ga0099364, IMG submission 73070) | Microcerotermes parvus P3 segment gut microbial communities from Pointe-Noire, Republic of the Congo - Th196 P3 | ecosystem: Host-associated > Arthropoda: Insects > Digestive system > Gut ... | reverse complement strand
GCTTTCGGCTTCAGCGGCTTGTGTTGCGGTTTGTTCTGGACGTCGGCGACGCGCAAGCAACTGCACGCCATTGTTGGAATGCTGGCATCCATGTACCTGCTGTTTATCGTTGCCGTACTGATCGTCATGCTCGTCAATTTCATCGTGAAGAATGGGATATGGGAAAGCCGTTATCAGGGCAAATGTTTTATAGGGATGTATCTCTTCCTGTGTACCATCATGGGCGCGATCGGCCTTTGGAACGGCGGGCGATGGCTGCGGAAACGCGAGGACAGGACGCTTGGGGCGAAAATCGACGCGGTGCAGAATATCCAGTGGCGGCGCAGGAACGTCAGCATCGAGCAGTTGCTCGCGCAAAAGCAGCCGCGCGGCGAGTTCCGATGGCTCCTGTGGCAGTGCTACCGGCAGTCGGCCTTGCTGTTCAAGCTGGCACTGGCCATGCCGGTGCTGCTGGTGCTTTGGCCGATGCTGACGATTCTCCTTCCGACGACAAATGCATGGCGGCAAAACACAGCGGCCTTTTTTGCTCTCCTGTTCTGCATTGGCGGGTACATCATCCTGTGCAACATTTTTTATCCCGACCATCGCAAGAACGGCATCATGGTGCTGTCGCATCGCGGGATATCGCCCGGCAAAGTCTGGTGGAGCCGCATCGTCCTGTTCGGCGGACTGTTTGCGGTTGGGATTGCCGCGCTGGTGTGTTCGCAACTCATCAATGAACACCTGGATATGCCCATTGAAGGTTTTAACCACGAAATGGCCTTCGGTTGGGGGTTGTTTTTCCTGTTCACGTTCATCATCGGGCAGTTCGCGTCGGTGATTTCGCGCAGTTTGATCCTGCCCATGTGTTATACGGTCATTGGCCTGTTCCTCGGTTTCTGGTGGTGGTTTTATGTCATGGCCCTCAATGACATGATAACTCCTTTGAAGTCCTTATGGCTCGAAGAAATGTGTTTCACGCCCCAATTCTGGCTGATCGTGCTGATCTTCCTGCCGATTGCGCTGGCGTTTTTCGTGGCGTCGCGGTTGCGCATGAGCGACTGGATGCGCGACCGGCCCGTGCGCGCGTCGCTGCGCAAGTTCGCGCTGACCTTCGGCGGGGCGATTGCGCTCAGCATCGCGATTCTGGCCGTCGTGCGGCTCACGACCGTCCCGACCGCATCGCTCGGCTACCATCTCGACCCCTGGGTGCTGAAGCAGAAAGTGGATTATGAAGCAAATGCCGAGAACTACGCAAAACATTTTTCGACTCTCTGGTCACTTCACGAGAAAAATCAGATCGCGGATTATGAAGAAGCATGGCAAATTTCGCGAATGATGATCGAAAATCCGTTGAAATCCGCACACGGTTTTTCAAGTGACGGAATGATTTTTAACGCGATAGCAATTCATGCCAAGAGCGATGATGTGACGCCGGAATTTCTCCGTGACGCCATTGCTTTCCTCGAAAGAGTGCCTGAAGAACGAGTGCGTGCTGCGCTGCGAATCCAACGGTTTAGCGAGTTGAAAATCAGTATGATCCAATCCGGAAAAACCTTGCAGGATATTCTGCCGGACCAAGAAAAACCCTCTTATGTCAAAATGATCTCGTTTGTTCGATTGTTTGCCCCGTGGGAAAAGATACGGGCAATTCGATATGAGAAATACCGCTTTCAGACAGATTCGTTGATTGCCGATCAATTGGAACGCCTCGTCTATCACAACGAGGGCGACGCCCAATACCTTGCCGAGAAGATCAAGTCACTGAGGCATGAGTGTTCCAACCGTGTGCTTTATGATAATAATGCCTATTGGCACCCGGTGATGGAGTCGCCCCAGTCGATTTATTTGACGGAACAGAGCCGTCGTGTGGCATTATTGGTTGCCGCGTTGCGTCTGTGGTCTATGGAACACGGGGAACTGCCCGCGACGCTGGACGAACTGGCGGGCGTTTACCTGGCCGAAGTGCCGCTCGTGCCGTATTACAACAAGCCGTTTGAGTATTGCCCGAAACCCGATGAAAATGATGAGGGCACCGCCGCCGACCAGCCCCGGCCTTACGGCGAACACGTCAAAGGCACGCCGTACCTCAAAGTGCAATGGGACGGGAGTATCATCGCGGGAGATTTGGCCGTCGCGGGCAACAACCGGATGTTTGTGTTTGACCTTACGTTTGCAAGGTAGGGCGGTCATCATTTTTTAGCGCGCAACCTGCCCAGGGCGGCGGCAATGCCGGTACTCCGGCCAAATATTTCTGCCGCCTTGCCCTGGGCTGTTATGCTTTGCCCTTTCAGGGCGGCCATCGATGCCACCAGCGCAATCACCCGTGACCGCCCTGACTTGAAACCGATCCGTTTCTTTGTGGTTCTTCGTGACTTTCGTGGTGAAAACAAGAGAATTTCTGAATTTGCCGGTTTTTCAGGCGATGAAGACGCTTTTTTGGATGATGAAGACGCTTTTTTAGTTGATGAAGACGCTTTTTTAGTTGATGAAGACGCTTTTTCAGGTGATGAAGACGCTTTTTTAGTTGATGAAGACACTTTTTTGGTTGATGAAGACACTTTTTTGGTTGATGAAGACGCTTTTTCAGTTGATGAAGACGCTTTTTTGGTTGATGAAGACGCTTTTTTAGTCGATGAAGACGCTTTTTTAGTTGATGAAGACGCTTTTTTGGTTGATGAAGACGCTTTTTTAGTTGATGAAGATGCTTTTTTGGTTGATGAAGACGCTTTTTCAGGTGATCACAGGTGGACAATTCGAGTACCGGCCTCACCCCGCCCCGACGAGCTTGTAACCGGTCGCAATCATTACTATGACATTGATATGTCAGCCAATCGCGACGCCTGGCGCGGCGAGCCTTACCTTCGCGTCCCGCACAGCACCGACATCCGCAACAGCATCCCCTTCGGCAACGACGTTTTTCATCTGGAGTTTCTGAAGAAAAAGCCCGCCGCCGACACCGACGCTGATCTTCAGACGGAGGAAGACAAGGCGGACACGCCGTGACTGCCGATTGTTTGGTACGACGATGTTTCACCCCGGTTCCAGGAACCGGGAAGTCTGCCGTGTGTGACCGCCGCTATCCATACCTTCGCTCATCGAAGCGGTTTGACCTGCGTTCGATTTCCTGCTCGCGCTGGCGCAACTGGCGGTCGCGTTCGAGGAACGCCTCCTCACAACGTTTCGACCACTGCTCCAACTCGTCACGACGTTTGGCCAGACGCTGTTGTTGCTCCATGACCTGATCCCGTACCGCACAGAGTTCCGCCTTCTGATCTTCCATCCGCGCGATCGAGTCGCGGTACTGACTGGCCAGGTGTTCGCGGTTTTTTACGATGGACTGTTTGAGCATGTCCGCGTCCATCTGCCCCGAAAAGCGGAGCATCAGCTCTTCGGTGGCCAGGCGGATTTCGAGCGTTTCGCGGTGCATCCGCCCGATGTCCTCCCGCGAGTGCTCGAGTGCCTGACGCATCTGCGCCAGTTTTTTATTTTGCTTGGCGAGTTCCTGACGCTCTTCATCCAGTTGCTTCACGGCCAGCGCGTTGGCCTCCTTCATCCGTCGTTGTTCGTTTTCGGCGGTTTTTTGCAAGTGCTGCCGCTCACGGGTTAATGATTCCCGCAACCGTGCGACTTCGTTATGCCCTTCAATGATTTCCGCTTCGAGCATTTTCAGTTCGGCAAGCCGTTCCGATTGAGCGGTCACCTGTTTTTCCCGTTGCCGCAACGAGTCTTCGCCGGTTGCCAGTTCCGTTTCCCGGCGATTCAACTTGTTTTCCTGTTCGGCGAGTGTCTTCTGACGTTCGGCCACGACCGCTTCCCGTTGGGTCAAATCCTCCGTGCGGCGTTTGCGTATCTGTTCAAATTCCGCCCACTGGGTTTCATACGATTCCCGTCTGGCCCGCCACTCCTCTTCCGATTCGCGTATCAGCCGCTCACGGGCCGCGTTTTGCTGTTCCTGTCGCACAAGCCGGGCTTCGGCCTCCGATTGCTTGGCCGCCATGTCCGACTCGACCCGTTTCCAGCGTTCTTCCAGCACGGCGTCCTGTTCCTGACGACGTGCGGCAAATTGACGCTCCAGTTCCTGCTTCCGGTCGGCAACTGTTTGCTCGATTTCCTTTTTCTCCCGTTCGAATTCCTGACGCAGGATCGTTGCGCTGTTTTGATATGTCCGCTGCAAATCGGCTTCGACCGCGTTGAGCCGTTCCTTCTCCTCCTCCAGTTTCGATTCAAAATAGTGTTCGAGTTCCTTCTCCTTTTGCACGTAACGGTCTTTGAGCTGCTCGGCCTGCTGCGCGAAACGCTCTTCAAGCAGTGCCTGGTTCTGCATCAATTGATGCTCCAGTTCTTTTTCGCGGCGTTTGAGCAAATCCTGCAATTCACGTTCACGACGCTGTAAACGTTCGTCGATTTCCGTCCGACGCGACGTCAAGGCCAGGTTTTCGTGCGCTATCTCCTCTTTCGTCGTCAGCAACTTTTGTTCCTGCTGCGTTTTCTGTTCAAAAAGCCACTGGTGTTGCGATTCCAGCTCTGCTTCCCGATTGCGAAGCTGATCCGCCTTTTCCTGAAAGGAAAGGTTGGTACTCCGCACAAGCGTTTCAAACTGCGCCATCCGGGCATGGAGCAGATTTTCGCGGTGATCAACCTCTTCCTGCCGCTGTTTCAGGTGATCCCGCAGTTGCTCCAACTGGCGTTCCGCAGTGTCGTTGTTCGAACCGAACAATCCTTCACCGTCATCGATGCGTTTGTCGCCGTGTAACTCCGATTTCTGAAACGATTTGCTCTTCGGGGTTGTCATCTGATCGTGACTCTCATCGTCAATGTACCAAAAAGGCTGTTTTCCCGCCTCGTTTTGCGAAAAGGTATCCAGCAATGAGAGTCCATAATCCGTTCGATTGCTTACACTTTGCCCCATGGGTCGAGCCTTCAGATGAGTTGCTTGAAATTCAGAAAAGATAATACCGTACAAGAGTGCGCCAACCGCACACACTTTCGTTATTATCGTCAAAGTTTCCCCAATTTCTTGAATGTGACTGTTGATTTGTCCAGAAACAGGGAGATTTTCACAAAATTTAACGGCAGTTTTTCTTAAAATGGGAAGTATGGCTACTTTGGGACGGCTACTATCAGCGCATTTGCCCGGGGCAATGGCAAGACCCGTTCCAGTTGTGCAAAAAGAGGTACAAAAGTATGGTACAGCTTGAGTTGAAATTTACCCAGTTTGTGACGGTGGAGAATTTTTGAATTGACAAACAGTCCGGGAACAGCAAGTGCGTTAAACGAACGGTATTCCAAAATCCGATAGCCCGCCTGTTCGAGTAAAGCGATAATCTCGCGTTTGTTGTAACGTTTGATCCGACCGACAGATTGGTCAACCGACCCGAACAACCATGAACCAAGCGGTACCGTCAGAATGAATCGCCCGTCTGGCGACAAAAGCTGCTTGATTCCGGTGAGAATCGCAAGATCATCGCTCGATTTGGCAAGCTGGTCAAGAAAGACAATTGTGTCAAACTGATGATTTTGCGCAAAATTTTCAATTTCACTTGGCGAAGTGGCATCGAGTTGCACGACTTCAACAGTTTGATTTCCGTCGAACTGATTTTGCAACACCTTGACATGTTGAGGGTTATCGTCCGCTACGACCAACTTTTCCCGTTTTGGCAAAAATCGGGACAAATTTCCATTGACAGCACCAAGCTCAATAATCCGTTCTCCACAACGCGGAGCAACCAGTTTGGCAACCCAACACGTAAAATTGCGGGCATAAGCCATCATTCGCCGCTTAGACGTATCAGCTTCCGGGTCGAAACAATCATCGATCAGGCGATATTTGATAATTGTTAGAATTGCGTTGACGCCATCTTTCCATCCGATTTTTTTTCCCTCATCGTACCGCCGCCCGTGGTAACGGATGGGCACTTCGTAAATTACCGCTCCGCGTTTCGCCAGCTTGGCCGTGATTTCCGGCTCAATCCCGAATCTGTCCGACCGCAAGGGAATTGACTTGAGCAACTCCGCGCGAAAAGCCTTGTAACAGGTTTCCATGTCGGTCAGGTCAAGCCCGGTCGCCCAATTCGATAAATGTGTCAAAAAAAGATTGGCAAGTTTATGATGATAATGCACAATTCGTCGCATTTCCCGTGACGCAAATCGAGAGCCATACACGGCATCGGCCAAGCCATGGACAAGCGGTTGCAACACGGTTTGATAATCGTTCGGATCATATTCAAGGTCGGCATCCTGAATAATCGCGTATTGTCCCGTCATTTCCCGAATTGCCCGGCGAATGGCCGCCCCTTTGCCCTGATTCAACGGCTGTTCGAAGACGCGAATTTCAGGGTGTTTCGCGCATAAGTCTCTTAAAACCCTTTGGGTTCGGTCGGTCGAAGCGTCATTGACGATGACCAGCTCTTTTTTCATGTTTCCCGGCACCGGCGCGGCAAGAACACGTTCGACAATACGAGTCAGAAACGATTGCTCGTTGAAAACAGGAATTAAAATCGAAAGAGTCGTGTTTTCCAGAGACATTTTCAGCCCCCACGCATTATTACCACCCGATCACGATATTTGATTCAATCATCTTTCGTGAACGTTCGAGATCGGATCCGGTTTGCTGCATGTACAGGCGAATGGCGGCGAGTTTGTCGCCCGACGCTTTCGCGAGGCATTCGCGGGCTGTATCACAGGGGTCGGTTTTTCCGGTAATTCCCAAAGCGGATTTCGAGATCACCCAGGCGTCGCGCGGCCGTTTGGTCACGCGAACCGCTTCTTCGGTGGGATAGTAATTGTACAAAATCTGACGGGCTTCTTCCTCGTCATTTGCCCAGGTGATCACAATGTGTGAGTGCGTTTCGATTTCAAAGAGAGCCATTTTTTCGCCTTTTACGTCCAATTCGTCAATAAACCGATCCTGACCGGATGGCAAAATCTCCAAGTCGCTGTGATCCAATCCAATCATACCTTTTGTATCACGCAACAACCGATATATGATACAGAATTTTCGCAAAATGGCTACTGGTACGTTTTGAGTGAGGCTTTATCAATCGGGTTTTTCCACGCGGGAGTCGCAATCTTACGATTGCGTTTCTGTCATGAATTTTTTCATCTCCACCGCGTCGCACAAAGTACGGCGGTGAAACGTTTGCATGGCCTCGATTCCCTGTCATTGCATTGTCACATGGAAAATCTTGTCAAACTCTTCGTCCGATGTGGTCACCATGCGAATGCGTTGCATGAGTGCGCGTAGCCGGGGATCGTTTTTCAGTTTGCCGAAACGGGTCATATCGCTGAAATCGACCGATGTGGGGCTGATGAGAATCAAGTCGGCGTTTGGTTCGGTGTTGGCCAGGGCTTCGGTCAGCATATCGGCAAGGCAATCGGTTGACGTCATGCGCAATACGGCCAGGCGGTCGAGTATCTGGTCGAGCAGAGCGGTATTGGACGGGCCATGATAGACTTCCACCGTTTCCTGGAACGCGCCAAAGGTCAGGTTACATCCGCCGCGACGGATGATGTCCGAGGCCAACGTCGCGGCGAAACTCACGGCCAGTTCGATGTCGTCCGTGAATTGCGACGTTTTATCCGCCGGACAATACAGATCGAGCAGAATGGCCGCGTCATGATTTTGGTGCTGCTCATACTGCTTGACAACGAGCTGGTCGTGTCGCGCCGAAGCCCGCCAGTGAATCCAGCGTTTTGTGTCGCCGTGTTGCCAGCCGCGCACGCCGAGGAACTCGCCCGTTATGCGGCTCGAACGATGCCGGCGGTGCAACATGGTTTCCGACGCTTCATGTTGCCGCGTCATCCAGCCGGCGGTCAGCATTCCGATCTTCGGCAACACGATCATTTCGCTGGCAATGTCCAGATCAACCGAACTGCGAAAAAAACCGCAGGGAAATCGCGTCGAAAGAGTGATCTTTCCGAAGCGGTATCGTCCGCGTTCGGGCAAACGTCCGACGTAGCTTTTGCGTTTGCTGTCATTCGAGCGGATGTAATCGAAATAGACCGCCGGACGGTGGTTCGTCGGTTCACCATTCGCGCCCGATTCGATGATGGCAATGTCATCTTCCACGATGACGCCCCAGGCCGAGATTTTTTCACGCGGATTGGCCAGTTCCAGTTGCGTGACGAACGTGTCGCCGGCATGGATTCGCGAAGGCACACTCCGTTTGACCGCCAGTTGCCTCAAAATGCGGCGGCTGAGCCACAAACTGATAAACAGCGGGCAAACCAGGAGTGACGTGAACAACATCGTGGGATTCACCTGCTTGAGCAATGCGGCGAAAAACGCACCGGCAATCACGAAGGAGTACCAGATCCCCTCGCGACAAAAAAATGTCCTGATATTCGGAGTCACTCGTTTCACGGGGGTTGATCTTCCTTTCGCTCTCTCATTTCATGGAATGACGACTTTTCCTATCATAGTCCGGTTGTTCACATATTTCAAGGGCGTGGAAATCATCGTTACAGGCATTGGCGTCCTGTGTGCCGGACTCGATTTTTTTCACGGATACGACCCGGTCAAGTAAGGTTTTCGACGATCCCGGCCAGTTGTGCAACCACCTGGTCGATGGTCATGCCATCGGTCACGACGCGGATTGCATCGGCAGGTTCGCATAACGGTCCGACTTCCCGTGCCATGTCGCCGGCGTCACGTTGGTTGATCTGCCGCAGGATTTCGGCGTAATCGGCCGGAACACCGCGTTGCCCGTATTCCCGCACACGACGCCGGGCGCGTTCCTCCGGTGTTGCGGTCAGATAAATTTTGCATTGGGCATCCGGAAAAACGGCGGTTCCCTGATCGCGGCCTTCAGTGACGATGTTTTTTCCCCGGGCGGCCTGCTGTTGCCGACGAACCATCATCGCGCGGATGGCCGGGTTGTTCGCCGCGAACCGGGTTTTTTCCGTCACGTCAGCCGAACGAATCGCGTCGCTGACTTCTTCGCCGTCCACAAAGGTTTGCCCGGACTCAATGCGAAGTTGCATCTGTTCGGCAACCGCCGCCAGTTCGGCGGGGTTGTCCCAGTGGACGCGGTTTCGCAGACCGCAAAGTGCGACAGCCCGGTACATCGCGCCGGTGTCAAGATAATCAAAACCGAGCATGGCCGCCAACTGCTTTGCCACCGTACTTTTTCCGGCACCCGCCGGTCCGTCGATTGTGATGATCATTTTGGATTTCCCGAATGATGTTCCAACAGGCTCTGATTCCTCATTCCAGCGTTTGCAGATCAATGACATAGCGGAACATGAAATTGCCTTCCGAAATGTTCTTGTAGGCTTCGTCAAGCTTTTGAATCGGGATGACCTCGACCAGCGGGTAGATGCCGTGTTCGACGGAATAGTCGAGCATCTCCTGCGTTTCGCGGATGCCGCCGATGAGCGAACCGTAAATTTTGCGACGGCCCATCAGCGAAGCGGAACTCAGTGTCGGGGTCTGATCGCTTGGCGGAACGCCGAGTAGCACCATGGTGCCATCGACTTTCAGCATCCGCAGGTACATGTCAACGTCGAATCGCACCGGGATTGTACTGATAATCAGATGAAACGAGTTGTTGAGTCCTTTCAGTTCGTCTTCGTTGCGGAGATTGACGTAGCGAACAGCCCCCATTTCACGGGCGGGTTCACGTTTTTCCTCCTTGAGGTCAAACACAGTCACTTCGGCTCCCATCGCGACGGCATATTGCACGGCCATGTGTCCCAACCCGCCGAATCCCGCCACGGCCACCTTGTCGCCCGGCTTGACTTTGCAATACTTCAACGGCGAGTACGTCGTGATACCCGCACAGAGCAAGGGCCCGACCCGTTCGAGCGGAACGTTGTGCGGAACTTTGATTGTGAACCGTTCAGGCACAACGATCCGGTTCGAATAACCGCCCATCGCAGGACGACCGTCATGGTCGATGCTGTTGTACGTGCCAACCATTTTCGGGCAATATTGCTCTTCACCCTTGAGACACATTTCGCATTCGCCGCACGAATTGACCAGACAACCGACGCCCGCATAATCACCGGCGCGGAACCGGGTGACGTTCCGCCCGACCTGCGTGACGCGACCGACAATTTCGTGGCCGGGAATCATGGGAAAAATGCCTTTCATCCAGTGTTCGGCCACCATGTGCAGGTCGGTGTGGCAGACGCCGCAGTACAAAATCTCGATCAGCACGTCGTCGTCACCAACCGGGCGGCGTTCAAATTCGTGCGGCGCGAAATGCCATTCCGGCTTGAACGCGGCGTAACCCTTGCATGAGATGCAGTCATCGTCGTGGATGTGTTCCTGTTGCTGCGATTGTGCCGGACGCATTCCCGCCAGTGACAACGTCACGGCAATGCAAATTGCCGGTATCAGACTTGATCTTTTGAGTTGCATTGTGTGTTCCTCCCGATTTGGATAGATGTTGATATAATCTTGTCGCGCAACCCGACAGTCAGGACGCTTGCGCCATGACCGCAACCTCCTTTCTACCCCATTTCCACCAGAAAAACAACCCCGATAGAATGCAGAATGCAGAGTGCAGAATGTTTCAAATCAGAGCCGCGAGAGTCATTGAAGAGTCATTGAGCGGTCGAAGCGGAGCAGAGTTTTGGCCCGTTCGACCGCTCCGTAACCGTCGCGGCCCGGATGGAACTTTGTGTTCTGCACTTTCTCAATCGAAGGCGCATTTTTTGACACGCTGCGATATTTTCCTTTTGGAGGGAAAGTTTTGACCTGAGTTGGGGTGTCAAAAACATCGTCGGGGACGTTTTTTACCGCGTCTGGGATGTTTTTTACATCGTCAGGGACGTTTTTTACCGCGTTGAGGACGTTTTTTACCGCGTTGAGGATGTTTTTTACATCCTGTGAGGATGTTTTTTACATCGTCGAGGACGTTTTTTACATCGTCGAGGACGTTTTTTACATCCTGCGAGGATGTTTTTTATGTCCTGGAGGATGTTTTGAACGTCGGCTATTCTGTGTTTTATGACTTGCCGACGACGCATTATAACGCGCAGAGGGATTATTCCGGCGGGAAAGTGCAGAATACAGAGAGCAAAGTTCAAAACGCAAAGCTCAAAGTGTTTTTCACTCTGCGTTCTGCTCTTTGCGCTCGTCCATCGTCACTCCTTTTTTGTACGAAATGAACGAAACAACGAAATTTACGAAATTTTGAGGCACACGCCGTTCGTTGATTTCGTTGTTTCGTATTCAATTTTCACCACGAAGGTCACGAAGAACCACGAAGGTTTTTATTTCGCGCAGAGGTCGCTGAGGACGCAGAGATTTTGTTTTTGGATTCTCTTCGTTCTTTGCGCCCTCTGCGAGAAATTCTCTTTTTTTCACCACGGAGACACGGCACGAAGCGAACATGAAGTTGTTTTAACGCGAAACACGCAAACCTTCGCGAAAAACGCCAAATTTGAGGCTCTTTCGTGTATTTCGCGTTATTTTTCGCGTTTCGCGTTGAAAATCATTGTGATTGAGTCTATCAACTACGTGTGATTCTCCTGTTATTACTGTAGTAACTACACTTTTTAAAAAAATAATCAAACAATAATCGACCAAAAAAACTGATACGGGTTTGACCGTCGCTTCGCTGGAGGTAATGATGCGTTGCGTTCGCAGTCTTTGCTCAAGCGGCGATTGTGACCCATCCATGCAAACGTCCGCCGACCACCCAACGTTACGGTGCCAGTACAAACCCTTGTGCATCATTCGGACACTTTTTCACTTCGAGTCGCGAGCATGGTGTTGAGCGTTTCATCCTTCGACCACTTGGTGTCACAGGAATACACGGTGTTTTTTCGGCAAATCACTCGGCAAATAATCCCACGGACAGCCGATGCGAATGAAATCTACTGCCCCAGGCCAATAACAGTGACATTTCATGCAGGGCAGTAGCCGGGAACGTAAGTGACCGTTTTTCTGTGCCTTTCCCGGAAAACCCGTTGCTTGTGCTCCGCGCTGCTGTTTTAAAAACTTCACTTTCTTGCCCATTGCGGTATATATACAAAACCGACGCCAAAACGGGCCAAAGAAGTGTAAACCTGGAAACAAAACTAACGTTCATTTTTGGGTGTGCCATTCAATTTTTGCGGATGCCGCAAACTAATGCACCCCTATAATTGATTTCTTTTAGCTGAAACAACAACAGTTGTCGATCGTATCTTGTTATTTATATATGAAATTTATGAAATTTTATTATTTTTCATGTTTTTTTGTTTTGCAATCGCAGAACCGCCCTAACGTGTTTCAAACGTGAAATCTTGGCACGACTCCTTACACTTCCGTCTCTGAAAACGTATAACCCAATTTCAGGGCTTTGACGTTCAGGTCGAACACTTTTTCTTTCGGGAACGCTTCCCGCAGGACTGGGTGCATGTCCGTCGGCTGGAGCATTCCTGTTTCTTTCAGCAGCTTGGCCAGCATGACGATGTTCGTTGCCTTGACCGAGCCGGCTTGCTGGGCCAGGTCGCTACCGGGAATCGCGATGAGCCGGGCAACGATGCCGTCCGGGATTTCGTCGATGATCGAACTGTTGTAAAAGACCAGCCCGTCCTGCGGCACGCGCGGTCCGAACTTGAACAGCGACGGCTTGTTCAAAGCCACCAGAATATTCGGCACATCAACGATGGGTGAACCGATCGTCTCGTGGCTGATGACGACCGAGCAGTTGGCGAAACCGCCGCGCACTTCCGGGCCGTAGGCGGGCAACCACGTCACGTTGACGCCCTGTTTCATCATGGCGTCGGCAAGCAGAGTCCCGGCGGAAAGCACACCCTGGCCGCCAAATCCTGCGATTTTCAGTTTGACAACCGGGTAGGGCAGGGGAATTTTCGGCCCATGTTCATCTGTCGGTTTGTCGCGTCCGACCGCATCGAGGATCGCGTGAAAATCCGGCTGTTTCAGTGTGCGAATCTGCGGCGGCACCTCATCAATGATGTCTTTCAGCACGCCGACCGGGAAGAGCGGCATCGCGGTCTGCCCGATCCATCGGCAGGATTCCACCGGTGACAAATGCCAGTTTGTCGGGCAGGGTGAAAGGAACTCGATAAATACGTACCCCTTGCGATCGACCTGGGCTTGCAGACCGCGACGCAAGGTTTTGCGTGCCGACATGATGTTTTTCGGGGAATTGAGCGCGCATCTTGCCACGAACACCGGCGCGTCAAGCGTCGCAATGATTTCGGCCATTTTGATCGGGCGGCCGTCGTTCAATTGTGACCGACCGTAGGGCGAGGTTGCCGTGACCTGGCCGAGCAGCGTTGTCGGGGCGAGTTGTCCGCCGGTCATGCCGTAGTTGTGGTTGTTGACGAACAGCACAATCATGTTTTCACCGCGATTGGCCGCATGGATCGTGTGACTCGTACCGATCGCCGCCAGATCACCATCGCCCTGGTAGCTGACGGTCACCGCTTCGGGGTGCGAACGCGAAAGTCCCGTCCCGACCGCCGCTGCACGGCCATGTGCCGCCGAAATGGCCGACGTGCGAAAATAGTAATAGATGAACACCGCGCAACCCACTGGTGCGATCAACAGTGTTTTGTCCTGAATGGCGAGATCGTCGATGGCTTCGGCGAGCAATTTGCTGAGTATTCCATGTCCACAACCGGGACAATAATGCGTTGTCCGTTGGTTGCTGTCCGGCTTCCGTTCAAAGACGTCGTAAAACGATTTCGGTTTTTGTAGTATTGAGGTCATAATTCTTTTATTATGGGTGTAACCTTGAAATTACGTAAACCTGGCAAAAAAGGGGGAAAATGGCATTGGAAAAATCCCATGATTTTGATTGGAACGTTAGCTTATACAACAAGTTATAACTCACAACAAGGAGCCCCCCAACCATGCAGGGCGACATCATTATCGATCAGGACGTACAAAAAGTCAACAATATTTTGGACGGGAAAACCGGAAATGTCGGGCAAAATTTGACTGCAGACGAGGCTGGAAATGTGGTCAAACTCTTCGAAGAAGGAAGTCACACGAGGTGGATGACCGTGCAAAAACAATCGTGAAAGATCACATGTTGTCGAAGCGGCAAGTGTTGGAGATTGTATGATGCCCCAACGATCCTGACCTTCCGAAGCATCGTCAAATCCAAACGTTGACCATTCACCCTGGCGACAAACAAACAACTCGGCAAATTGTCCAAATTACCGCAATCCGCGTATAAAATACAAGTTACACCCAAAAGTGGCGTTCGACTTGACAATCCAACATGATTTGACTATTCTGATTTTGGATGAACATGATTATCCCCCTTGGTTTCCGTCGAATGAATATTCAAAGAATCTTGCTATTTTTGCCCTTGAAATGCCTCCGCAATTTTTCCAGCTTCTCAAGCAACTCGTGAACTGTTGGAAATTTTATCAGGAAAGACTGACCATGAAACGAAAGATTTTACTTGCGGGCTTGCTGTTGGCCGTTTTACAACCCTTTGCCGTGTCGGGCGAGCTTGTGCCGGCTGACGTTTCGGAGTTTTACGTCACGCCCGATCAAGCGGCCACATTGCGTTGGAACGCGGCAGAAACACCGACAACCGGGCAGTTGGCGTTTACCGTGTTTGATGTCAATGCGGAAAAGGTTTCGGGTGGCGTTGCAACAATTGATGCAAACGACAATAAAACAGTCATTGCCGAAGTGACGCTCCCACAGGGTTACTGGGAAATCGCATTTGACACAACCGGCGAGCGGTTCGGCATCGTTTCGCAACCCGCAGCGGTTGCGCCGTTCGACGAGTTTTTCGCCATTGATGCCGCCCTCTCGTGGCTGGTGCAGGGCGATGATTTGCGCGAAGGGATCATCAAGTCGGCCAAGCGTTCCGGAATCGGCATGATGCGCGAGCGGTTCCGGCTTGCTGGCGTCGCGCCCGTGGAAGGCCAATACGACTGGCAAACGCGCAATCGTTACGACGCCTTGCGGCAGACTTATAAAAAGCATGGTGTCGAAGTGCTCGAAATGTCGCATGATGCGCCGGCGTGGATGGGCAAACGCAAGTCATATCCAAAAAACCTTGCCCAATACGCCGACGCCTGGCACGCGATCACCGAACAGTGGCAGGACAGTTGGGGGGCGGTTGAAGTCTGGAACGAGCCGGACATCTTTTTCGGCGGTGACCTCCCGGCGGATCAGTATGTGGCACTCGTCAAAACACTGGCGTATCGTTTCCAAAAAGGCGGCATGGCAAAACCGCTCGTCGGCGGTGCGGTCGCCCATTTCAACGAAGATTGGATCAACACGGCGATGGCGAATCAACTGGGCGAACTGATCGATGTTTTCAGCTTTCATACTTACGACCGCGCTCCGGCAATGGAAGCATTGATTGAAAAATACCAGAGGCTCAACCTCCCGCTCTGGCTGACCGAATGCGGCCGCCCGTGGAAGAAGGGACCGGATCGCCCGCCGGTCGAACAGGATTTGGAAAGCGTGACTGACATTGTCATGAAGGGCGTCGAATCGAAATGTTGCGGCGTTGCCCGGTATTTTCCGTTTGTGTTGCCATATTACGAGGAAAACGACAACAACTTCGGAATGCTCGACCGCAAGGGAACGCCACTGCGGTCGATGGCTGGCTACGCCCAGATGATTCGTGTGCTGGCTCACACGGAGTACGCTGGCGATTTGAAAATGCTGCCGCTCGGAGATCAGCAACCCGCCATAACCGCCGCAAACGAAATTATGCCGCCGGTCATGCGGGCACGAGTATTTCGCAAGCAAGACGCCAACGATGATACCGCTGTCATCGTGCTTTACACCGGCATCATGCAACCGACGGAATTGACAACAACGCTTGATGTGTTACGTGCGGAATCGGTCACAGGCGAGTCGTTGCCGACGGACTCGCTCATGATTACGAACGGTCTCATCTACGTTTACGCAAAAGTGCCTGAGAATTTGATTGACGCGGACACAAAGGCGATGGCAATGCTTGAAGGGAAGAAGAAACCCCATGTCAAATTCGCCGGGCGCAGCCCGCTGGTGACGGTGTTCGATGACAGTCAGTTCGAGTCAAGCAGTGCCGGATACCGAATCAAGTGCGATGAGTCAACCGTGTTTCAACTGCCATTGACGACATTTAACCTTGCAACAGACGAACGGGACAAGAACAATTTTGCCGTAGTGAACGCCAGAGCTGATGTTGATCCTGATGTTTCCGTGTCATCGACACTTTTCATGGCTCTGATTCCACCTCCGCAAACGCTATTTCCGAGGCAGAAGGATGTTATGCCAACACAGTTTGAGCATCGTATCACGTTCTCAAAGGAAGCGGAATCTTTGGAAGAGTTTCATATTCATTATGGCATTGTATATCAGCAGGGATTGATGCCAACGATGGGTACTCCTCCCGTTCCCGCCGTTTATCCAACGCTCAGTCTTCGTTTTTTGAATGAGCCGACGTGGGAGGGGCTGCTCGAAAAATACAAAGACAACGTTCCGCTTGACATTTCTCCGGGAAAATGGCAGCCGTCAAGTTCCGGCAACATGAACATCGACGCGGCGGAGAAGGTGGGTAGCCGATCTCCGAGCGGCTACAATGATGGCGTGATTTTGAAATGCGTCTTCGGTGATGTGGACAAATGGTGTTACCCGCGATTGGCCGTGCCGGAGGAAATTGATCTTACGGAGTATTCCGGCGTGATTCTGCGCGGCCGGGCGTGGGGCGAGACAACGCCACGATTCTTCCTCTACGAACGCGACACCGGGGCCGGTTACATGACCGAA
>Ga0099364_10006705_pt1 | contig 16676 bp, 3 predicted proteins | sample TergutTh196P3_FD_73070 | JGI IMG/M metagenome (GOLD analysis project Ga0099364, IMG submission 73070) | Microcerotermes parvus P3 segment gut microbial communities from Pointe-Noire, Republic of the Congo - Th196 P3 | ecosystem: Host-associated > Arthropoda: Insects > Digestive system > Gut ... | reverse complement strand
TGTCCATATCGGGGTTTCCGTATTCGTGAGTCGGCGGGCCGGAGCGGACAGAATACGAAGAAACAGATACGTAAACCACAGGCACGTAGTTACGCGCAATGGGAATATCAAGCACCGTAACGGGTTCTGCAAAATAGCGTACTTCTTCGGTAAAGATACCTTCACGTTCAACCGTTATAAGATAATGACCTTCGGGTAACGTACTTTGCAGTAACACCTTTGCCGTATCACCCGGTTCGTACATATCCCTGTCCGGCGTCAGCCTTATTTCATCGGGGTTACTCATGCTCCAGTAACCGCCCGAACCGGTAACATAAAATTCAGTTTCCGTTAAGGCCGTTCTGCCTTCACGGTCTTTCGTGGATACACGCAGGATATAAAACCCTGCCGCCGATGGCCGTACTTTTATGGAACCGCCTCCGCTGCGAATGGCAATTTGCTGTGTACTGTCCGTTATATGCTGCGGGTAGTATTCATCATATACATAACCGCTGACTCCCCGCTGTTGTACGCGCTGCCATTCTTCCCTTATAAGTTCAACCTTTAACTGTCCCGCTTCTTCGCCGCTTTGCAGAAAAAGAGCGTTACCCGAAGTTTTTTCGCCCTGGGGATTGACAGTAACGTAATCAAAGGTCAATTCATCACCGGCGCGGGCGAAACCGGCGGCGCTGCGGTAAAGGCCAATGTAAAAACCTGCAGGATGTACAAGCACCGAACGAAAGGCGGTTATCATTTGGTTACTGATGTCGGTAACCCTGGCCTCCGCCTGATAACGATAGGGGACGCCGGTAATTTTACTGCCGCCGGTTTTCTGGCTGAGACTTGCAGTACCCTGTCCGCTTAACATTCCGCTGTCGGAAGAGATATGACGAGTACTGTCCCAGGCGCGGAGCGGCCCAAAAGTATAACCCCTAAGTTCCGCCTGCTGCGGTTGGAAATAAAATGCCGATTCATACCAGGCGCTTTCCCACGAAGCGCCGGAAAGACTGCCGCCGGAAAGATAACTGGCCTGCAGATTTAAATTAATGTCATCACCCATAATTACCGCTGCAGCCGGTACAGAAAGAGCCGCCTGAAATCTAAGCCTTTCAAAAAAGGCAATTGTTATAGGCGTAATGGCAATTACTTCATCATTCAATCCATCATCACGTTTATACACCAGCCTGTAGGAACCCGGTTTAATATCATCGGGGATTTCAATGCTGCCGTAAAAGCCGCCGGATTCGGAAGTTGTACCTTGAATAACTGCAACCTGTTGGGGTCTGTAATGGTTCTCTTCCAGAATAATGGTGTAGTCTCCATGGTAAATTGTGTACATACCCAGTATCCTGGAACGATCAACACCACGGAATGTAAGAACTTCGCCGGGCTTGTAAAGTCCGCGGTCGGAAAACATAAAAGTAACCGGCACAACTTCTTCTGCACGCTGGGGAATATTATAGTAGACTCCCGACCGCCAAATGTTATGCGAAGAAGGATGGAATATTGCCCTGTCTTCGTCTTTTTCCGCCATAACAAAAAGCTCATCAAAGCCCCGCCAGTTACCGGGATTTTCTGTATTTGTCCGCAGTATTTCCGCACTCATATTAAACACAGCAAGCCCGTTTTTATCTGTTGTTGCTCTGCCAAAATCTTCTATAACGGATAAATCTTCGTTTTCTTTTATCAGGGAAAAAGAAAGCAGCTTAACTGTTACGCCTTCAACAGGTTTACCTGTAGAAAGACTGGTAACAAGGACAACGGCTTTGTTAAAACCATAACGTACAGTCAACCCAAGATCGGTAACCTGTATGGCAAGTTCATTTTCCATTTTCCAAACGCCGGTGCGAAACGTATCATCATCCAATCTGTCACTGGTTAAAAGCTGCAGGGCGGCCTGAAAATTAACAAACCCCCTGCCCTTAGCGTTAAGATACGGCGAAAGATCAATTTCTTCAAAATATTTGGTATTTGCCGTTCCCGGAGTCAGGTTAATAATGGGAAACTTGTCCCAGTTTTTTTCCCATGGGCTGCCGACACTGGTTAGCTGATACTGCGACCCTGCGGCAATGTTCTGATATTCAAAAAGAAAACGCGGGGGAAACTGAGCTTCCAGCATTACATGGCCGTAATCAAGAAACCGCGCATCGCCTACTGGCGGCGGTTCATCCGGCATAACAACTTCAAAAGAATACGGGTCGCTCATTTTTCTGCCGTACATGTCTTCCACACTTGCAGCTAACAGAATGTTAAAACGTTCGCCGAAACTTACAGGCAGATTAAAAAGCCTTAAAGTGTTACCCCAAATTTCAATGTTATCTTCGCTTATGCTCATGGCAGGATCGGCGCTTATTGCACCCCGCACAGTGCTTGCATTTAAAATATGGCTAAAATCAATCTCTATCAGGTTGCCGTATCTGCCGTAACCTGCAATCCGCCGGTGTCTTTCCGCTTTAAAAGCTCCGGGAGTGCTGAATCTAAAAACCTGATCCGCCTCTGTTCCACGGGTGCCGCCACGGGATCTTGCCCCGCTTTTAAGGGTTATACTTATTTCTGTTTCAAAGTCTACAGGCTCAGAAAGTTCAATATTAAGCTTATACTCAGTTTCCTGCTTAACAGTAAACCTTCTTTGAACATTTCCTGCAGTAATGTCCAAATACTGATTTATGTCATTAACATGAACGGGATAATTAAATTCCAGACCGATTTGCCTTGCCGCTTCCGGCGGTACATTGTTATTGTCAAAGCGAAAATTCGTATTTTTTCTAAACTCCTCGCCGGGAGTAAAATTGCTTATCCTAAGAGTTTCGGTAAAAAAACTAAAAGTTCTTTCGCCGGAGATACTTGCGCCGTAAATTGAAGCAGCGTTATCTGCAACAGTAATGGTATACTCCTGCTGACTTTGACAGGGTTCTTCTCCTTCAAAACTTAAAAAGCTTGTTCCATACCAGCGGAAAGACCCCTTAATTGGCGGATTTATGCTTACCACCGGCGAAGCGGCGCTTGGCTCTCCCAGGCTGGCAAGGGGCACCATAGGCTGGGAAAATATCACGTATATTGAAGGGCGCTGTATCGCAGAAGAATAATTACCACGCGGCCCCCAGTCTATAACAGTTAAGGGTTCGGCGGCGGCTGTCTGCAGTTGTCCTTCGAGGCCAGCCTGCTGCGCAGCCCGGATCTCCTCAGTTCTGGTTCTTTCTCTTGCCGGATCAAAATAAACGGTTCTGTAATCAGACAGCTTTCTTAAACCGCCGCCTGTAATACTCCCCCGTCCTGTTGTGGAAGCGGTACCTGCCGCGCCGGAAAGGGCTGCCGCGCTTAAAGTTTCAGCTTCATCTTCCGGTTCCGCCTTTTGAGAGCGGTAATCCAGAGTGAATGCCGCTTCGATAGCCGCATCATTTACCAAAAGCCTTTGTGTTCCGTCGCCGAAAGTACGGTTTCCTGCGAATCTTTCCGCCGAAACAGGCAAAGCCGGAATATTGTTTCCCTTATTACTACAGCCAATGCAGAAAACAAACACAAACAAAACAGTCAAGCTAAAAAATAAAAGTTTTTTCATATTTCCACCGTCTGAGTATTATTACATTATTAATATAGACTGTCAAATATAGTTAATGCTTTAATATGATTAAGATAAACATGAGTATTTTACAATGTCTATTGGTCAAATTTATTTAGCAAGGTATGCTTTAAAGTTGCCTGAAACATTCAGTAATCCCAGCATGTAGAGGCATCCATCGTAGTAACGGTATGTTCCTTCTGTCATAACTACATTCCAGAAGTCTTCTACAAATTTCCAGGTATCCTGTCTTGTCGCTGCCAGAGAGGCAACTGTATTACAGGCAACAAGGCCGGGGGAATGATTCTCTCCCCCTGTTATCAGGTTTCCGTTTAATGTCCACAGGTGGCCGTATGTACTTACTCCCTTGCTTATAAAGAATTTTTGTATCCTGTCTGCAAAGGTTTTTTGCCACGGATTTGTAGCCCACCAGGCATAGTCAAAACCTATATTCATTGCTATCTTCCAGGCGTCATACCGGAAATCTCCATGCTTCCCGCTTAATGGCATTCCGTTAAAATTCGCATAATCAGGCCCTAGTCCTGTTTTATCATGTACAACCGCTGACAGAAATCTGCGGCTGGTTATCGCTGCATTTTTCCAGAATTTTGAGTCGGCCCTTGCTTCTTCTTCACTCTCCCAAATGCCCTGCCAATATTCAACTTTTTGCGGTCTGTCAAGTTCATGCGACCATACTTCGTAAAATGCAGGCATATGATAGGACGCATCCGTATGGTTGCCGGAATTCATTATTGGAGCGAATACTGGCATATACTTGCCATAGCCATTGTAATCGCTGGTTCTGAACATTGCCGGTTCCCCTTCGTTATCTCCCTTGGTTATATCACGCCTAATCATATCGTATAAAAGCTGTCTTGCTTCTCTGCCGTAATTGTATATCCCTTCTCCGTCTCCCCAGCGGGCGGAGGCGAATAATAACGCTGTAACAAAATACGTTTCTCCGTCCGGAGCGCAGCCGTAATCTATTATGCTGCAGGACGTCCTTACCCGCCATGCAAAATACGCTCTTGCATTTCCTCCCCTGTTTAGCTCATTGTACATATACGTCTTTGCCCATTTCCACAGACGGTCGAACTTTTCCTTGTCGTTCATTTGTACGGTAATCATCATTCCATACGACATTCCTTCCGAACGAACGTCGTCTGTTTCCGGCGTATAGATATATGCCATGGAAGAATCTCCGGGCATAGTATAATACAGTGTTTCGTCTTTACTTCCGTTAAAGAGTTTGTTATAAGTCTTTTGAATTCTGGCGTTTATTTCCGCATCGGTTTTGCCAAACTCCTTAAAAAGATTCCGGTAAACGCCGCTGTATACCGCCCCCATGGAAGGAGGTACAGGCGCATTAGGGTACATCGACGGTTCCGGCAGTACAAAGTCGTCTTTTAACAGGAAGGTAATGTCATCAATGTAATAACTCGCAGCGCTGTGAAGATTAGCCCCTATGGCAATATAAAAATCTTCTTTTAAGTCTCTTATTTCTTCGCTGTCCGGATCATTTATGGGGATAGTAAGAGTAGTCCATTTATTTCTGTAGTCTTTGGAACTAAAGTCCAGATATTTTGTTTCTCCTACCAAATTGGAAACGTATTTAGGATAAATAGAATCGGCAGGGTTTCCAAAAGCATGCTGCACATAAGTATCCGGGGATTTTGCCGCATAAACTAAAAAACATTCATGGCCGCTTCCGCTTACTATATAAACTCTAAAGGAAACCGACTGGTAATTGTGTAATTCATAGGGCAGTCTAACAGGGATAACCGCCGCCTGATTATACCCGCTAACGATAACCTGCAGAGACTTTTTATTATCGTCAACCGGGTCTTTTTGAACCCTTACCGTAGGGCTTCCGCTTCCTTGTGTGTAAAGATACGGCCCCTGCTGGCCTACTATATCATTTTTAAAATCAATGATAGTCCGTCTGGTCGGGTCTACTCCGTCTACAACAAATTTAATAACCATTGTTTTCCTCCTTATCTCCTATCCCACGCAAAGGCGCAAAGGCGCAAAGAAGCAAATCTTAATGCTTATCAGTAAGAGGAGGACCTCTGAGCATATAATCTTTGCACCCTTGCGCCTCTGCGCCTCTGCGTATTTCTTTACTAAAACAATATCCAACTCCTTAGCTGTTTTTGTTTAAATTCTGTTTCTCCATCTTATAATCAGTAAAACAACGTCCGGTTACCCGGACGCTGTTTTAATGGATTAATGTATTACCTTGGTACTAAGCGTATTTCATTTATGTACAATGTATACGTACCAGTAGCAGTGAGCCCAACCCTGAGTTTTACTTCTCCTGTCGCGTTATTAATATTGGCATTATTGAGAATAGCCAGAGTAGGAAGCTGCGTACTATTTTGGTTGAAATTCTGTCCAGCGTCATTGACAATATTGGCTCCATTGGAATCTAACTGCGCTCTAAATGTATTTGCATTTCCTGACCCGCTTATGCTAAGAGCTAAACTCTGATAATTTGACAAGGTTGTACTATCCAATTGTAATGTTATTATGGCATAAGCGTTGCCTGTAGTGGAGGTTTTCTGTATCATCATTGAACCTGTCTGTGTAGTACCACCAGCAGCTTGAGTACCCAAATTATGATTAACAAAAGTTACATTTACATCAGGGGAATCTGCGTTTATGGCATTGATCATTTCCTGAGTAAATTTAACAGTTAACGCCTGCGCTGGACGCGTATCATTAACATATCCTATCATTCGCCCTTCGGTGTTAATGGTAAGAGTTGCCGGATTCCCTGCGCTGAATACAAATGTCAATGCTGTTTGACCATGAGGCAATGATGTCAGATAACTGTTAAGCAAGGTTACAGTACTTCCGTTTAAGGTATAGTGCGTACCTTGTGTAAGCGTTGTGTTATCTGCTCTTCGTATTGCTGATAAAGTATTCCCATCAAGATTCATACTAATGTCACGCGAAGTGGTGTTAAGGGTAATACTTCCATCATATCTCACAAAGTTAACAGTTGACGGGCTAATCGTAGAATTCGGTATATAGATATCAACTCTAAAGTTCCGGTCGCTGCCCCCGCTGAATACAAATGTGAATGTAGCGGTACCTTCGGGCAGGGTTCCCAGATAGCTGCTTAACAGCGTAACGGTATTTCCGCTTAATGTATAATGGCTGCCCTGTGAAAGCGCTGTTGTTCCAAGGCGTATTTCCAGCAGAGTATTACTGTTGTACTCTATGTTGACTACAATGTTTTCGGGAATAACTTTGTTGAATTCCGCAGATGTCGGGCTAATAGTGGAACTGCCGGGCAGACTTCTATCCAGCAAGTATGCTTTAAACTGACCGCTTACATGAAGCAGCGACATCAGGTAAAGACAACCGTCATAATACCGGTATTGTCCCGATGGTATGTCTATTCTCCATAATTCTTCTACATAGTCCCACGCATACATGTGTGTTGCTGCCAGAGAGGCAACCGTGTTCGTAGCTTTTAAACCCGGTGAAACTCCGGCGTTAGTTGTTATTACAGTTCCATTTAATTGCCACAGGTTACGATAACTCGGCCAGGCATCTGTCCCTGTACGGGTTCTAAAGAAGGTTTGAATCGTATTTGCAAAAGTTATCTGCCAGGGATCCTTCTGCCACCATGAATAGTCCATACCGATGTTCATTGCAATACGCCATGCATCATGACGGAACTGACTATGATCCAGCGAGCTGTGTGCTCCAGAGTTTCCGGTTCCATTCCAGTTTGCATAATCCGGCCCAAGCCCTGTTTGGGCATTTACCGTTGTCGGGAAAAAGGCGCGGCTTCTTTGCGCTGCCGTTCTGTAGAATTCCGCGTCTGCCCTTACCGCTGCTTCGTTTGCCCAAACATTGTAAGACGCCCAGGAACCGTCCTCTATATCACGTTCCAACTCTAATGCCCATACGTCAAAGAATGAAGGCAACATATACGAAGGATCCGTAAAGGTAGCTGCATCCATATAGGGAACGAACACAGGTAAATGATATGTATGGTTAAACATTGTCGGCGAAGGGTTTGGATCCGTACTTACCCGGCGGAGCATATCATTCAAGAGTTTTCTGGCATGATATCCATATTCAAATAAAAGCTGTTCATTACCATTTGGGCCTCCGGTTTCATCACCCCAGCGGGCGGATGCAAATAACAATGCTGTTGCAAAATAGAATTCACCGTCAGGAGCAGGATTGTGATCTATTATAACCCCAGTGTGATTCACCTGCCATGCAAAATACCCCCTGTTAGGACGGTTGCCTGTATTAGTTTCTCTGTACATATAGGTTCTTGCCCATCTCCACAGCCTGTCGAACTCTTCCTTTCTGTCGAGCTGCAGGGCAATCATCATCCCGTAAGACATTCCCTCGGAACGTATGTCATTGTTACCTGTATCAAGTATCAAAGCTCCCTGGCCAGTGGAACTGACCTGCTGGCCCCTTATGTTTAACGTTCCGGTAACAGAGCGCTCATAGTAGATTCTTGTATTAGCATCATTTGTCTGTCCCGCGCCGGGCTCCGCTCCGACTGCACTCATATCAAAGATTTTCATCCAGGCATCGTTTACCTTGTTTTCTGCATCAGATCTGGAATATCCGAACTCTTCAAATAGATTCCTGTATATTCCGGTTTCCACTGCCGGCCCGTAATTAGCAGGATCCGGCATGGGAAGGGGCTCATTTAAGGAAACGTCGTCAATGTAATGGGTAATAGTATTATGGTTAAATCCAATTGCCAAATATATATTTCCCTCCAAATCACGGGTTGCATCGCCCATGGAAGTAAGCGGAATTTTAACAGTATTCCACCTGTTATAGTACAAGCCGACTGCCTGGGTTAACCTCAGCGTCTCTCCCGTACTGCCAACTAATAAATGTGCAAAATCACCATACTGATTACCTGCAGGATTGCCAAATCCATTATTAACAAATTCCACGTGATCAGCTGCGGCATAAGCAAACATTTCTTTATAATCCAGGTCGGTTCCGCCTGATACACGGAGTCTTATTGTAATCGATTCATACTCCCGCAAAGGTTTGGGCAGGAAAATTGGAACAACAGGCGCCTGATTATAATTGGAACAATCAATTATCAATGATTTCTGGCCAGAGCGGCTGGAGTCAGGATCTGCAACAATAGCTACGAGGTTTGGCTCAGTACTTTGTGCAAAATACGGCCACGGCCCAAGTGCGTATTCTTCAAAGTCAACAAAGGGCCTGGGAGGTATGTTTGACAATGTTTTTATTTGCGCGCTGCTTGGTGTACCCGCAAGATAATTACTGTTTTCCACCGAGCGGGCAAAGATATAATAAACCGTGTCTTCCTCCAGACCTGCAAAAACAGTATCATTCTGCCAGCTTGCAGGGGCTGTATTCGTTATGGAATATGCGTATTCAGCAGTTTGAAGATCACCCTGTATACCGGAAAGCGGCGGGGTTACAGTTACAGGGTTAACAGTAATACTCTGCGACGTTGTTGCCAGCTCTGTGGGAATACCGACCAATGCGCCGGGCGCCTTGGAAATAGAAACGCCGGTAATTGTGCTGGCAGCCGGTACTGTATAGTTACCCCCATTAGCGCCGCCAAGCGAAGTGTATGTAACGATTATCTGGTTTCCTGCCGCTACTGTCGCATCATTGAAAGCTGCCGTAAAGAATACTTGTACCGCGTCCTCGGCATGTAACAATGTCAGTGCGCCTAAGGTTATATCCCCCTGTGAAACGGCGGTTGTACCATCGTACCTTTTTGTCCCGCTAAAGATTGCGGGGCCTATAGCTATCTGTACCGCTGTTACCTCTCCCGTTACACTTGGTACATTCGGCTGTAAAATGTAATGCTCTGCCCGTGCGCCGCCAAGAGTTGCGCCGGTGATTGTAATAGCCTTGCCGGTTCCTGCGTGCCTGTCTGCATAAGCGGCGCTTGTATATGTAAAGGTTACTTCATCATTGCCTACTCTGCCCTCTACTACTGCCGTACCGGTAATGGTTACATTTGTATCACCGTTATACGATCTTGTCGTTGCAGTAAGGCCTGTTATACTGGTAACAGGTTTTTGGCTTACGGTAAGCGTATAAGAAGCTGAGGCCGCAGCATAATCACCGACTTCTGCTTTATTCGCTGTTATTGTCGTTGTTCCCGCTCCGGTTATGGTAACTTCACCTGTTGCACTGTTTACCGTTGCAACTTCTGTGTCGCCGCTGGTATAGGCAATTGCACCGCCGCTTACTCCGGCGTTGGTTATAGCTCTGGTAAATACAGGGTCTCCATAGACTGCGTTTACGCCTTCTGTACTATCAAAGAATATATCGTCGACTGTTTTATCTGTATGCGTAAATGTGCCGGTGATGGTTATTACACCTTCTCCAGACGCATCATCTGCATTTATAGTATATTCTATTGTTCCGTCTCCGGCCTCTGGTATTTCTTCAAGACCTTCTACACCTGAAAAAGCAAGTTTGTTGACTTCCTGTAATTCGGCAACCGTATAATTAAGTGTAATTGTTGCACCGGCAAGGCCGAATTCGGGAGATGCTGTAAGAGTATCGTCCTCTGGAATATCGCCATCTGTAACCATCAAATTTATTGCAATTTCATACGGGACAATCTGGCCGGTCGCCGTAAGGTTGTAAAAAGAGTCTACAACTTCGTGCCCTACTTCAACTGTAATTGTCTTACCGGCATCGCCGCCCTTTATTGTATAGGCCGCTTCGGTTGAGACCGTTTCATTCCCCGCTCTCCATGTATACCTATACGGCGCGGCGGCTCCTGTTATTCCGCTTACATCTACTGTAAGCGTCTCGCCTATTCTGTAGTTAACAGCTCCATCTATTGCCGCATCGCCGCCAAGAACCCTTCCTGTGGACACGGTAAAACTTTCTGTTTTAAAGGTATGAGCCGCCTTGGTTTCCATTCCTGAATAGATATGCACAAGGCCGGCCCATGTGGCTGTTGTATTGTTAGTAGTGTTAACAATAACGGCTAACAAATAATAACCGGGCTTTAATGGTTCTGAGCCTGACATTTTTCCTTCTTCAAGAAGGTTTACTAACACATTGGCGGCTCCTGTTTCTCCGGTGAGTGCATCATAAGGGTTCAGTCTGAGTGTGGCGTTTTGTATTGTTCCTGCATCTACAGGAATAACGATATTATAACTGAATACACCGTCTACTGCGTCATTTTTAATACCGGTTACTAAATTAATACTGGCGTTGTTTAAACCGCCGCTTTCAACGGTAATAGTAGTCTGCCCATTGGCAGCTTCGTGTGGATCGCCATTGATTGATACAAACCCTCTTGCGTCTACTGTCCAGTCTCCAACTTCAAGCATTACACTATGAGTATTTTCGTTTTGTATTTGTGCAGCATTAAGGGATAATTCGACATCTTCATAACCATCTCTTGTAAAAGTTAATACGATACGTGTAAACACGGTTATATCCTGAATCTCATCGGGCTGAAATGTCCGTGCTGCCGATACCGTACCCAGTGTAATGGAAACACTGCCCACGGCGGCGTTTTCATCGGCAAGAGCTATCTCCGGCTTGTTAAAGTACAAAAGTGGATTGGTACATCCTCCCTGAAAAAAAGCAAACAGAAGACTCAATGTTAACAGCCTGAATATCGTTAACGGTAATCTTTTTTTCGTCTTTTTCATCGTTATCCTCCTAATCTACTATTCCTTCTACTCTAATTCCTCCAAAAGCTGCTGAAGTCTTTCTCCTACCTTAGTATCCTTAGTAACATAACCGTGATTTATTTCCCCACGCCCCCTATGAGGATGGGTTGCGTTGAAATCATTACTATATGTAAACAGCGCTTCCCTTGTTATTTGGGGATCAAGGCCAAGCGCATCTTTATTAAAACTACCTGTTACTAAATATACATCTGTTATTCCCAGATCAACTAAACCGCCGGCATTGTTAAAGTATTGTATATTTAATTTACCCCTGTTACCCCTTATAAAAGTGTTATAAGTTGCAAGTTTTTCAAGTTCTATTACAATATAGGCAGTCTCGCCGGTTGTAAGACCAAGACTAATCCAGTCGCCCCAAGGTCTGGTATCTGCACCGGCCCATGTATAGTTATTGCCGGAACCTTGCGGAATAATCCGTAATGAGTTAAAACCATCTATATCTGCAATGGCTTTTGTTTCAATTACAAGGTAGTCGGCAGCTTTTAACCTGTTTATATCCAAATCCCCGCCGTATCCGCCGAAGCCCCAGGCAGCCTGAACATCATCCAAAGGTTCTGTGAAAGCGCCTGAGTCCGGGAACTTATAGATACCTGCCAGTAAGGGTAATTCAACTCCAAGTCTTTTCATGGTTTGATAAAATGCGTCATCTTCCGAAGAATAATTTAATATATAACCAAAGATACGCCAAAGGCCAAAGAACATATTCCCCATATACGAAACCATATGCGGACCTTCAAATTCACTCACTCTTAAAATATTGTCATAAATTAAATTGCCATCTTCATCTCTTGGTGAATCATTAACAAGGTAAGCATGAACCAGACCAAACTGACTCATTGAGGGGTATTGCAGTATCAGCCTTACCATATTCCCGTCTATAATATTTGAATATCCTCTAAGCTCATCCAGTTTTACTACAAAACAAGTGTATTCTTTTAGGGTATGCCAATGTTCTATATCTCTATCGTAAAGGGGAGTTCTATTGGTATAATCAGTAGAGGAAGTCTGCAAAACAATACTAAGTTCGTTAAACCCTTCTTCTGGAGTTTCAAAACCATCGCCGCCGCCATAAGTAACAAGAACCAGATGCGAAGCCGCCCTGAAATAATCCATATCAAATTTGTCTGTTTCGGCGCTGCTGAATCTCCAGCCGTACTCATTGTCACTTACTCTTATTGTAAAATCGCCAAGCCCTACATCATCATCAAGTCCAAGCCCTATAGGAGGAGGAGGAGGAGGAGGAGGTTCTATATCAATCTCGCCTTCTGTATCTACAAGAAGGTATGTTTCCAGAATATTAAGGTCTTGTAACGCTGTTTCATTAGGGCCGTCTCCGCCATAGTACATAAGTAAAATTCTTACATATTCCTGTGAACTAAGGTATAAATTATACCTATTGCCAAAAGCCTTTTCCAAATCTATGGTAATTGTCGCGCCGCCGTCCTGTTTAAGGTCTATTATACACCCTGCCGAGGATATTGCTGCAGCCGAATCGGTGGCAACCCTGTTTTCTACCCAGCCTTCATTTTCATTTCCCCATGTAAGAAAAAAACCGCCGCGAAGGAGCGCACCCGTATCAATAACAATAAATTTGGCGGCAATAAAATCTTCCAGTGTATACTCCGACACTATCGGGTCGTCGTTTTCGTCAAGATACCCGTTACTAGCCCAGCCTGCCTGCGCTCCGGTCATACCTCCCCAGGTATTAAATTCGCCCAACACTACTTTTTTTAATTCAGCCGAAGGGCGTTCTATTTCTTCACTTGGTTCTCCGTTACATCCAATAAACATGAACGATAACGCCAATAACAGCGCTATACAGGCATACCTTTTCATTTTTTCCTCCTTAAATTATGTTCGATAGCTCCTCTACGGAAGCCTTAAAAAACAGCGTCCGGTTACCCGGACGCTGTTTTACGGATTAATGCGTTACCTTGGTATTAACATTAGCTCATGTAGTGTGAAGTTATATTGACTACCACCACCAGTAGCAACAAATCCAAAGTCGATTACTATTTCTCCTGTTATACCAGCAGCAGTGGCTTGATTTATTGTGAGCGTTATTTCTGAACTTGTTCCTTGAGGGGTTAAATTAGTAAAAAGATTCACCCCATTAACAGTTGCTGTAAAAGTACGATTTACACCGGCTGCCACTCTAAACCGTAAAGCTCTATAATCTGCCAAGGTTGTGTCATCCAATTGTAATGTCATTTTACCTAAATGCGATGTAGTCTGGTTACCTTTTTCTAATCTCAATGAACCATCGCTCAATGTTGCTGTCACAGCAGCTCCAGTTGCAGCAAAAGAGGCTCTTACAGTCTCAGTAAAGTTCTGATTGTACCCTAGCCACAATCTATTTGAAGTAATTGTAAAAGTCTGCGTGCTCTCTACTCCGGCAAATCCAGTGAATGTAAATGTCAATGTTGTTACACCATGGGGCAATGACCTCAGATAAGCATTGGTAAACGTTACGGTACTGCCGCTTAGGGTATAATCGGTGTTTTGTGCAAGCTGTGTTGCTACGTTTCGTATTCCACTAAATGAATTCCCATTAAGCGTCATATTCACGCTAATCACACCAGTAGTGTTTTGGATTGTCGGATCAGTTTGATATAATACAAAATTCCCTGACGATGGGCTGATACTAGGAGCCGGAGTGGAAATGTTAACTCTCAAGTTACGGTCGCTGCCACTGCTGAACACAAATGTAAATACAGTGTCGCCTTCGGGCAGAGTACTCAGATAATCGCTTGGCAGCGTTACCTGGCCAAAACCTTCGGTATAATGGGTACCTTGTGTAAGCGCTATTCCTCCTCTTTCTATTCTAAGCAGCGAATTCCCATTGTATTCTACCTCCACAACAACGTTTTGCTGAGCGTTTTTATTAAAGTCCGCTCTCATTGGGGTAATTCTTGAGCTGCCCGGCATAGCTCTTCTTTCCAGCGGGAGTAAGTATGCTTTATAGTTACCGCTTACATGAAGCAGTCCCATCATATAGAGACAGCCGTCATAATAACGGTACCGGCCGGTTGTTGAACTGGCGTGGTTCCACAGATCCAGTACAAAGTGAGGTGCATGCTCTGTGTTAGTTGACACCAAGGCCGTAACTGCATTCATGGCTTTTAATCCAGGCCCGGCGTTTGCATTGTCACTTGCTGCTGTAGGAGTGGCTAATCTGGTTTCCGAACCGGCAGTGCCCGTTATTATGTTAAAAAGACTTCCATAGGTGGCATTACCGGCGCCAGAAGTTAAATTGGTATTCCATGTTCTGGTACCGGGTGAGGTAGTTCTGAAAAAAGTCTGAATATTGTCTGCAAAATGATTCTGCCATGCCTGTCCCGACGGTATTGTTCCTATAGTCCCTGTTACCGGACCTGCTATTACAGGATCCGCAGGTTTCGCCCACCATGCATAGTCGAAGGCTATGTTCATTGCTGTACGCCATGCGTCATGGCGGAACTGCCGATGATCCCTGTTTGTAGTATCATGTCCCCGTGTCGGCCTTCCATCAAAGTTTGCATAATCCGGCCCAACCCCAGCCACGTTATGTACCGTTGTCGGGAAGAACGCCCGGCCCCTTCTTGCCGCTTCTGCATAGACCGCTGCATCCATCCTTAAATGCGTTTCATTTTCCCAAACGCCGTATTCCATCCAGGTGCCGTATTCCGCATCGCGTATAAGTTCTACCGCCCATATATCAAAGAATGCAGGTACAATATACGAAGGATCCGTATGCTCAGCAGACGTTCCTAATGGTGAGAATATAGGCAGATAATTCCCCCTGTGAATCAATGTCGGGGCTCCCCACAGATCCTTGGATGGTGGCAAATCGTCTTCAGGGTCAACGCCATTTCCCTGATCTCTGTTAATCATATCAAACAGGAGCAGCCTTGCATGATACCCGTAATTAAACAGATCCTGCTCATTGCCATTCGGGCCTCCGGTATCGTCTCCCCAGCGGGCGGACGCAAATAACAATGCTGTTGCAAAATAGAATTCCCCGTCAGGCGCTATACCGTAATCTACTACCGTACCATTAGGACGCACCTGCCATACAAAGAAACCTCTGTCATGCCGGTGGTCACCATCCCCTGCTTCTTGGCCAGTAGTGAATGTTTCCCTGTACATGTGGGTTCTTGACCATCTCCAGAGTTTATCGAATACGTCCTTTTTGTCTAACTGCAGGGCAATCATCATCCCGTAAGACATTCCTTCGGAACGTACGTCGGGAATAGTTCCATCGCCGTTTGAATCAAGGAGGAAACCTCCCGGCCCGGCAGAGCTTACCTGATTACCATTGATGTTTAATGTTTTATCGGGGATATTAATCTCATAGTAGAATCTGGTACTGGCAGGATTTCCCTGATTAGCGGCAGTAGCAGTATATGCAGGTGCAGCTATAGATGTATCAAATATTTGATTCCACGCAGTGTTTATTTTAGCCGTCACCTCACCCTCTGAAACAGTAGTAAGGAGTTCGGTAAACAGATTTCTGTAATTACCCGTTCCAATAAAGCCTACCTCAGGTATTTCACTGCTGGGCGGCTCCGGAGGATCGGGGAACCCAACGTCGTCAATGTAGTAGAAAGTGGCAGGTATTGTACCGGAACCCACCCCTATGTTCCATCCAATGGCAAAATAAACCAGTCCTTCGTAGTTAGCAACCAGCGGAGGCACATTAAGGGGGACTTCTATTTCATACCAGCCTCCCCTATACTCTTCTAACCTCATATTCGGCACATAGGCTATTCTGATATGATCAAGGACATTTCCCCATTCGGACCGGTTTCCAAAACCGCCAAGGTCAAATCCCTGATCTGTCGTACTGCCTACTCCTGATATTTGGGGGGGAAGCTTATCGGTAGTTTTTGACGCATAAACCCAAAGATCTTTCGCTTGATTTGCCGTACCTATATCATGGAAATTATTTCCTATCCACAGTCTCATCGTAAACGAAGCTAAGGTACCTAATTTAGCCGGCAAATTCAAGGGAACGATAGCGGCTTGATTATAGCCGTTACCTTGAAGGTCAATCCTAAGTGATCTTTCACCGGCAGCGGCTCTTGCCGGATCCGGGTCTGCAACAATTCTTGCAAGCCCTTGGGTACCACTGCCGCCTGCTGTAGTGCCCAATGCCCAGTCTCCAAACTCATAATCTTCAAAGTCAGTCTTCTGGCTGGCAGCAAGGAGTACAATAGTTTCGATTCTAACTTGGCCTGTTTCATAGTTAGCGCTCTCCTTAGAGCGGGCAAAGACAAAGTAGGTACTGTTTTGCACCAAAGGTAGCCCTGTAAAGAATCTGGTATCCTGCCAGCCGGTGGTGGGTTCAGGACTCTGTACTTCTGAAAAAGCGTATTCGACAGTCTGCTCACTATTTCCTATGGGCGCCGCAGCGGTAACAGAAAGAGTTCCCGCAGCCACATCCACCTCATGCA
>Ga0099364_10006704_pt1 | contig 16676 bp, 14 predicted proteins | sample TergutTh196P3_FD_73070 | JGI IMG/M metagenome (GOLD analysis project Ga0099364, IMG submission 73070) | Microcerotermes parvus P3 segment gut microbial communities from Pointe-Noire, Republic of the Congo - Th196 P3 | ecosystem: Host-associated > Arthropoda: Insects > Digestive system > Gut ... | reverse complement strand
CGGACACAGAGTAAAGAGGGAAAGTTTTTTCTTCTTTCTTCCTCTGTGCCGTTGTGTGCGCTGTGAGAGGTCTTCAAGATTTCTAATGCAAGCGTTTGCATTCTCGGTTTATGTCTAATTCTTGTATACTGTCCATGCATCTCACTGCGGCACGGCGGACACAGAGTAAAGAGGGAAAGTTTTTTCTTCTTTCTTCCTCTGTGCCGTTGTGTGCGCTGTGAGAGGTCTTCAAGATTTCTAATCCAAGCGTTTGCATTCGCGGTTTATGTCTAATTCTAAATATCTAAATCCGTTTTAATCGGCGAAATTACCGAATGCCGTAAATTCTTTCTGATTGTTTCAGTAAGTATCTTGCGGTACTCGGTTAAGTTCATGCTGCGTCTTTTTTACTGTACACTTGCAAAACCTATATCTCGCAGTTGCTGGCGGGTTCTTAGAGGTAATTTGGTGGATTCCATGAAGCTAATTTCATTTTCGTATGGTATGTCGAAAATATCATCTCTCCCAATACCTCCCCACTTAGCTGTAAAATTATTGGGAATTGTAAGATCATTCAACTCGGGTAATCCATGAAATGCCCACATCCCAATAAAAAGTTCAGAGTTTTGAGACAGGTTAAGAGTTCTAAGGTTAGGATTGTAAGAAATTGCACCAGTAGCTATATGTACAACACTGTTAGGTATAGATATACTCGTAAGATTCTCTATCCTAGCAAGCCCACATTGTCCACAGATTTTCGCAGATTAATTTGGTTTTCGTTATCCAAAATCCATGTTCTCCGCGCATCTGCGGACTTATTTCTTAAGTATGCGATACTACGCCTGGCATCTTTTCCTTACTGTTTCTCACTCCGGCCCGGTCCATTGGCCGTTGACGCTGGGTCTTGTGTAAGTGCCTGCGGCCCTGTTGGGATAATGAAAGGTTGCGCTCCCGCCAAATACCCATGGATTAGCAATTGTTACATTCTCTCCAATTGTTACACTTGTCAGTGAATTTCTGTTAAACGCTTGTTCTCCAATATTTCTTACACTTGGAGGTATTACCACGCTGGTCATTTCATTATCAGAAAACGCATACATTCCAATAGATGTAATACTATCAGGTATGGTTATACTGCTTATTTGGTTATCGTTAAACGCTTCTCTTTCTATTGTTGTAAGACTCGATGGTATGGTAACACTCGTTAGCCTGTTGTAAGCAAACGCACCTAATTCAACAGATGTAACGGTCGAAGGTATTGTAAGGCTTGTCAATTGGTTGTGCTTAAACACATCTCTCTCCATAGTTGTAAGCCCCGGAGGGATGTTTACACTGGTCAGTTGATTTCTGGAAAATGCATAGCCGCCGAGAGAGGTAAGACTGTTAGGCAGGACCAGGTCCCCTGCAATATTATTATGATAAAAAGCCCATTCACCAATACTAATAACATTGGGGGGGATATTAATGCTGGTTAGAGCATTATAGGCAAATGCAGAGTCACCAATGAAAAGAACACTGTCAGGCAGGGTCAAACTGGTAATTAGATCACTTGACTGCCCCTCGCGTGCCGCAAATGCCTCGTCGCCTATAGAAATTACCCCGTTCTGAATGGTTACACTTGAAACTCTATTACCATTGAATACTTGACCGCCTACGTATAAGACATTGCCGGGGATGGTAACGCTGGTTATTTGATTGGTACGAAATGCTGCGTTGCCAATATAAGTAACATTGTTTGGTATATCAATGCTGGTAAGTCTGTTATTATCAAATGCTGAACTACCAATATAGGTAAGACCAGCAGACAAGGTCACATTGGCTAGCTGATTCCTGGAAAATGCCATAGAGCCTATATAGGTGACACCGTCGGGTATGGTAATGCTGGTCAATTGATTACCTATAAATGCACTGTCGCCAATATATGTAAGACTTGATGGCAGGGTCACACTGGTCATAGGCCTTCCATTGAATGCCCCATCCCCAATATACCTAACACTGTTTGGTATGGTCAAACTGGTAAATCCACGCAAACCGGAAAATACCTGCCTGCCAATATAGGTAAGGCTGTTGGGCAAGGTAATTTCGCTCAAGTCGTTTTCACTAATAATACTTTCGGCCATAAATAAAAGACCCTCAGGAAACTGCACACGGGTTATTCGGTTTGTACCTCCCCCAGTGGTACCAAGGCCTTTAACGTCCAAATTGCCTACTCTTGGGGGAATAATAACCCGGTTATATTCAGTGCCGTGGTACCCAACAATAACAGCGCCATGCCTTGTCTCAAAATAAGAAAAATCCCCATCTCTTTGGGTACGGTATTCATCCCTGAGGCTATTCCAGTAGCTGTTCCGGGCGGCATCATAAGAGCCGGCCCTCCTGTCATTGGCCAGGTAACTGTAATGAATATAGAAATTTATATTTTCAACACCTATACAATCGGCGCCCAGGGTAATATCTCCTATATCTGCATGAAGCCGCGCTGGATCTGATCCTATATGAAATACCTGGCTTCCTATGTTGTTTCTGGCTCCCAGAGTAATATTGAGAAGATTTTGATTGTTGGCAAATGCTCTGTTACCAATTGTGACTCCATCATGCAGGGTAATGGTGGTTAAGTTATTATTGGCGAATGCCCCAGTACCAATATGTGTAATACTTGTGGGAAGAGCGATGGCGGTCAAACCTAAATTGGCCAAAGCGGTTGGCCCTATGGCTTGTACTTCCCGGCCTCTAATACGGGCGGGGATATTTATTTCCGTATCCCATCCTGTGTAACCAGTGACGGCTACCATGCCATTCATGTACCCGAGAGTAAAATCAGCTTCCGCCGTTACCGGTATCCTTGACTGCGTTGCTGATGCACCTCTTGCGGCACTGCCTGTCTGCGCGGTTGTTGATGCACCTCTTGCACTGGAGCCTGTCTCTGCAGTTGATGCGCCTCCATCTCTGCCAGAAGAAGCCTGCCTGGCTTCCCTGTTTCTACCGCTACCAATATTGGCAATTATCAATACAAAGATTAGAACAACGATACCACAGGCTATGTAATTAGTCAGAGGAATAAACTTGTCCAATACTGGGAATTTGGCCCTGGTTTCTGCAGGGACCTTTTTTTCAAGCATTCCCCGGAATGCCAGCCCTTTGATCTTCTCGTTGACCATTTCTGCCCCGGCTTTGGCTTTTTCTTTGCCTGCTTCCAGGTTCTCTTTTGTAAAGGTGTCTTTGACAAAGGTTTCGGCCTTCTCCTTACCGGCTTCAATTTTATCCTTCAATTCATCTTTTTCCATTATAAACTCCTTTAATAATACTGCGGTATTAAATCCCGCGGACAAATAATTGTTTCATAAAATAAATGATTGAACATCAGTGTGAACGCACGGTTTTGAGGAAAAATGCAATTTTTTTCAAGTTACATATTGTAAAAACAGAGTGTTTTCTCCAAAAGCTCAATATTTTAGGGATTAAAACCTATTTTCCTGGTTTCCTTTGGGTGTTCAATCAGATTTAATGTATACTCCGGCATGAAAGATCTAGCAGTCCGGAGAAAAATGATCCATGTCTCCAGGATGAGATCCACTTGATATGATTTCTCACAGAGGCACAAAGATCACAGAGGACACAAAGGAGAATTTAAAAAGGTGGATTCAATCCAAAACGCCATTAATGGTTCGCACTATCCCGCCTTTCATCAAATCTGCCCCAAAATTTAATATGTAGCCGAGTTTTACATTTGCTAATTTCATGTATGTCAATAGTTGTTTTTTATGTGCATCAATTATTTTTTCAACCGATTTCAACTAACCCAGAGCCTAATTTTTTATGCAAGTAAACGGCAGTATCAACTATTATAGTGCCTATCTCATTCTCATTCATCTCTGTGCTCTCCGTGTCCTCAGTGCCTCTGTGAGATATTTTCAAATTATATCCAAATATTTTTTAATACGTGTTCAATAGCCGATTTCGCATTGAATTTTAGGGAAAAATATGACATTTGTAATGGGTAATTTTAAGATTTCCGGAAATTTGATGTAAAAAGCAGGGCAATTCCATACCCGGCAAAAGCCGTAATCAGGCGGTCGACCATGTTTATGGGTATGCGGGAAAGTATTTCTACAAGGAGTATTGGGGTATTTTCAGTGAACAATATGACTCCCAGGGGTGCATGTATATATGTAGTATCTCTTGTATAAGGCCCAATATACGTAATTAATACAGTTATAGCACCGCCTAAAATACTTATGGCTATACAGAGTGTAAAAGACAGGAGAATCAAAACTACCATGCGGCTCATTATCCCTTCCAGACGCCGGCCTTTATGGAGTACATTTGGCTGATATGGAAGGGCCAACTCCCGAGGGAAAAAGCGGGTAAAGAGCCAGGTTATCAATGCTGTGGCGATATTGCAAAGGGCAAAAAGATAGCCTTCCCATCCCCAAAATATGTATGTGTGTATCAAAATATTACTAAAGGCACCGCAGAGGATGCCCCAAAAAAGACCGCCTATTAAGGTAAGGCTTACTGTAAAAACAGTATCAAGGTATAGCGGAGCATAAATAACCCCAGCGGTGAGTATATTTCCCAATAAGAAATTTAATAAAATCCCCGCTATACAAATAAACGGCATTAGAAGCTTATTTAGGTTTTTTATTTTTTTCATAATTTAAGTATATCATGAATTGAAAAATTATTCATTAAGAGTATACAATGCACTTATGATGCCGGAACATGTGAATCTATTTTCTGATGTCACGCTCTTTGAATATGAGCAGCTTATAAGTTTTATATGGATTTTTGTACTGCTAATTACTGCTCTAATGCTTTTCCTGTGCTACATCTATCTTGCCATGCGCCGCTCTTTGGAAAGGGAAAATGAAAACCTTGCGTTTTCCCATGCCTTTCTATTAGCCCAGGAAAAGGAACGGGAACGTATCAGCCGTGAACTGCATGACACTATAGCCCAGGATTTACGCTACCTTTCCCTTGGTATGGAAAAAATCAGCAAGACAGAAAACCCAAACGAGCGGGAAAAGCTCTGCGTAGAAGCCGCTGCCTCCCAGTCCGGTCTTATCCACCGGGTGCGGGAGATTTGCGACTACTTAATTCCGCCGGACTTCCATTTTCAGAATTTGGGCGACGCCATAAGACGGCTATGCCTGGATTTTGGCAAACGCAGCGGAATAGACTGCCGTGCTGAAATAATGGAAGGCAGTAATCTGCATTTCTTAAACAGAGAACAACAGTTGCAGGTATTCCGCATAGTGCAGGAAGCTTTGACAAACATAGAAAAACATGCTGAAGCTGCCGAAGCAATTGTCATAATTAGAAAGGGTTCAGAAGGAATGTACATCGGTATATCTGATGACGGTAAAGGCTTTGCTCTAACCAATGAAAATTCACACTCAGAACCCAGGCGGCTTGGAATATGGAGCATGAATAAACGGGCGGAAATACTTGGCGGCAGCCTTGCCATAAAAAGTGAACCGGGAGAAGGAACTTTAGTTTGTCTTGAATTGCCCTTATTGGGAGTTATACCGGAGGAATGTGATATTGCAGGTAATGTTAATTGACGACCATCCCATGCTAAATTATGGCTTGGCCTATTGCCTTGAAGAAACAGGCCGCTTTTCTGTAATCGCACAAGCTACTTCACTTAGTGAAGCAAGACAAATTATAGAGGAAGTGGAAACACTCCCTTCTTTGATCATACTGGACATCCTGCTTGGAGAAGAAAATGGCCTTGATTTTCTCTCTTTCTTAAAAAACTTTTGCCAGAAAAAGCAAATACATAAGCCAAAGGTATTGATCTGTTCTGTCCTGGAAGACCCTTTTCGTATACGTTCCGCCATATCGCTGGGAGCCTCAGGTTATGTACCCAAAACCGGGACAAAAGCAGAACTGCTCCTGGCTATTGATACTATTTTATCAGGGAAAATATTTGTGCCTGACAGACACAGCATCATACTACAGGAAAGATCCAATACCCATACCAAGTTTACCAAACGGGAAAACGATGTGCTTAATTTAGTAATGCAAAATAATACAAATCAGAAAATTGCCCAAATGCTTGGCATTAGTGTACGCACGGTAGAAAACCACATCAGTAATATTTATTTCAAAACCGGTGCGGTAAACCGTCTGGAACTGATGAAACTTTAAAAAACCTCGGGTTTTAACCTGCGGGTTAAAAACCCGAGTGTTCCGTCCTATTAATAATCTCGTTTTGCAATGCCTCACTAAGGTCATTAAAATAATCTGAATAACCTGCAACCCTTACAATAAGGTTCCTATAGTTATCGGGGTTTTTTTGTGCATCCCGGAGTGTGTCGGCGTTGCATACATTAAATTGGATATGATGACCGTCCATTTTAAAATAGGTCCGGATCAGAGCCATAAGCTTTTCTATCCCGTCCTCGTCAGCCAAAAGAGAAGGGTTCAATTTTTGGTTTAACAGTGTTCCGCCGGTTCTTAAATGGTCCATTTTTGCTGCAGACATTAAAACGCCGGTAGGACCGAATTTGTCAGCTCCGTGGGCCGGGGAAATTCCTTCTGATTGAACTTCCCGTTCCAGACGACCGTCAGGGGTGGCACCGGTCACAGATCCAAAGTAAACATGGCAGGTGGTAGGAAGCATATCAATGTGATATGTTCCGCCTTTTACAGCAGCCCTGCCGTCTACTATCTTAAAGTACATATTAAAAGCTTTAAGCATTATATCGTCTGCATATTGGTCGTTGTTACCGTATTTGTGACCAAGATTTTTAAGTATTTGATGTTCTTTTTCAAACCCCTGGAAGTTTTTTGTAAGGGCCTTAAGCAGAATATCCATGCTGATGGTTTTTTGATCGTAGACATTGTACTTGATGGAAGCCAGGCTGTCGGTTAAAGTACCAATTCCAACACCTTGAATATAGCGGGTATTATACCTTGCACCGCCGTTATTATAATCCTGCCCTTTGACTATACAGTCGTCTATTACAGTAGAAAGAAAAGGACCGGGCATGTATTTAGAATAAAGGGTCTCGATTAAATGATTCCCTGCGATTTTTATATCTACAAAATGTTTAACCTGCTTTTCGTAGGCAGCAAATAAATCATCAAATGTTTTAAAACTTACCGGATCACCTGTTTTTGGCCCCAGCTGTTTCTTTGCCATAGGATCATAGCCGTTATTAAGAGTAATTTCCAGCACTTTAACCAGGTTGAAATAACCGGTCAAAACATAGGCTTCTTTACCAAAAGCGCCTGCTTCTACACAGCCGGAAGTTCCACCGTCCCTGGCATCTTCGATCAGTTTTCCCTGGCCAATAAGTTCTTCAATGACAGCATCGGCGTTAAATACAGAAGGCTGGCCCATTCCACGTTTAATAACCTTGCAGGCCTTATTTAAAAACTTATCAGGGTTTTTCCTGCTTAATTGGATATTGCTGCTTGGCTGGACCAGCTGCATTTCTTCCACTACATCCATCACCATATAACTAATGTCGTTAACCCCGTCATTACCCTGGGCGGTTAATCCCCCGGAATTTATATTGGCAAAATCCGTATAGGTGCCGCTCTCAGCAAGGGTAATCCCTACTTTTGGCGGAGCGGGCTGATTATTAAATTTTACCCAGAAACACTGCAAAAGTTCTTTTGCCCTTTCTTCGTTAATACTCCCCTCTTCCAATTCCTTCTTATAAAAGGGGTATAAGTGCTGATCCAGTCTGCCCGGTGAAAAAGCATCCCAGGTATTTAATTCCGTAGTAACTGAAAGATGGACAAACCAGTACATTTGCAGGGCCTGGTAGAAGTTTTCTGGCCTATTAGCGGGGATATGGCGGCAATTTTTAGCAATTATTAAAAGTTCTTCCCTGCGGGAACTATCTTTTTCCAAGGCAGCCAGGCGTTCAGCTTCGTCGGCATATCGCCCCGCAAGGGTGATTATCCCATCACAGCAAATAGCCATAGCTTTTAGCTGCTCCCTTTTGTCATAGGCATCAGTGTCTTTGACATAGTCAATTTTATCCAGCTCCGCTTCAATTTCATTTTTTAAATCTAAAAATCCTTTTTGATAAATTTTACCGTCGCAAACCGTATGGCCCGGAGCCCTTTGCTCCATAAATTCGGTATAAATTCCCGCTTCATAACAGGAGATCCATTCAGATGACACACTGTTAAACAGTTTGTCTCTGATAGATTTACCTTTCCAGTAGGGGATAATCACCTCTTCCTGGGCCTTCATTGTATCTTGGTCTACCTTGAAAAACACTTTTTTACGGTCATTTATAACCTGGAAGTCTTCAAGGCTATGGCAGCAGAGTTCCGGGTATGTAGGTGCGGCTTTTGCTTTATGGCCTTTTTCACCAACAATAAGTTCCCCTTCATAAATGACTACGGTTTTTTTCTCGCAAAGGGCTTTAAAGGCATTAGCCCTTAATACAGGGATAGATACTTTCCCCTCGTACTCCTTATAGGCTTTGGTTACGATTAATGCTCTTTCAATTGATAAAGTGGGAATGGTGTCAAGACTTTCCTGTCTTAATTTTTTTACTCTTAAAGTCATTTTTTCAGCCTCCTATCTTGGTTTGGAACTTACCGCTGAACAATACTTTTATTTTTTCCAAACTTAAACTTTTTTCGGGATTATGTTCAACCGGGATTTCAGAAAGTTCATAAACTTTACCGAGCCTTTTATACTTATCCATGTGAATATTATGGTACGGTAATAAATGAACCGCCGCAATGTTTTTAAAGTCTTTAATAAATTCATATATACCGGTCATTTCCATTAAATCATCGTTAATAGTAGGAATAACCGGAATTCTAATTAAAAGTTTAACTTTTTGTGCTGAAAGTTTTAATAAATTATCTAAAATAATTTTATTAGGCACCCCGCAATACTTTTCATGTTTTTTACTGTCTATGAATTTAACATCATATAAAATATAAGAAGTTTTATCTGCGGCCCTTAGTATACTTTCACTGTCACAGTAGCCGCAGGTGTCTATGGCAGTGTTGATATAGTCTTCCTTGCATTTTTCCAGAGCCTGTAATAAAAACTCCGTCTGAAAAAAAGGCTCTCCCCCGGAAAAAGTAACACCTCCCTCAGATTGCTCATAAAAAGGCAGGTCTTTACGGATTTCTTCCATTAACTGTGAAAGATTTATTTCATAACCTATAGTCTCCCTGGCGCCGGTAGGGCAATTATCACAACGCCCGCATTTAATACACTTCTTTTCATAAAAGACAGGGAAGGGATCTTTATCTACGGCTTCAGGATTATGGCACCATTTACATGATAAGGGACAGCCTTTAAAAAATACCGTTGTCCTTATTCCCGGCCCATCGTGGATCGAGTATCGCATGATATTAAAGACAACGGCATTTTCCATTAGCTGGCCAGGGTTTTATGAGTTTCTTTCATCTGCTCCCTGATGGGAATGCTCTGGGGACATTTACCTTCACATTCGCCGCATTCGGTACAAGCCGATGCGTTTTCATACTTCATCCAGGGGTTCTTACCTATCTGGGCATAAGTACTTTTGGCATAATCTGTAATCTGATAAACCCGGTGATAATTCATAATATTGAAAACAGCAGAAATATTGATCCCCTGGGGACAGGGCTTGCAATAATCACAGCCGGTACAATAAAGACCTGCCAAGCGCTCATTTTCCTTCATCATACTTTCAATTTGCTTAAGCTCTTCAGAACTAATGGGGGAGATATTGTCCGCCACCCTGGCATTTTCTTCAAGCTGCTCAATATTGGACATCCCGGACAGAGCGATATTCACACTGGGATTGGCCAGCACAAAACGAAGGGCCAGTTCCGCAGAACTTTGAACCTTGCCTGGGAGCAGATCTTGGATTACCTTCGACGGAGCACCCAGACGTCCGCCTCCTACAGGACCCATTATAACAGTACCCAGCCCCATTTGGTGAGCCAAAGCAATACCCGGTTCCTTATTACGATCCATTAGGTTGTACTGACAGAGCACGGATTCTAAAACCCCTTCACTATTTTTAAGAATTTCTATGAGCATATCTCCTTCTTTTTCTTTAGCGCCGCCATCATGAAAGGAAAAAGAAATATGTTTTATTACTCCCTGTTCTTTGAGTTTTTTTGCCCGCTCAAAGGGGCCATCCTTTACTTTTATCTTTTCATTAAAGGTCTTTAAAGATATGCCCCAGAAATGGTAGAAATCGATATGAGAAATATCTAGGTTTTTTAAGGAATTCTCGAGCCTCTTTTCGTAATCGTCTCCGGAATCGTTTTCGATGGGGTTTTTAGTGGAAACATAAACTTTTTCCCTCCTACCGCCTTTAAGAGCCTTACCCAAAATAACTTCACTCACCTTATCGCAATAGTAAGGAGCGGTATCAAAATAGTTTACCCCCAGCTCCATTGCTCTGTGGATAAGGGCAATCCCCTTTTCCTCGTTATAAATCGTCTTACCATCTTTTTCGTCAGATGGCAACCGCATACAACCCATGCCCAGCCGGGACACTTTTACACCGGTTTTACCAAAATCTACATACTGCATAATACACCTCCAAAATTTATTTCTGGTCTTTTATATAATTATCCCGATAATTCTTCAACTGGTAAGGCCAATCGGTTTGAATTATATCAATACCTTTTTGCATGAGTTTTCCCCAGCTAATGTCTTTATCTTTTAGCAATGCGTTTTCGTCATCCAATCCGGCGTATAGTATATGCCGATCTAAATTGCTTAAGTTTATGGTATTGACCCAGGTAAAGAGCTGCTTGCTGTGGAGAAACCGGATAGCTTCATCAGAAAAAAGCTCATCTTCCGGACTTCTCGCGATCAATTCCATACCTACAAGGTTAATTTCAGGATAACTTAATACACTTTCCACATCTTCAAGGGAGTAAACGATGGGCATATACATAAATTTGTCAGGACATTCGTTAAGTAAGTTAAGCACAGCTTCTTCTTTTGCATGGGACTTAATAAGGGCCTGGTTAATTGCCCAGGGATATTTCCTTAAAATAGCTATTGTTTCAGGAAACTTCCCCCAGGAACGGTCCACATTGTACAATTCTCCATTTTTAAAATAAGACACTATTGATTCAAAGAACTCAACTTTTACACCGCTGGGTTCTCCTATACTATTGAAAAAATATAACTCGTTTATTTCTGAAGATGAAAGGCTTTCTATATTGGCATCTACTCCCAGAATACGCTTTTCATAACCATCATGGAAGGCGTATAAAACACCATCTGTAGACTTTGATACATCGCATTCAAACATGTCGGCGCCCATTTCAAGAGCCAGTCGGAATGAAGGGATGGTATTTTCAATAATATTACCACCCCAAGCCCCCCGATGAGCCGCAATTAGAACTTTTTTATCTAAAAATGCCTTATTAATGAGCTTGTTTATTTCTTTATAACAATCTTTCCCAAACATAGCTCTTTTAATATGCCCTATACCAAGTTCTTAGTCTAGGCTGGCCTTAAGCTACTGCATTTTAAAGCTTCCTTATCCGGTCTACTTCGACTTCTACTCTGTTTCTGTCACGATCGATTTCTCCGATTATTTCTACCAAGTCATTTTCGTCTACAGAAAGCATGCCCCATACCCTTCTTTCAATTTCGATAGTTATAGAACCGGTATCATCGGTAAATAAATACCTGTTATTTCCTAGAAACCTTTCAATATAGCCTCTTAAAATGACCGGTGTATCATCGCGGAGAGTTCTGGCCTCCGCAACAGTAATTACATCGGGACCCGGTCCTCTAAAACCTCCTCCTTGCTGTGCATTTACCGCAAAAACGACCATAGCCAATAAGACAGCCGATAATAACACCTTAATCTTTTTCATACCTAAACTCCTGTCAATTATTTCCTATATATAAATGAACTTATATATAGATGAACATAATTTTCTACATTTATAGTATATATTTGTCAAATCAATATTATGACTTTATTATATTTTTTATACAAATTTATGAATTTTCGTAGCAATAACTAGGGAAAATACTACTTGACAAAAAATACACAAATGCTATAGTAATCCCAGCAAAGAGGGAGTAGCCGGCGTAAATATACGCAGAATTATTCGTCAAGACGAATCATATAGTTTAAAGCAAATATGATTCCGGATGATTCAATAAAGGGCAAGACTTTTTGCCGTAATGTTCACTTAAATAATGGTGAGCAATACGGCAGAGAGTCTTGCCTTTTTTTTGTCAAATAAAAAAAGGAGGAATGATGGAGTTTCTATTCGATGGTATTACTTTAATAAATTGGAAGCATCTTATTATGTACACAGTCGGTATAGTTTTAATGTATCTGGCAATAAAAAAGGAGTATGAGCCTGCCCTGCTCCTGCCTATGGGTTTCGGGGCAATTCTAGTCAATCTGCCCTTGTCCGGTGTAATCAACCAGGTACTGCCCGGCATAGGCGAAGTCCATGGACCTATCCAGTGGCTTTTCGAGGTCGGAATTGAAGCTGCGGAGATAATGCCACTTTTGCTCTTTATCGGCATCGGGGCAATGATCGATTTTTCACCTCTCCTGGCAAGGCCGGTGTTTTTATTATTCGGAGCTGGGGCGCATTTAGGTATTTTCGCGACTATTACCCTTGCTACGCTGCTTGGATTTGATTTAAGAGAAGCTACCGCAATCGGTATTATTGGTGCAGCAGATGGACCAACCACCATCCTTGTCTCACAAATGCTTCGTTCACGATACCTTGGGCCCATTACTCTGGCGGCATATTCTTATATATCTCTGGTACCAATAATTCAGCCCCCTGCGATAAGGCTTGTAACAAGTAAAAAAGAAAGGATGATCCGCATGGATCCGGCAACATCGAACGAAGTCCCCAAAGCCCTTAGAATTGTGTTTCCCGTCCTTGTTACCATTATTACCGGTTTAGTAGCTCCGGCGGCAGTTGCCCTTATCGGTTTTTTGATGTTTGGCAATCTGGTACGAGAGTGCGCAGTAATGGAATCTATATCAGAGACTGCTCAGAAAACCCTTACAAATATTATCACTCTCCTATTGGGTATAACCATTTCCTTTACCCTGCAAGCAGAAGAATTTGTTACTTCTGACACCATAATGATATTGGCACTGGGTTTATTCGCATTTTTCGTAAATACCATAGTTGGAGTTTTTTTTACAAAGTTCCTTAATTTATTTTTAAAGAAAAAGATAAATCCGATGATAGGTGCGGCAGGTATTTCAGCCTTCCCCATATCAGCACGGGTGATACAAAAGCTTGCGTTAAAAGAAGATCCAATGAATATTTTTTTAATGCACGCAGTAAGTGCAAATGTTTCAGGGCAAATTGCTTCTGTAGTAGCGGCTGGACTGATTTTAAGTCTTGTTATGCCCCTTCTTTAATAATGAGGTAAATAATGATTAATTTTATAGAAGTTTTATTATCACTAGATATTATGTGGAAAGGCATGGCAGGCCTATTCCTGGTTTGCATATTCATCATGCTCCTTGTAATGGGGATAAAATATTTTATACAGAGAAAAGAGAACAATTAACCTTTCACTGCTCCAATCATCACGCCCTTTACAAAATAGCGCTGGAGGAAGGGGTAGATAAAAAGTACCGGTACTGTAGTTATAACAATAGCTGCGTATTTAATAGATTCGGCAAATTGGTTGATTTGGTCTCTTTCTGTGGCTGCTGCATTAAGAATATCTGAGTTGGCAACTAATATGGACCTTAGAATATTCTGGATGGGAAGTCTTAAATTATCCCGGATATAAATTGAAGCGGGAAACCAGGAGTTCCAATGTCCAATGCCGTAGTAGAGTATGAGTACCACCATGGTAGGTTTTATAAGGGGAGTGATAATCCTAAAAAGTATGACAAGGTCATTAGCCCCGTCTATACGGGCAGATTCCGAGAGGCTTTCCGGTACGGCTTCTATGGCGGTGCGGCAGATAATGCTGTTATACACACTTATCGCTCCTGGCAAAATAAGGGCCCAGAGGCTGTTAAAGAGGCCTAAACTACGTATGTTCAAAAAGTTGGGGATCATTCCGGCATTAAAAAACATGGTAAAAAGGATCATAAAAAGAATAGGTTTTTTAAAGAACATGTTTTTAGAAGCCAGGAAAAAGCCGGTAAACAAAGTGAGTATAATATTTATCAATAGGCCCCAGAACATTACAAAAAGAATGTTTCTGTAGCCGGAAACAATCAGAGGATGGGTAAAGGCAAGCCTAAAAGCACCCGTGGTAAAACCCACCGGATACCAGAGAAAGCCCGGTGTTGCCAGGAGGGCCAGGTTATTCGTTACTGAAGCTACTATTACATAGTACATGGGATACAAGGTCACAAACATTAAAGCTACCATAAAAATGGAATTTAAATGGTCAAATAAATGATCACCAAATGATTTCTTAATTTTTTTCATTGTAGCCTCCTAATACAAACTTAATTGTGTTAACTTCCGGCTCAAGGTATTAGCTGCTACCAGGAATATTATATTTACAACAGAATTGAATAAACCCACTGCAGAAGCATAGCTAAAAGCACCATCCTGTATACCCCGGCGGTACACAAAAGTAGAAATTACATCGGCTACTACATAAATATTTGGATTATAAAGCAGGATTATCTTTTCAAAACCAACACTTAAAATACCTCCCATACGGAGGATAAAAAGTACCATTATTATAGGCAGGAGGTTGGGGATTGTTACGCTTATAATACGCCTGAACCTCCCTGCACCGTCAATAATGGCTGCTTCGTACTGCTCCTGGTCAATACCGGTAATGGCTGCCAGGTATATGATGGAATTCCAGCCTATATTCTGCCAAATTTCAGAAATAACATGGATGGGATAAAAATATTGCGGGGACATGAGGTAATTTCTGCCGGTTCCGCCAAAAAATACAGCTATTTGGGCAAAAATCCCACTCTGGGTTGAATAATTTCTTATTAAACCTGCTATTACAACCATAGAAATAAAATAAGGCATGTAAGTGATAGTCTGTATAGTACGTTTAAAGTAAATGTTCTTTATTTCATTAAGAAGGATTGCCAGGATTATAGGCGCGGGAAAACCAAAAATGATGTTTAAAAGGCTAATAGAAAGTGTATTTCGTATCAGCCTGAAAAAAAAAGGATCCCTAAAAAAGTTTTCAAAATGCCGGAAACCTACCCAGGTACTTCGGGCAATACCCAGATTTGGCCTGAAATCCTGAAAAGCAATGGCTAATCCATAAATAGGTTTATAAGAAAATAAAATGAAATAAACCACCACCGGCAGGATTAACAAATATTTATACTTATTTTGCTTAAAATCCTTGACCAAAACTATAGCCAAAGATGGACCTTTAGACCCATTTAGTCTGCTTGCACTTTTGTCCCTCATGGATTCCTCCGCATACATTAAACCCCCACACAAGGCGGGGGTTTAATTTTAGCACTTTTTAATTTTAACGGGCAAGATAGCGGTCGTAAGCTCCCTGATAGATCCTTAGAAGCTCCGGAAGACCAATTTGATTAACTCTGGCAACATAAGCATCCCAGGTATTAAGGTTTGTCTGACCGGTTAAGAAATGAATTGAGGTTTCATTTACATAAGTCGAGATAGTTGCTCTTAGTTCACCTGCTCTGGTACTCTCCGCCGCAGTCAAAGTTAGACCATTAGGTAATTTATCAGCATAAGTGACTCGCTCGTTAGGATAGAACCACAGGTCATTAGCATCTATAGATTGCTGGGTATTCTTCATATAAAGCAGCGCGGTGGCCTGGATGCAGTTTCCGCTCCATGCGGCTCCGCCGTACTTATCAATGGCATCATTGAGGCCGTCGGGGTCATTAAGAACCAGGGGAAGGTAGGCAGGCCGTCCATCAGGACCATAATCCCAGGAATGGCCTCGTCTGCCAAAGTTCCAGAAAAGATGCCCATCATCAGTGTAGGCATAATCCATAGCCCGCATTACAAGTTCCATTTTTTCCGGCCCTACATTAGTTGTAATTGCAGCTACCACCGACCCAATACCGTAACCACCTGGAACTGAAACCAAAGTACCGTCATTCCCTGTGGGATACTGAAGTCCTATCCAATTAGCTCTGTTTCCAGCAGCTTGGGAGTCGAAAATCCAGTTAGACATTTGGCCCATAGAGGTGATGGTAATTCCCATCCTCAAATTAAGGGCATTGGACCGGGCCATGGTGTCATTAATGGTAAGAAAGTCCTGATCAATAAGCCCTTCATTCCACCATTGGCTGAACTGTACAAGCTGGTTCCGATATTCAGGCTGTATATTGGCAAGCTGAACCCTATTGTTTCTGTCTATATAGAGACGGTAATCAAGGAAACCGTGGGCACCAAAAGCACCGGCAATACCGTATCCGTAACCGGAGACTCTGGACCAGGCAAAGCTCATTGGCACTCCGTACCTGTCTCTAAAGGTCCTGATGGTCCTGTCCCAGTCTGCAATCGTTACAGGCAAGGGAAGGCCGCATTCATCCAACCAAGTCTTGTTGATTACCGGGCCAAGATAAGTATCGTTCCAGCCTCCGTCTTCCCGGAAAAAACCATAGCCGTAGTATTTCCCAGAGTCAGTCTTCATAGCCTTATCATAAGCTGGGTTGGTATTTATCCAGCGATAGAATGCGGGAGACCATTGTTGTATATAGGGAGTGAGATCATGGAATGTACCTTCATCTATGTACCGTTCCGCTTCAGCCATTAAACCGCCGCCA
>Ga0099364_10006703_pt1 | contig 16678 bp, 13 predicted proteins | sample TergutTh196P3_FD_73070 | JGI IMG/M metagenome (GOLD analysis project Ga0099364, IMG submission 73070) | Microcerotermes parvus P3 segment gut microbial communities from Pointe-Noire, Republic of the Congo - Th196 P3 | ecosystem: Host-associated > Arthropoda: Insects > Digestive system > Gut ... | reverse complement strand
TGCCTTTCAGCAGCATGGTAAATACTTCTTCTTCTCTGGCCGTTAAATTGAGATTGCTTTTTCTGTTAAACTCTGCGGTTTCTGCGTAAGGCTGTTTTAATACTTCCATGTCCCGTAAATAAAGACCGTCAGTCCAGTCTGCATCAAACAGTTTTCTTTGAATGAGCGGCAGGAATACCATACATAAACTGACCAGAACCAATACAACGCCAAAAGCCAGGTACCGGTTTGGTGTTTCAAAATAATTGAAGTACAAAGAAAATAATCCGGAAACAATGCAGTATTTAGCAAAGAACGCTATACAGTACAGCCGGAACATGCGTAATGAGGTACTTCGTTTTATTGCCCCGGCGCACATATAGTAGATAATAATGTAGCCAAGACCGTCTCCTAAACCGTAGGCAAAAGAACCGGCAATGAAGGTAACCGGTGTGTCATAGAGAAGAACCCCCAGCCCCAGAAGGGATAGGGCTAAATAGATGAGCCAGATATGCAGGGCGCTTTTGCCTTTGAGCAGTTGGAAGATAAGAATCAGGCCGATAGAGACAAAAGTCCCCAACCCAAATGCCAAACCGGATACTGTGTTGTCCGTCCATTCAACATAATTGATCATGCACATAATCATGTAATGCACAACACTCAGACCAATAACAAAGGAGACGCCTGATCCCTTGCCGTCACTGCCGGCGCTCATTGCTGTCTTATCTTTCCGGCATGAAAATACCACAACAAGGTTGAGGGCCATTACGGCAGCCCCGATCAGGGCATTATCAGCGGTAAAAACTGAGGACAATGTCGTATAGTACAGACCGTAATACAACTGGATAAATGCCAAACCAACAAGGCGTTCAATATTATTCAACACAAAGCAGAATAGATAAAAAGCACAGGCTGCACTTAATCCATTGCATAACTTAAGGATCATATACAGTGTAAAACGCTGTGTGCCAAAGGGTATAAAAATAAGGAAGGCCATCAATGCCGCAGAAATTACCGCAATCAGGCGGATTAACGGCAGTATCATGTGCTTTGGCATAAAAACAACCACAAGCCATCCCAGCCCCAGAAGAAAAAATGTTAATTCTGATGATCCGATATTTGCCAGTGCAATACTATGATCAAAATATCGTAAGTTTCCCATGATGACGGCCACAGGGAAAACCAGCAGAAAAGGCCATAATCCGCCCCTGACATTACGGAAAGAAAGTTCGTCCCGTGTCCGGAAAAACCCCATTATGCATCTGGTTTTCACCAATCCTCTCCAAACACTACTGCGGTAAATGTATACAGGGCTGCATCGGGTGCAAAGCAGGAGCCGGCGGGCAGCCCTGCTTTTACACAAATGTAATCCAGGTATGCATCAAGGTCCCAGCCTTGCTGAACGGGAACCTGCGGTAACAGTACACCGGATCGTTCGCCTTTCACCAGGTATAAACCGTGAATGCCAACCTCCACCATGCGCGGATCGGGGCAGGCGGCCATGGGCGAAAGGACGGATATTTCAATGCGGCACTGCTCCAGTTCTTCGCTCTTGAGCGGGGGAAAACGTGGGTCGCCAAAGGCTGCCTGGCGGGCCATGGTACGGACTGTTTCTATCAAAGGCAGATTTGCACTCATCCTGCCGATGCAGCCCCTTAAATCCGGTTTGCCGTTAAGGGGATTCTGCTTCTGCAGGGTGACAAAAGCGCCGCATGGTTCCTGTAAGACAGTCGGGGTTGTGCTTAAATCGTCATGTCGGTAGTGCGGCTGACGGTCTTCAAGTTTTGAGGCAATGCTTTCACGGGCATCGGCAAGCAGTACCTGCTGCTCTCCGGGGCTTATGGTAAAGCTCATTGTACAGAGGCGCGGTGTCAGGAATAAAACCTAAATCTGTATACGTGCACCAAAGGTAAATCCGTATTCATTCCTGAAGTTGTACATACCGGTAACATCCAGTCTGAGGATGGCAATATTAAATGAAATACCCCCAAAAAGACGAAAGCCCCAGCCGTTAGAACGTACCGTAGAAGAAAAACCGTTTTGATCCAGATCGTGTATCCCATATTCCCTCAGGATTTCCTTTGCCGCTTCCAGATCGTTATTGGAGTCTATCACCTCTGTTCTGACGCCAAAGCCTGTTCTTGACCAGCCGGTACTTGCTCCAATACCCAAGTACGGAGTTACGATAATGAATGATTTGGAAATTTGCGCTTTGAAATCCAGTGTTGAAGCATCCCAATCAATGGAAATTGACGGCGCTTTTACCGTTATAAAGGAAGAAGGATCGTCAGGATCGTACCCATAATTAATATCCTGCCCGACTGTTTGCCCAATGCCTCCGGATAAATAATTATAGCCCATACCAACAGAAACCTTGGGCAGAACGGCATTTCCTTCCAGAACAGCATAACGGACATCACCGCCGATTATGAAATAATCCAGTCTGTCAATATTACCTGCTTTTATCGGCATAATGCCAAACTTAAAACCAATGTCAAAAGGCAGGACAAAGCCCCCTAATCGTCCTTCCAGTGTATATCCGGGAATGGGAAAACCGCCGAAGCCGCTTAACGCCGAGGGAAGGGAGGTTTCAAATTTATTCAGCAGGCTATTGAATGAACTGTCATCCATGGTGGTAAAGCCGAATGATGCACCAACGCCAAAATGGGGGAATTTTCCAACATAGGCATCAGCCCAGTTAAGTCCCATGGTGGCATTGAAAGGCAGGGTTTTTACCAGGTTTCCCGCGAAGGTATCCAGTGCATCTTTCACTTCTCCGATAGAGTGTGTTTGCGAAAAAGCCGGAAATGCAATGCACAGGGCAAGCAATATACCTATAATGGCGATTTTTCCTCGATTTTGGGTGTTTTTTAACATTTACTTCCTCCTTAAAGTTACCGGTTATTTTGGTACTACTATAAATATAACGTGTTTCTGCAAAAAAAACCAACCTGCCGGATATTTTATATCCTGACGCGCCGTTGATTCGATCACTGTTGATACACTGCTTGACACAAAGGATTTTTTCTGTTAGGGTAATACTATCGTGCGGGAATAGCTCAGGGGTAGAGCGCGACCTTGCCAAGGTCGATGTCGAGGGTTCAATTCCCTTTTCCCGCTTTTTCGCCGCCCAAGGCCCTCGTGATGTCCGGTATCACGTTTGACATTCCTTCACGGGTATGTTAGTATGGGTTTGACAGTATAGCACTTCCAGGTTATAAAGGGCTGCGAGAAGCCCTTTTTTGTTTTTATATGAAAAGAGGGGGTTTCCCGGGATTGGACCCCTCACAGGAGGATAATGTGAGCATTGATATGTCGGAGGCGATCCGCCAGCTGAGTCAGGAACGCGGCCTATCGGAAGAGCTCATCCAAAACACCATCGAAGAAATGCTCCTGGCAGCTTATCGTAAACGTTACGGGACCGACGAGAACGCTATTGTCAGATTTGATGAAGATAAACAGGTTTCAATGTTCTCAAAGAAAAAAGTTGTTGAGCAGGATGATGTGTATAACCCTGTTGATGAAATTGACCTTTTGGAGGCAAAGGAACTGCACCCGGATGCCGATGTCGGGGATGAAATACTGGTGCCGATAGATGCAAAGGATTTTCCCCGCCAGTCCATACAGCTTGCTAAGCAAACGGCACACCAGTCAATCAGGGAGATTCAAAAAGAAGGCCTCTATTCAGAATTCAAGGATAAAGTTGGTGAAATAATCATTGGTTATTACCAGCGTGAACGCAACGGGCATATTTATGTCAACCTGGGAAAAATCGAAGGCATACTGCCTAAGAAAAACCAGTCATCCCGGGAAATTTATCACCAAAGTGACCGGATAAAGGCCCTTATCAAAGAGGTAAATAAATCTTCATCCGGCTTGCAGATTGTCCTTTCCCGGACAGACCCCGAATTTGTACGGGCTATTTTTGAACTTGAAGTCCCTGAGGTGTATGATAAAACCGTGGAAATTCATAAAATTGTCAGGGAAGCAGGCTATCGGACGAAACTTGCCGTCTATTCCAACCGCGACGATGTAGACCCGGTTGGCGCATGCGTAGGACTTAAAGGCGTGCGGATACAAGCGGTAATCAAAGAGCTTGAAGGTGAAAAAATTGACATTCTTAAATACGATCCCGATCCCAGACGATTTATTAAAAATGCCCTTTCACCGGCTGAAGTCAGGGATGTGATCATTATCAGCGAAAAATCCAAAAAAGCTCTGGCCGTGGTAAGCGATTCCTTGTTATCGCTGGCGATTGGCAAGCAGGGCCTCAATGTACGGCTGGCAAACAAGCTTACCGACTGGATGATCGATGTAAAAACCGAAGGTCAGTTTGCCGAAATGGATATTGCCGCCGAGTCCAGGCGTGCTGTTTCTGAGCTTTTTGGCGACGACGATACCGAAGAACTTTCCCGCATTTGCGAACTTCCCGGCATTGATCCTGAAGTTGCCCAGGCCCTGCTTGACTATGAAATTGACTATATCGAGGATTTCCTTGAGCTTAACCAGGAAGAACTTGATTCGATGGAAAATATTACCCCTGAACAGATTGAGGTTCTGCGCAGGTTGATTGATGATTCAGTTGAAATCGTAGAAGATGAAGATGGTTATACCGAGGTAGATGAGCTTGTTGATGAGGATGCTACCGAAGAAGTTGAGTGTCCCGAATGCCATGTGGTTTTTGCCCTTGATGTAGCCGGCTCCTCCGGCGGCACTATTAATTGTCCCAATTGCAGTGCGGTGCTGGAATTGAGCTACGGGGACGAGGAGGAAGAGGAATAGATGGCAGAGGAAACTGACAGCACCCAAAAACCAAAAGCCGAATTGATCAAACATACTCAGGGCGATCAAAACCCCGGGAAAAGCCCGCCTGATCCCACAGAACGCCGTAAAGTTATTGTGCTTAAGAAAAAGCCTGCCGCACAAGGCGGTTCTGCTGTATCGGCAGCAAAAAAGCTGCAACCTAAAATAATTGTCGCAAGCTCTCCCAAAGGAGAAAAACCGTCGGCGGCACCTTTGGCGGCGCCCTCGGCGGTGCCGGATGCAGAACCATCGACGACACCCTTAGCAGCGCCTTCAACAGCGCCCTCGACGATGCCTTCAGCGGCGCCCTCGGCGGCACCGACTCTGCCGTCAGCTGAACCGTTGGGCGAATCCGATGATGTTACTCAAGGCTCTGCGTCTGGTGTAAAACCCGCAAAGTCTGGTGTTAAATCGGAGAAAACTGTACTTCGGGATCCACATGGTACGGATCAGGGTGAAACGGCTCCTTCAGCACAAGCTGCATCTTTTCCTTTTGCGCAAAGGCCGGCAGTAGTAGCCGGCAGAGTAGGCGGCAAGCCGGCAGGAAGAAAATCCCATGATGAAGGCCGCTCTCCCCAGGGAAGATATTCCGGCGGAGCGCCGGGCGGCGGGACGCCAGGCGGCGGACCTCCCGGCAGCGGAACATCAGGCGGCTGGTCGCCAGGCGGATCATCAGCGGGCACTGCCGGCAGGCATGGAACAAGGCCGCCTCATCAGCATGCTGGTTCTCCCAGACAAGGTTCCGGGGGGCGTCCGGGATTTACCCCGCGGCCGGGCGGCCCTTCAGGTCCCGGCGGACAACATGGACGGCCCGGCGCACCGGGTAGACCGGGCTTTACTCCCCGCCCGGGAGCAGGAGGGCGCGGCGGACCAGGCGCTTCTCCCACAAGCGCAGGCCCGGTTCCGGAAGGTAAGGGTCTTACAAAACGGAGTTTCAAGGCTAAAAAACCAACATATAATCGAAAAGAAAAAGAACTTGAAATGGAGGAAAAACTCCTCCAGACCAAGAAAAAAATAACCTATATAGCCAATCCTGTACCCAAATCAATTGATATTATGGAAGTTATTTCGGTGTCGGAATTGGCTAAAAAAATGAATCTTAAAGCATCGGATCTTATCCAGAAACTGATGCGCCTGGGGATGATGGTTACCATCAACCAGCAGATTGACGCCGATACAGCCACGATATTAGCCGCTGAATTCGGCGCTGATGTTAAAATTATCAGTCTTTATGACGAAACAGTCATTGATACCGGAGTAGATGAGGCTCAGGACATGGTTCCCCGGCCGCCGGTTGTTACCATTATGGGGCATGTTGACCACGGTAAAACAAAGCTGCTTGACGCAATCCGCAGCGCCGATGTTGTATCCGGAGAATTTGGCGGCATTACCCAGCATATCGGCGCGTACATGGTGGACACCCCTCATGGCAGCATCACTTTCCTTGATACTCCCGGCCACGAAGCGTTTACCCGCATGAGGGCCCGCGGCGCTCAGGTAACGGACATCGTTATTCTGGTTGTTGCCGCAGATGACGGTGTTATGCCCCAGACCATTGAAGCAATCAACCATGCCAAGGAAGCCGAAGTACCCATTATTGTAGCGGTAAATAAAATTGACAAACCGGAAGCAAATCCCGACCGCGTTAAGAGTCAGCTTTCCGACCTTGGTCTTATGCCGGAGGAATGGGGCGGGCAAACGATGTATGTGGATCTTTCTGCCCTGCAGAAAATCGGTATAGACAAGCTCATCGAAACCATTCTTCTGGAAGCTGAACTGCTGGATCTTAAAGCTAACTTCCAGAGAAGCGCCGAAGGAAAAATCCTCGAGTCACGGATCGATCACGGCCGTGGTATTGTTGCAACGGTTATTGTCGAAAAAGGAACTATTTCCATCGGCGATTCGTTTGTTGCCGGTATTTGGCCGGGCAAGGTACGCGCCATCTTTAATGACCGGGGCGATAAGCTTAAGCATGCAACGCCCTCCATGCCCGTTGAAGTGCTGGGTTTTGAGGGAATCCCCAATGCCGGTGATCCCCTGCAGGTAGTAAAGGACGAAAAAGTCGCACGGGAGTATTCTTCAAAACGCCAGGAACTCAAGCGCTTTGAGGATGCGAAAAACATCAGAAAAATTACTGTTGACAATCTTCATGACATGATAACCGATGGGTCCATTCAGGAACTCAAGGTGGTTATTAAGGCCGATGTGCAGGGTTCGGCAGAAGCCCTTAAGAGCAGCCTGGAAAAACTTTCCACAAAAGAAATCCGGCTGAATGTTATACAGGCCCTGCCCGGGCCAATCAGCGAAGGTGACGTTGATCTTGCCATTGCATCCAAGGCTATTATCATTGGTTTTAATGTACGGCCCTTGCCCCGCGCAAAGGTCCTTGCTGAGCAGGAAAAAGTTGACATACGCAAGTACAGTGTTATTTATAAAGCAGTCGAAGAAATCCATCAGGCAATGGAAGGAATGCTTAAACCCGAAACGAAAGAAGAAGTCATTGCCACAGTTGAAGTACGTGATACGTTTAAGGTGCCCAAAATTGGTACTATTGCCGGCTGTTATGTACTAACCGGCGTAGTCAGGCGCAATACCATTATCAATGTTATCCGCGAAGGTATTGTCATGCATACCGGAAAAATCGCTTCGCTCAAGAGATTCAAGGACGATGCCCGCGAAGTGGCAGCCGGCTATGAATGCGGTATTGGGCTGGAAGGATTCGATGATATTCAAGTGGGCGATCAGTTCGAAGTGATTGAGCTTGTCGAGGTAGCGCGAAAGCTCAGCGATAGTTAATATGGCAGAATACCGGACTGAAAGGCTTGGGAAGTTGATCCAGGAGATCATCAGTAGTCTTGTTCTGGAAGGCAGGATTAAGGATCCCCGGGTGAGCCCCTATGTTTCCCTGACGCGGGTAAGCGTTTCCCGCGATTTATCCTATGCCGATGTATATATTTCCAATATCAAAGATACTGCTGCCATACAGCGCAGTGTAGACGGCCTGCAGAGCGCAGCTAAATTTATTCAATCCCGCCTGGGTAAATCCCTGCATGTTCGGAAAATACCCTACCTGCGTTTCCATGCCGATACGAGTATTCAGGAAGGTTTTGATATGGTGCAGAAGCTGGAGGGATTAGTTCTTACTCCACCTTGAACCTGGAAACTTCCTTTATCAAAGTATCAATTGCCATGCGGTTTTTATTGCTTATCTCATTAACATGATTAACCGCGCTGTTCATATGATCAGCGCTCGTTGCAATCTCGTTAATGCCCAGGGTAATTTCCTGTGTTGCTTTTTCCAGATTATTACTTTCTGATATAACTTCTTTTGCCCCTTCAAGCATTTCCAGGGATCCTGCCTCTACCTGACGGGTTATTTCGTTTACATTGCCGACACCGTCAAGAATTTGCCTGCTTCCTGTTCCTTGTTCTTCCATTGCGTTACGGATGTTTTCTTCTTGTTCAGCCACGGTTTTAATATTTTTATCAATCGCCTCAAAATTATTAAGTACATTTTCGGTAGAACGTTTAATTTTATCAATGGATTCTTTTATTTTTATCAATGGTTTCTTTATTTTTTTGAGTACTGTTCCAATGGTTTTGGACTGTTCGCTTGAATTTACCGCCAGTTTGCGGATTTCTTCGGCAACAACGGCAAATCCTCTGCCCGATTCCCCGGCATGAGCGGCTTCAATCGCAGCGTTCATAGATAGTAAATTTGTCTGGCCGGAAATATTTTTTATTACCGCATTTATTTCCAAAAGCCCTTCGGACTGGCGTGCTATTTCCTGGATATCTGTTGCCACCTCTGATAGACTCGTCCGCCCGACTTCCGAGGCTTTTGTTAATGTTTGGACATTATCATCGTTTTTAACAAGCGTTTCGGTAACCGAACGGGTATTGGCAACCATTTCTTCAATGGCAGATGAAGCTTGAGATACATGAGTAATCTGATTTTCAACATGGCTGTTGAGTTTATTAATATGCACCACAAGCTGTTCCATGGTAGCATGGGTTTCGGTGACACTGGCTGATTGGTTTATTATACGGCCTTTAATATTGAGTACAGCATCTGTTATTTCTTTCATTGAAGAAGCAGTTCCGTGCATATCGCTTGCAAGGTCATTGCCTATACTGGATAAAGCTGCCGCTTCATTTTTAATATTAGAGATCAGGTTTTTAATACTTTCCTGTGTTTCCTTCAATAATAAAGCCATTTGCGAGATTTCATCTTTGCCTTTTACTGTTATAGTTTGGGTAAAGTCTCCCGCGGCTATTCCTTTTAATGTGTCAAAAAGCCGGACAATAGCTTTTGTCAGTATCATGCTGAAACGCAGGGAAATAATAATTACTGCCAGAATAATAATAAAGCTAAGGACAATGGTGGTGATCAAAACCTGCCTGAAATCCCTGGTAAACTCCTCTGTAGAGCCGGTAGTTACGATAAACCAGTCCATGCCCGAAATAGGCATGGATGCCCAATATGTGCTGCCTATTACCTGAACATCAACATCGGATGGAGGTATTTGTATTCCGCTTCCTTCTGTTTCAAAAAAATTCCGTTCCATTATATAATCGCTGTTATGGTGTACAAGGTAGGTGCCGTCCCTGCTAATAATAAACGTATTGCCATCTGAAGTTATTGTGCGGCTGGTAACAATTTCGGTCAGTACATCAAGGAATACATCAACCCCCACAACACCGATAATCCTCCCGTCTATATCCGCCGTTTTAACCATACTTACGCAGAGCATGCCTGTGTTGGAATCTATGTAAGGATCGGTTATCACTGTTCTTCCGGGGTTTTGCATTCCGGTAATAAACCAGGGCCGAAGTATCTGGTCCCACTGCGGATTGTCACCATAGGGATCCCAATCCGTTGCAGTTACAAAATAGCCGCCGTCAAAACGGGAAGCTGTTGTACCGAAAAACATTTCACCGGCTGCGGGAACAGCAGACATCATTCCGGGAAAAATCCGTTCCATTTCGGCAGGCGAGGCAATATTGGGAATCATTGCCGCCACGCTGCCGGCTAAATTCAATGACGGCTCAAGCGCGTGCTGTATGTCCAGATTAAGATAGCGCATATTCATTCCAGCCGTAGAACGAAGACTCCGGTTATTGATACCGGCCAGATTCGAGAGAAATATCCATGATAGTATAACAGAAACAGAAAGCACCAATGAAAGGCAGAGAACAACTATCCGCCTTGCCAATATGGATTTGTTCATACGTTTTTTTGCCATACATTAGTCCTTAAGAATAATAATATTGCCTGATTGTAGAGTTTTTTTTACTTAGTTTCAATATACCGGTGACTGGAATATTCAATATTCTTAGGAGCCTGTAACATCAGAATATTTGCAATACTGTTAATCTCAGTTTTTCTCGCAAGGTTACAAGAATCTGTAGGAAAAGGTCTCTCACAAACTCCAAAGGACATGGAGAGAAGAAAAAATGAGAAATAAGGTTGAGGATAAAATTATTTTCATTCAAAAATCCTCTAAATCTCTGTGCCCTCCGTGCCGCTGTGAGAGATCTTTTCCATCGACAATCCGCAATACTCAATTGTATAATCAGGCAATTTTATTGTATTATTCCTCGTAATTGCGGATGTACGGTAAATGACCAATGAACAAACACCAATCCCATCCGGCTTGTTATTATTTAACAAGCCGCCGGGTATTACCTCTTTTGATGCGCTGCGCGATATTAAGCGTGCGCTGGGAACCGGCAAAGTCGGTCATACCGGTACTCTGGATAAATTTGCCGAAGGGCTGCTCCTGGTGCTGACAGGCAGGGCATTGAAATTAAGCAAATGGTTTACCCATTGCGATAAGCAATACGAAGGAACGATGTACTTCGGCACAGAAACCGACACCCTTGATCCCGAAGGCAGTCCCATTGCCCATGCCCCCCTGCCGTCCCGCGAGACGGTAGAACAAGCGCTCTCCTCATTTCGCGGCGCAATAGAACAATCTCCACCCGCATACTCGGCAATTCACATAAACGGTGAACGTGCCTCGGTACTGGCGCGCCGTGGTGATGTACCCGAAATGAAAAAACGCCCGGTTACTATTCATGCCCTGGAACTGCGCGCCTGGAACCCGCCCCATGCATCAATTTTCGTCCACTGTTCCAGCGGAACCTATATCCGCTCTTTAGCCCGCGACATAGCCCTCGCCGCCGGCAGCCGCGCTCATCTAAGCGCACTGATTCGCACTCAGGTTGCAGGATTTAAGCTAGGAGACAGGGAGCAGGGAGCAGGGAACAGGGAGCAGGGAAAGAAGCAGGGCGATTTACCAACAAGCTTAGACAGCAATCATATCCTTAATGATAACCCTCTAAGCCTGCTCCCTGCTCCCTGTTCCCTGCTCCCTGTCCCCTGCCCCCTGTCTCTGCCCCCTGTTCCCTGGTATACTATTCCCAAGCATGAAATACATTTGGCTCATTGTTTATTGTTCATTATGCATTGCCTGTACTTCGGGAAGTGTTGATTCCCTGCAGCGCGAAGATCTCTTTACCCTGGAAATCGGCCCTATGGAAGACCAAATTGCCCTGTTCAGCCTTGAAGGAGGCATGGGGATACGCCGTGCCGATATGGCAATGCGCGATGGGTTTCTGTATATTTCCGATAATAACGGCGGCAAAATTGTCTCGTACAATTCCTACGGCGATCTGTTATTTATGATTTACAATGATGAAACGAGCCCCGAGCCTGTGGGTTTACGTACCAATGTTACCGGCGGCATGCAGGCAACCCGCTGGGCGCATACTTATCCGCTGCGATCTCCCGGCAGAATCGCCGTAGATTCCCGCAGGCATATCTATGCCGAAGAACGGCTTCCCCTGGAGCGGCACGGGTTTGACGAAGAAAACCGTGCCCTGTTGAACAGTATTGTCCTCCACTTTGATGAGGAAGGCCGTTTTATTGAGTACCTGGGACAGGGCGGGCCGGGAGGAAGCCCCTTCCCCCTCATTCATGGGCTGCATGCTTCTGTGCATGATGAAATTGCCGTTGTATGCCGCATGCCGGCCGGCTGGAATATCCACTGGTACAGTGCGGAAGGCGAACAATTGTACCTTATACATTTGGATAACAATGCAATACCCATGCCGCAGGAGCGCACCAGGCCGGATTCACCGGGCATGGTTGCTTCCATTGATGATATTATTGCCGCTGTGGATATGCGCAAGCTGTATATAAAAGTTGATTATTACCGTGATGTCTTAGACGCTTCAACCAATATCCGCATCAGTACAGAGCCGGCACATTCGGTTATATGGGTATTAAATATTGAAGATGGCATTTACGAAAATAGTATTGAACTGCCGTTTTTCGAATACCGTTTTTCTGAACAGGGCAGAACGGTAACTGCCAATCTGCTGTATTCCATGCTTGGGCTTGTTCAGGGCGGCATCATCATGCTGTACTTTCCCACCGAATCCGGCTATGCCCTCCTGCGTATGGACTCAAGCGGCCACCGGCAGCGCAGGGGTTTTATTGAGGTTGATCAAAATGAATTACGGTTTAATCATTTCCACCTTTCTCCCCAGGGCATACTCTGCGCGCTTCTGGCTGACGACTGGAATGTCCATGTGGCATGGTGGCGGCTGGATGGTTTTTTGAGGGATCTCCTGTGAGCAGAGACCAGGTACTCATTTCTTCGGCAGGTTCACGCAGCCTGGACAGGGAGGCTTCGGATCAATGGGGCCTGGATACCTGTGCCCTGGTTGAAGCAGCCGGAAGAACATGCGCACGGGTTTTTATGCAGGTCTATGGGAAAAAGCCCCGTTCCTGTACCGTCCTCGCCGGAACCGGTCATAATGCCGCCGATGCCCTGGTGATGCTGCGGGCATTGATACTCAGGGGCTGCATACAGCCATCAGCCTGCTCGGTTTTTCTTACCCGCTTCCCCGATGACAACAGCAGCCCTTTTTCCCGGGCATTATTGTCTGTGCAGAAGCTCGGTGTTACCGCATCGGCCTGGGATACGAAAAATACCTTTCCTGCCACTTCCGGCATCTATGATGATGGTATCATCATAGATGGAATCGCCGGCACCGGGCTTGACGGTCCCCTTCGCGGTACCGCCCTGGCAATGACAAAAGCAGTAAACACCATCGGGCACGGCAGGGCTTTCATTGTTTCCATTGATATCCCGTCAGGCCTGTTTGATGGCTGGCAGACCGGAATGCCGGTACTGAGCGCTCATGCAACTCTTGCCATTGAGCCGCAGAAACTGTGCCTCTATGCTCCTTCGGCACGTCCTCATGCAGGAAGAATCCTTTCCGTCGGCGGCATATTCCCCGGCGCCCTTACCGACCAATACCGGGAAGCCTCCTTGATCAACTGGAAAAACACCGCCTGCCGGATTCCGGCAATTCCAGCAACTGCCCATAAATACGAACGGGGCCTGGTGGAGATTCGGGCAGGCTCGCCGGGTTATGCAGGGGCAGGACGTCTGGCTGCCATGGGAGCGCAGGCAGCAGGAGCAGGTCTAGTACGGCTTATTGTCGATCCATCCCTCTATCCGGTAATTGCCCCGGCTTGCTGCGGTATCATGGTTACACCGGATGATGCCGGCAGCGGTGTCAGGGATCACCATCGTACAGCCGTACTGTTAGGGCCGGGCTGGGGAAGGGGGGAAGACCGTCAGCGGCTTATGGAACAGTACCTGCCGGACGAGGAACAGGGCCTCCCCCTCATTCTGGATGCGGATGCAATTGCATTGGCAGGAAACGGGGGAATTGTCTTTCACGGGAATGCCGTTTTAACTCCTCATACAGGAGAATTTGCCGCTTTTACCGGCATCCCCAAGGAGACCTTGCTTGCCAACCCCATCCCGGTACTGCGCCGCTATGCATCAGAATGGAATGCAACAATACTTTTTAAGAGCCATGTTCTGTATATCGCTTCTGCCGACGGCAGAATAGGGATTATTGACGGAATGAACCCGCTGCTTGCCGCAGGCGGCTCAGGTGATGTACTGGCAGGTTTCTGTGCGGGGATAGCATCACTCATGTATGTACGGAATAAAGGCTTTGATGGCTTTACCTGCGCCTGTGCCGCTGCATCATTGTTGGTAGAGGCGGGAAAATCCAAAAAAGTCGCAGGGAGTTTTGTCGATCCTGCACAAGTGGCAGACGCTGCCGCAGCCATTGCCGGAAAAGCCTGGCTGCCGGAGGTACACAATGAGTGAGAACGGAGAAAGAAAACGGCCGAATGAAAATTATAAACTGAGTAATGAAACCATCAATCCGGATGAAATTGTCTATCATTATAACCGGGAGCACCGCCTGGCAAAAGCTCCCCAGTCTGTGCAGGATTTGTACAAACCGGAAAGCCGCCGCCGTTTTGGAATTTTTCGATCGCTGACAGGCAGCAAGCCCCGGGCCATGTTGTTTTACTCGATTATTGTGATGTGTATAATGATCCTGATACTCTCCAGGTTAAACATCATCGGCACAACGTATAACCTGGATGGGAATGAACTGACGGTTCAGGCAGTTTATCATGAAGGCACGGTCATTATTGAAATTACAAAATCGGTGTTAAGGAGTGTACTTGATTATTTTACCCCTGCATACACCGGAGCGGTAACCATAGCCGTACTGCCGTTCAGGGACGTACACCCGGAAAATACCTTTTACCACAGGATTTTCTTTACCAACGAGGAAGTGGAAGTATACCGCTTTGCCGTCCCCTTTGATGCCGTTGAACTGGTGATAGCTTTTGATACCGAAAGAAGCTCGCTGAACATTCGGGTCCAGGCGGAATGAGCCCCTTTCGGCATTGACTAAAAGCGCTCTTTTGATTATGGTAGTATCAGGACAAAGGGATGGTACAGCTCTATTTTTTATCGATATTACTGAACGGACTTATCGGTTTTCTGCTGATCTTTGGAGAAGAAAAAGAAAACAACTCCATCGAAAGCAGCATGAAATTTTCATTTACCTCAGGCGGCTTTCCCTTAATATTGGGAATAGGAGCGGCAATTACCGGTATTCTCAAGCTTTTTTCCCCGGTAATGAACAGGGTCTATATCCTTGGTGATTTGCTCCCCGCAGTAGCTGGCGTTGCGGCAGGGTTTATTCTTATATTCAGCTTTTACCGGGAGAATTCCGCCAATGCAGATCAGGAAGGGCAGTTGGACCGTATTGGAGACAATTTTTTAAAGCATAAAAAACCAATAGGCATTGCCCTGGTAGCTGTCGCGGCCCTGCATTTTCTTTTCCCCACTGCACTTTTTCTCTAACCTGAGGGCTACAGGGTTACCTTGAGGCCTATACCATTATGCAAACCCGAAAGACCTGCGCCCGATGGCTCAAGTGCCGGAAAATAATTGCCAAAACCGATAGGGTTCCTTGAATAGGCAATGCCCCTTGTCCTGTTGATATACCGCCATGAGATTTCCCAAAACACTGTAAACCGCCTGTCTATGACATATGAAATCATCAAACCGGGTTCAAGCATAATGCCCCCCTGCATATAATCCCGAAACTGGGCATTTCTCGTTAGGGCTTCAGCCTGGTTTTTTACATCCCAGGCATATGATCCTTTATGTTCATCAAGGGCATTGCATAGAATCAATGGAGTTACTATAAATGACAACTCGGCCAGGAAATTCTCCCGGAAAAAATATCCAATGGAAAAAGCCGGTGCAATATACAGCCACTCCTGGGTGTAGCTGATCACTTTCCCGGAAAATAGTAATACATCAGGGTCATCGGTAATGGGATGGAATAGGGAACCTGACTGACGGGCATATTCCCCCTGTCCATCAGTCCCAAAAAAACTCAAGCGTATAAAGGAAACATTCACCGAAGTTTTAAAAAGCCATCGATTAAGCGGGAACGAAACTCCTGCAGCAAAGTCCAGTAACATAAGTTCCCTGATATGATTATCGTGTATGGAATAATCGGTTAAATCAGCATGTATGGTTGACTGCCAATCCCTGTTTTCTATAAACCCGCTTGAACCGGGAATGCCGTTTCTCAGGGAAAACCCTGCAAAAAATCCCCATTTTTCCCTTGGGTCAAGCCGGGATAATTCCAGTAAAAAACCATAATAAAAAACGGAATTGATGTCCCACAACAACTGGCTGAGCATAGGTGCAATTGTGTTGTATGGATAGACAATTTCCTCGGCCTGCCCGTACACCATACCAAACCGGGGACTTAGTGTTACTGCATATGTCTCATTATCCAATGCCATGACAGGCTGAGTGCAGAAAAAATTGATGACTAAAACCGTAAAAACGGTTATATTCTTCATACTATGAAGATACGGACTAAACAACACTGCGGTCAAGTGTACCATGCAGTATTCATGATATTCCTCCTTGCCGCCTGCAACGGAAGAAGGGAAGAAGCCCCGGCAATGCCTCCGCCCACATTACCCCTGACACAAGCGCAGATTGGTTTTGGCGTTGTCAATGTTTCCTATACCCGCGTCAACTCCGAGCCGGATGAAAACAGCGCCTTATCAGGCCACCTACGGCGGGGCTCAGTCGTCAGAATCATCGAGCGGCGCCTCATTCAAACAAGCGGACGCCCGGAATCCTGGGTGCAGATAGAAGCTAATTTCCAGGGCTGGCTGCGGGAAACCCTGGTAGATATTTATAATAATGAACACCAGGCCCGTACTGCGGCAGCCACCATGGGGAATTAACAAACTATCATTAATCGTTCTGTATGGAAACTTATTCCGCCGCCGCAAGCACAGGCAGCACTCGCAGGCAGCGCCTTCCGGCGGCACCCTCCGGTGGCACCCACAGGCAGCGCCCGCAGGCGGCGCCCTACGGCGGCACACACAGGGGCGGCGCCCAGTGGCAGGGAAATATGCGCGAGGAACACGCCTACGGAGCCTTGCTACCTTTATTCAAACAAGGCT
>Ga0099364_10006702_pt1 | contig 16679 bp, 11 predicted proteins | sample TergutTh196P3_FD_73070 | JGI IMG/M metagenome (GOLD analysis project Ga0099364, IMG submission 73070) | Microcerotermes parvus P3 segment gut microbial communities from Pointe-Noire, Republic of the Congo - Th196 P3 | ecosystem: Host-associated > Arthropoda: Insects > Digestive system > Gut ... | reverse complement strand
AAACGGTGTGTCATAGTCATGGTGAGTATGCGAGGGACGAGGATGGGGACGGCTTTCACGAAGTTCATGTGAACACGATGGAGGGATTTTGGTCGTTGTTACGTAGTTGGTTGCGTCCTCATCGTGGCGTATCTCAGGAACGATTGCCGTTGTATGTCGGCTTTTTTCAGTTTGTTCACAATGTTCGTCGGCGAGGAAAAGCACTACTTCGCTCGCTGGTAGAGGCACTCGTAGCCACCAACCCGGAATAGAAATTGAGCCTATTATTTTATGGCGGAAGCCTTAGAGCGTGTTCCGAATGGGTCTGGACTCGCCTCCGTCATTCCGGCGCAAGCCTAAACGCCATGAAATTGGACGTTTTTTCTTCTTTGTGCATCCTTCGTGTCTTTGTGGTTAGTCCTTTTTTTACCACAAGGACACCAGGATTCCACAAGGCAAAACGACCCATTTGTCCCCCGTTGGCGGTACATTGCCGGGAGGAAGAAGGGGCAACGTATCGGCGATCACCGACGAGACCGACAGACGTTTCCTCGATTTTCGCTACAATGGACGAATCCAGATATTGCGAAACTCCACGGGCGAATGGTGATCCTGCAACATCAACGGTCCCTTTTCCCTAACCGGATACGGACCGGGAACGTCGCGGTGCCGCGAGGTGCCGAGAATCGGCTGACAATTCTGCACAAAAACACCGTTGTAGAGTACCGTTGCTGTTGCCGGTGTTTTCAAAATATCCCCCTCGAACTTCGGTGCCGTGAAAAAAACGTCAAAACTCTGCCACTCCAACGGTGCCCGAGCCGGATTGACCAACGGCGGATATTGTCCGTAAATCGCACCAGCATTGCCGTCGCCGTAGATGTACGACGCTTTCGATTCGATGATCTGAATTTCAAAAAGTCCCATCAGAAAGAGACCGCTGTTGCCTTGATTCATACGGTCGAATCCTTCTTTGAGTTCAGGGGTTCTCCATTCGATATGGAGTTGGAAGTCGCCGAATTCCTGTTTCGTGCGGAGTTGACCGGTTTTCACGATGTCAAAGGCTCCATCAATGATTCCCCCTTCAATCGGTTTGCCGTCGGTACGAATCCATTGATCGAGATTTTTGCCGTCGAACAGGACGACAGCATCACTGGGGGGCGTTGCTCCGAGGTCGCCGACCCCCGGTGTAACTATTTTTGGTTGCGGTCGCGCTTGGTCGTGAACCCGCCAATTCGAGCCCGGTATCAGCGGCGTGTCGGTGTATCCCGGTTCTTCGGCAAACACATAGGCAGTCATCATGAAAAGAATTGTTCCCAATCCTGCGAAAAAAGGCAGTGGTTTCATAAAAATTCCTAGCGGGGTTTGATTGTGTCTCTTTTTCCCATGATCGCTCAAAGGAACGATATTCATTCTATCGAAAAGTTCCGTGATATCAACCGGCGCGGGTTTTTGCTCCTCTACCGCACCCCGACAATCGCTCGGGCAACGTTGCGGACGTGCTCCCGAACACGCCGATAAGCGTTAATCTGCGTGTTAAGGGCAATAACGACCTGCGGGTCAAAATGTTCTTCCGACATTCGACGCATAAATTTGTTGCGAATATCTTTTGCTTTGCGGTTGATGTCCCTACCCTGGGATTGAACATCTGTTACGAAGATGCGTCCCGATTCCGTTCCCGACTTACGCTCAACATAGTAACGGATAATCTTCCCAATCATTTCGTTGATCGCCGCATGTGCCTCGATGATTTCCGACTTTTCCGGCTCCGGTAGCGAAAGTTCCGACTTGCGCAACTTGATATCGGACTTCATTATCGTAATCAAATAATCACTGATCGACTCCAATTCATCCGCCATACGAAGTTGCTGCCGGGCACTGTCCGCAACATCGTGCGAGATATTGCCGGAAAGTATCGACGATACAAATTCAATGATTTCATCCTGCAACGAATCGAGAACCTCCTCGTCGTGAAGAGAGTCGTCAACCTTTCGTAGGTCAGGCGTTTCACTTTTGATGATGTTCAGTACACGTTGAGACAACAGTTCGCAGATGTTGCCCATCCGAAGCACTTCGTTGCGGGAACGTTCGATGGAAATCGACGGCGGTTCCAGAACTCGGGTGCCGAGATTCGTCCGCTGCATCTTTTCCGCCGGTTCATTTGAAGCAAGAACGTATCGGGTCAGTAAATTGGCGATGATTCTTGTAAACGGCAAGAAAAGGAGCATGTTGAAGACACTGCACAAGGTATGGGTCAATGCGATGCCTACCGTCGAGTTGAGAATCACGCCGTTTTCATCGACACCGACGAGCCACTTGACTACCGGCATTAAAATCCAGAGGAAACAGGAGGTAATGTAAGCGAGAGCGGTAAGGTTGAACAGAACGTGAAAATAGGCGGCACGGCGAGCATTGGCGGACGTTCCGATGGATGCCAACACGGCTGTGATCGTTGTTCCGAGTTTCTCGCCGATAACCAGCGCAGCAGCAGACTCGAAACTAATCACGCCAATGGCGGCGAGGGAAATTGTGATACCCAAAGCAGCCGACGACGATTGAATGATCAGTGTCAAAGTACAGCCGACTGCCGCACATTTCAATACGCCCAAGTAGGTATCGGCGGAAAATGTCTTCATCCATTCGGTAAATTCCGGCAACTCCCGGAGCGGCTTGAAACCGTTCGACATCAATTCAAGTCCAAAGAACAGGGCACCAAATCCCATACATGCCATCCCGATAAACCGGGTACGTTCATTCTTACAAAACAGATAGAAAAATGCCGCAACCCCCATAATCGGGAGACCATATTGACCGAGATTCAGACTCAAAATCCAGCCGGTCATCGTTGTTCCGATGTTCGCGCCCATAATGACCCCGATTCCCTGCGAAAGGGTCATAATCTGACTGTTGATGAAGCCGACGACCATAACAGTCGTTACGCTGCTGGATTGGATGGTGGCTGTAACAAGAACACCGACTATTACTGCGGTGAATCGGTTGTCGGTCAATGTTGCAATCATTCGCCGCAGCCCTGCACCGGCGACCATCTGAATCCCCTCTGACATGAACCGCATACCGAGCAGAAAGAGTCCGAGACCGCCGACAACCATAAGGCATACCGACAGATAATCTGGTGTCCACGCCTCTAACAGAATTCTTTCGATGTAGATCGTTTTCGTTTCGGGATTGTATGCTCGAAGCGTGATGTTGCTGGTGCCGATTTGTTTCCAATGGAGGGTGAGCAGGTCGTTTTCGAGTGTCGGTTCGACGTTTGCGACTTTTCCCTTTTCGACTAATTCGAGTTCAGGCTCGACACCGTTGAATTCGGGGGACTCACGGTAGGTTTTGCCGATGTCGATGACGGTTGTGAGGGGCACTCCCGGCTGGGTGATGAGTTGTTTGATGTCCGGCAACATTCGGACGAGGACGTGTTCTCCATCGGGAGTGTCTCCCAGAACGGTCGCATGGGTAGAAACGCAGAGGAGGACAAGAACCGAAAACAGGCGGAACCGCATACGGAAAAAAGTTGGGGAAAGATGCTTTTCTGCCGATCTTCCTGTGGGCGATTGTAATTTTCGGCGATGGGGTTGTCAAGGGGGCGCTTTCTGTCGTTTGCGACTTTACTGTCCCAGCGGATAAAAGTTCACAGAGCCAGGAACAGAGCCCGGTGCGGAAGTACCAGTGAATCAAATCCGCATCTTCCGATGCGGGCTCTGTTTGTTCTGCCCTTGTTATTGTCGACGCTGCATCGAATCCTCGCAGTCCGGCAGTGCGTGGAGAAGTGCAACGACGTTGCGGTTGCTGACCGTTGCAAGCCCAATAATATTCCCTTACTTGTTTTCACCGATTCATCTGCTATACTCGCCCAAGTGTCTTCGTTTTACCGAAAAGGGCGCAAGGATACGCAACATTAGACGGCATATACTACATTTCACAACTTGAATTTACTCATGGAAATTTCTCCTTCGATTTACGAACATGCGGCAAAGATCATCGACGCAACACCTTGGCAGGCATCACGAGATGTGGACTTGATGTACAAGGCTCACGCCGAGGCGTACAAGGTTTATCGGCACACACCCATCATGCCGGGAATCGACATCTATAATCTCGAACCCGAAGCGTACGGTGCCGTCATCGAGGAACCGAGCGGCTGTGCGATTCCCGCCGTTCGGAACCATCCGATTTCGGATATCAACGACATTTTGCAACTCCGACCGCTGGACGCTACAAAAGACGGTCGTATTCCGATGCAGATCGAAGTCGGTCGCCGTCTTGGTCAAACATTTCCCGAGGCGGTTGTCCGAGTTCCGATCAGCGGACCCTTTTCGATAGCGAGCAACTTGATGGGCTTCGACCGGCTTATGTTGGCGGTGGCGGACATGCCGGACAAAGTTGCGGCGGCATTGCTGCATTTGGTAGAAGGACAACTTTCTTTTGCACGCGGCGTGAAAGAGGCGGAAGTTGATATCACGTTTTTTGAATCGGCAGCGTGCCCTCCGATGCTGTCGCCGAAACAATTTCGTGCCGTCGAACTGCCCGCCTTGAAAAAACTGCTCGGCGGCATGAAAGAAATCGTGGGTCGTCCGATTCCTTGTGTCATCGGCGGTAATACGGCTCCGATTGTCGAAGCGATGCTCGAAACCGGCACGAATTATCTGGTCTGTCCGTTTGAAACGACACAGGAAACGTTTTTGAGGAAAGTCGAACACCGCTTGGATGTCCAAATTCGTATTAACGCTGACCTGCGCATCGTTGCGGCTGGAACGAGAGAACAGATACGTGTTGAAGCGGATCGCGTGTTGACACTGTGCCGGAATCGTCCGAACTCCTGTCTCGGAACCGGTGCATTGCCCTATGAGGCGAATCCCGAAAACGTCCTCTATATGATGGAGTACGTGCGGTCTCAAAATTAGGACGCGGGGGTCGGGGTACATCCCTAAAACCCACTTGTCCCACGCTCTTTATCTTTTTTGATATAATGTCCCCATGCCGGGTAACGAAATTACCGACACCATTTTCCGATGGGGACGAATACAAAGCAACAGCGATTGGCTGTTGCCGCTGATCGTCTTCGCCCTGCTCCTCTTCTACTTCGTACGCCGATACCGAATCGATGCCGTCGAACTCAAACAATGGCAACGCACACTGCTGCTGACCCTTCGCATCGCCGCACTAGGCACCTTGCTCCTCTATTATCTCCATCCCCAATGGGAATACCTCGTCGGAAGTTCACGCGTCGTCATTCTGATCGACACCAGCGCAAGCATGGGCAACCGTGATACCGACGACGAAAAAACCCGACTCGATGCCGCTCTCGATTGGCTCCATCAAAGCCGATTCGCCGAACAATTCGCCGACAAACATGATGTTTTCCGCCTTTCGTTCAGTGCAACCCTGCAAGACATTACCGGCGATCTTTCCGAACAAAACCTTGCTCCCGACGGCATTGCGACCGCTCTCGGCGATGCCCTCTTCGATACATTGCAACGGGAGCGGGGACAACCGCTTGCCGGGATCGTTCTCATTTCCGATGGCGGACACAATACCGGTCGAAGTCTCGATGCCCCTCTCGAAACGGCGGAGCGGCTACGGATTCCGATCTATCCGATTGGCGTAGGACAAACTCATCCACCGCTCAACTATCGGGTGGGAATCATCAATCTGCCGGATCGGGTGGTGCCCGATGATCCTTTCATCGTCAAAGTACCTATTGAAATGGTCGGCGGCGGGAATTCCGTTGTGAACGTCGAACTGTCGCTGAACGATGCAAGAGTCGAAAGCAAAGACGTAACCTTTACCGGCGACGGAACGGTCGAAACATCCTTTAACGTTCGGATTACCGAACCGGGCGTTCACCGTTTGATCGTTGAAGTCATTCCGCCGCAGGAAGATGCGATGCCCGAAGACAACCGGCAACAAACCGAAGTCAACGTCGTGGACCGCAAAGATCGGATTTTGCTCTTCGCTTCCGCACCGAGCCGGGACTACCAATTTTTCTGTGCCCAAATCTATCGGGACAAAACGATGGAAGTCGACGTTTATCTCCCCTGGGCGCAAGAGGGCATTTCGCAGAGTGCGGACAAGATACTCGATAGGTTTCCCTCTTCCCGAAGCGAGATGGCGGAGTACGACGTGGTCATTGCGTTCGATCCCGACTGGTGGGAACTGTCGCCGGAACAGATTGACATTCTCGAACACTGGGCGGCGCGGCAGGGAGGCGGATTGATTCTCGTGGCGGGTCAAATTCATCAAGCCGATATGATTACCGGCTGGGTGTTGGATCCAGGCATGGACAAAATTCGGGCGTTGTATCCTGTCGAGTTTTTGGCGAAAACGACGACGTTCGATCACCGTTATCATGCCAGTACAGCGGCTCATCCGCTTAAATTCAGCAGGGCAGGAGAGAGTGCCGAGTTCTTGCACGTTACGGACGAACAGGGAAATAACACAAACTTTTGGGGGAAATTTCCGGGCTATTTCGGTTATTTTGCGGTCAAAGGAGTCAAACCGACGGCGACGCTTTTGGCTTCGTCCGGCTCTCCTGAAACGATGAGCAAAGAAGAAAGGGGAGCATTGATCGTCGAGCAATTTTACGGGGCGGGTCGAGTGGTCTATTTTGGCAGCGGCGAATTGTGGCGGCTCCGGCGAACGGACGAAAAGGCATTCGAGCAAATCGTAACGAAGGTGATCCGCTATGTCGCACAGGGACGCTTGCAACGGGAATCGGATCGCGGTACTTTGGCAACGGATAAACAGCGGTACTCGATGGGTTCAATGGCGCAACTTCGGATCACGGCGAGCGATCCGCAGTTAAATCCGCTGACGTTGCCGACGTTGCCGGTGGAAGTCCTCTCGCCGCTGGGAACGCTCCGCATGTTGGATGTTACGCTCGACCCGAATGTACCGGGAACGTATCTGGCGTATTTGCCGTTGGATGCCGAAGGAACGTGGACGGTGCAGTGGACGATTCCTGATTCGGAGCAAAAAATCGTTCGGACGATGCAGGTGCAGATGAGTGATTTGGAGCGGGAAAACCCGAATCGGAATGAGCCGTTGCTTCAGGAGATTGCGAAGCGGAGCGGCGGGACGTACTTTGCCGATTTTGCGTTAGCGGAGGGTTTGCCGGAGCGGCTTGATGTGCGTTCGCAGCGTGCGGTGGTCGATGAGACGGCACAGGAAGATTTGCTCTATTACCTTTTGCTGGCGGTGTGTGCTCTTCTCTTGTTGGAGTGGACGTTACGGCGGTTGATGCAGTTGGCGTAACGCTTTTCCCGGAAATTTCAATGCCCTTTTTTGTCATTTCTGCAAAAGCAGCCCGTTGACATGTTTCGCCAAAACCCCGTCATTCCTGCGCAAGCAGGAATCCAGACGTGTGATTCGTAACCTAATTTCTCTGCCAGAATGATGAAAACATGACGGCTTGCGCCGGAATGACGATTTTGGGGTCACGCAACAGGTCTATTATACTGTAAAATGCCAATAATTGTGCTTTTTTCTTTGTGCCTTTGTGGTTAAAAAAGGATTAACCACAAAGACACAAAGGGCACAAAGGAGACACGAAGGGAAAAAGGTAAATTATTGCCGTGTCGCAGTATAGTGTTGACAAATTTTACAAGTATCCGTATGATTTCTTTTTGCGGCGACGAACTGCGGTGGAATATTGTTTCTCCATCCATAAAGGACTTTTTATGACTCGACTATGTATTGTTTTGAGAGCAAAAAGCACGGTAAATCGAGAAATTTGCCAAACCGGCTGATGAGACGCTCGACAGACCGAAACGATGACGGTAAAATAAGGTTAGTGGATGTGCCCTTCGCTTTTTCTATGAAGACATAAAAAACATGAAAACACAAGTTAAAAAAAATGTTCTGATAGCAGTTTTTTTGTTCTTGCTTGTAGTCATTGCCTACGACACATACTATATTGTGTCATTGACAAATATTAACAAATCACTTTTTATGCTGCATAAGGAATTTATGCGGAGGCAGAGCGAGCGTTTTGTCGAATACGAGAATAGTTTCGCTCTTCCCAGTGTCGCCTACAAGTATGCGTCGGAAGGCAAATTCAAGGAAGCATTAGCCTGGGCGGACTTGTGTGTAAACCTATACGGTGATGGCGAATGGTCTTGGCGCGAGCTGGTATTGATGCAGCGTGGCGATATGTATTTTAAGATGGGTGATTACTTAAATGCTGTTCAAGATTATTCATCTGCAATCGACACTAATGTAAAAAAAACAATAGATTTAGACACAGGCAAGCCCAAGCCACCATACTTAAGACCTAACCACGCCCTATATTTTAAGCGTGGAATGGCATACCGAAACAGCGGGAATGACCAAAAAGCGGTAGAAGATTTCCGTTTGGGCATCATGTGGACAAAACATTCTGGAGGAGAGTTGTGTGACATTCTCCAGCATTGCGAGATTTCCCTTCTTCCAGAAGAGTTATATCAATATCTTGAACAACATGAAGAATAGAAGAGTGTGATCGGGATTTTATCAGGTCGGTTTCGGACGGTCAACCGACAGACAAACACGGACACGTTCATAACTTGTTCAAGACCGTTTGCAGTCCAACTATTTCAGATCGCCCCTGCCGCCCAACGAAAATTGACCGTGAACGGCTACAAAACATCGGAATGTAAAATCCTGAATCACTTCACGAAACGCGGAATGCCAAGATATACACAAAAATAATTGTGAAACAACATTATGGAAAGAACAAAATTTGCGCTCATAATCGTCTGCGGATTGTTGTCCCTCTTGCCGTCGGCAACACTCTTTGCACAGGGGACTCCGCCGGAATGGTTGAAAGATGTTCAATCACCGCCAGCGGGGCAACCGGCGGAAAACAATTTGCTCACTGGTGAGAAAGACAAAACATTCGCCTCCGTTGCCGACTGGGAAAAACAGAGAGCAACTTTGCGGCAAAACTGGATACAATATCTCGGTCCAATGGCATCGGTACGTGAAAAAGGCAAAAAGTACGATCCACCCGCCTTTGAAGTCCTCGAAGAAGTCGAGTTGGACGGTTGTGTCCGAAAAAAGATTCTTTACATGACAGAGCCGGAACAACAAGTCCGGGCTTATCTGATGATGCCGAAAAAAATGGAGTCCCCTCGACCCGGTGTTGTTGTCTTTCATGGAACAAACGCCTATTCGTATCACCAGACGGCAGGCGTTTTCGACACCGGAGTACGAGCGACGGGATACCATCTTGCGCGAAAAGGATATGTCGTCCTCTGTCCGCAGAATTCTCTTTGGCGTTGTAGCGATGAAATCGAACTCGTCTATCGTGAAGTTTCCAAAGAGTTTCGGCAGCGTAATCCCGATAATTGGGGGATGGCACGCATGATCCTCGATGCTCAAATTGCAGTGGACATTCTCGTTTCGCTGGAACAGGTTGATCCGAATCGGATCGGTTGTACCGGACATTCATTGGGAGGCAAGCAAGCATTGTATCTTCCGGCTTTCGACGAGCGGGTTTATTGCAGTGTCAGCAGCGAAGGAGGAATCGGAATCGAGCAATCGAATTGGGAAGCCGATTGGTATCTCGGTTCTCCCGCCAAGAAAGAGGGTTTTTCATTGAGTCACCGTGAAATACTTGCAATGATTGCTCCGCGCCCCTTTCTTCTGATCGGCGGCGACGATGCCGACGGCGATGACAGTTGGACGTACATTGCATCGGCTCTGCCGGTCTATCGTCTCTATGGAAATCCGCCGTGCCTTGGATTGTTCAACCATAAAAAGGGACACGCAATGCCTCCTGAAGCAGAAAAAATGACCTACGAATGGTTGGATGCTTTTTTGACTCCCTAGCACATCTCCATCATAATCTCGGCAAACGTGTTCATGCACCCCTCTTCACAGGGGGAAAACAATAGCGTATCATTAGGGGAAGCAAATTCGGCGGCACAGCCGCTGGCTCCCTTGTCTTCTAACTCCTAACTCCTGCTATGGCATTTCTCGGTATTGACATCGGTACTTCCGGCACCAAGACGCTGGCTATTGATCACAAAGGAAAAATACTGGCAAGTGATACACAAGAGTATCCCTGCTACGCGCCGAAACCGCTTTGGAGTGAGCAAGACCCTGAAGATTGGTGGAACGCCGTCGTCAAGTCAGTCAAAAGCGTCATCAAAAAGGCAAAACTCAAACCTGCTGACGTGAAAGGCATCGGACTCTCCGGGCAGATGCACGGTAGCGTCTTTCTCGATAAAAACGACAAAGTGATCCGAAAGGCAATCCTTTGGAACGACCAGCGCACCGTAGAAGAATGCGCCGAAATCGAACGTGCTGTCGGTGGTCGGGAAAACTTGATCCGACTCGTTGCCAATCCCGCGCTGACTGGTTTTACTGCTCCAAAAATCCTTTGGCTTCGCAACAAAGAGCCGAAACATTTTGAGAAACTCCGCAAAGTCCTTTTGCCGAAGGATGACATCCGCCGCCGATTGACTGGCGAATACGCCACCGAAGTCAGCGACGCAAGCGGAATGTTGTTGCTCGACGTTGTCAAGCGAGACTGGTCGCCGGAACTTCTCGATGCCCTGAAACTCGACGAAGAACTCTTCGGTGAAGTCTATGAGTCCGAAGATGTTACCGGCACGCTGACACCGGAAGTAGCAACATTGCTCGGTTTGACGACCAACTGCGTGGTCGTCGGCGGAGCAGGCGACTGCGCAGCCGGAGCGATTGGAAATGGTATCGTCGATGAGGGGGTTTTGTCCACGTCCATCGGAACGTCCGGCGTAATGTTCGTGTACAGCGACGAAGTGAAAATTGATCCATTGGGACGAGTGCATACCTTTTGCCATGCCGTTCGCGATAAGTGGCATCTGATGGGAGTCAATTTGTCTTCCGGCGGTTCGCTTCAATGGTTCCGCAATGCCCTCTGTACCGAACTGGCGGTAGCGGCAAAGAAGAAAAAAGTGGATGTCTATGATCTCCTTACGGAAGAAGCACAACAGACACCGGCGGGCAGCGAAGGATTGTTTTTCCTTCCTTATTTGAGCGGCGAACGCACACCCCATGCCGACCCGTTTGCAAGGGGATGTTTCGTCGGTTTAACCTTGACGCATACCCGGGGACATCTCGTTCGTAGTGTGTTGGAAGGAGTGACGTATTCGATGCGGGATTCGCTCGAAATCTTCCGGGGACTGGAGATTCCTGTGAAGCAGATACGTGCGTCGGGCGGCGGATCGAAGAGTCCGTTTTGGCGGCAGATTCAGGCGGATGTTTTCGGACAGCCGGTTGTTACGATCAATTCGGAAGAGGGACCCGCCTTCGGCGCGGCACTTTTGGCGGCTGTCGGAGCGGGCGCGTTCAAGAACATTCAGGAAGCCTGCAAGGCGACGATCAAAGTGGTTAAGGAGACGAAGCCGAACGCCAAGGCGCAGAAGGTTTACGATGCCGCGATGCCGATGTATCAGCAGTTGTACTGTTCGCTCAAAGATGATTTCCAGACGATTGGTGCAGGAGGGTGAGAAGTTATTCGCCTTCCAAATCACGCCAGACGAGCGGTTGCCGTTGACGGGACTCCACCCGCAGAGCCACTTCGCCGTTTTGGAAAATCCGCACCGTGCCAGTGGATTGACTCACCGTAACCGCAATCGCTGAAGTCATTCGGCTGACCGCCGCTGCTGTCCAGTGCCGCGCACCTAAGCCGGGAGAAAGAGACAACGTCGAAGTTGAAGTTGATTCTAAGTACCGCGCTGCCGATTGAACTACTCCGTCTGCTGACACTACAATCGCTCCGTCCAACTGAGCAATCTCCTTGATTCCTTCCCGAACTTTAGCATCAAACAAGGACCGCTCTTTGCGGCAGTATCCCCTGACCGGATCGAAACCGGCAGCTCTGCTCATTGCTAACACTTTTCGAGTGTCGCCGACAACAAGCAACGTGCCGACTGGCTTTCCTTCCCGACCTTCCCAGCCGATGTCCACCGCGAGATCAACGATCACCTTCAGTGTTTTGAGCGGTACTCGGCTTTCGAGTTGCCGCAGATCACGCCCGGAAAGCCGATCCAAGTGTTCACCAAGGTTGATCACGCTGAATGAGTCGAGACAAGCGGGATCCATAGCGCTGTAAAACGCCAGGACCCGGCAACCGTGCGGGATGAAATCGTCGGCGACGGCTTCCAAAATGGCGTGCGAAATACGGTCGTGAACTGTTGCGGTGCCTTCGAGATGTATTCGGATGGTTTGGAAATGTTCCTTTTTAGCCCCTGCCAGTACGTCTACATTGGTCGAAGCGACGATGATATTTTCGTTTTCGATAATTTTTCGGAACTTTCCCCAATCAACGCCGGCTTCGGGAAAAACGAAAATTGCTGTTGCATCAACTTCCAGACGGAGCAGACGTAGATTCCCTATGAGACGGCGAAACTGTTCGGTAAATCGTAGGCTTTCAGTCATTGTGAGAGGAATCGACGAGAGTCACTGTAAGAATACAAAACAGCCTTCAAAAGTCAAGCCCCCCGTTGCAGGCTTCAACGTTAAGCGTTAAGGATGTCCCATTTTTGGGGGTGATTTTTTGCTCCAACGGGGCGTAACGAAGTGGAGCGACCGGATCATTTAGCCAGCACTCCGGTTAATCCGGTCACTGCGCTGCGCTCCGTTCACGGCTTTCATTTTGCTCCGTTCCCGGCTTTCATGTTGTGCTTGTTATTTTCCGGCAGAAGCCTCAAAACGGATCAAGGACGCAAAAGTCTTCCAAACGTTCGTAATTCTTGCTGCCGAGATGGTTTTCATTGTACGGCGACGCTCCTCCAGACCGCTCGAATACATCCCGATCAAGGTACAGTTCGTTGCCCGGCTTGAAACCGGGAATCGTCATAATCAGGGCAAATACGTTCAATCCGCGATGCCCGGTGCAAGGGGGCATATACACAATCATACCGGGACGCAACGGAATCCTTTCGTAATGAGTCAAATCGGCGAGGTCAGGAAACAGGATAATCTCCGGTTCCAGTCCTGCCGTTGCCAAATTGTAAGCACCCGGATCAAGAACGAGATAAAATTCAGTCTGCGCCCTACCGCCGCCTATCGAGGGATGCGGATGAAAATGTGTCGGCGAATTCTCTGCCGGGATATTCACGACATGATTATTAAAAAAGTTGATCCCATCGCCGCCTTCATCGAAAGGCACTGGAGTCCAAGTGATCGGCAACCGCCTGAAAGGATCAAAGCCCGGACTGCAACCGCCCGCTGTATCCAGCAGGAACCGCAACCGCCGCACAGCAGATACATGCGATTGTTTCCTTTCGATATTTTCTATCGAAAAACACTGAAAGTTTCCCCGAACGCGGAGCGGCTCGTTTTCCCTGATTATCAGTTGATCGCCGACCATAAGGCGTTCCCATGAATCGACAGTCTTTGTCGAAAAACCGATGTTACGGTAACAGTGAAAGAGTTCTTCGATGCTTGTTTCCGTTTCGGAATCGTTCGACCAGGGACGCTTGGTTTGTTCGAGCAACCGCCAGAGTTCGCCGCTGATGTCGCCGCAGAACGTTTTGGCGGACTCGTTCCAGCGACCGAGGATGGCATTAACCGGAGGTCGAGCAGTCGGGGAAACCGAGTCAAGACCGCAACGGATACGCCGAAGTGTGTCGGCAAACGGCGAGCCAATACTATCGGGACAATACAGATCAGCGGGCAACTGTTTACCGTCCCCTTCTTGGGTTCGATAGCCCTTCGGCAGGAACACTTCCCCGTTGCCTCGGTAGATACAGAGGATGCGCATTCCGCCCTGTTCGCTTTCCAAAACAGTTTCGCCGGTAACATCAACTTTCGTAACGCGCAGGAATGGAAAATCGCCTTCTAATCGGCTTGCAAAGCGTCGGAAAGAATCGTCGGCGATATCGTATAAGCCTGTGTATGACATCTGAGGCAGTGTAACTTATTTCGTCCGTTTATGTAAGGCGGCAGAGGCTTCTAAAAGCCGTCATCCATCAATGTATGTAAACAACGATTGTTTTGGAGGCGCAATTTGGAGCAGGGCGGCGTACTGGTCAAATTCCCTATCCACTCGGTCGAACAACGTTACAAATAACTGGGACTTGCTGGGAAAACAGACTTCAAAGGAACTCAAAAAAAGTTTTCTGTCTTCCCAGTCTGGTCGCGCAACCGACGGGAGCAACGCCGAAAGGGCAACGACCGCCCTTTCGGGATGTTGGTTAAAATCCGCCGATGTCTCTTCCACTTTCAGGTGGTTGGAGGTCAGATCGATCAGTATTTCCGGCAACTTCCAATGCTGTCCCAATATAAAACTGGCATCGGCGTGAGTCCAATCGAAGTATTCTTCTTCCAAGTCGGACAGACGTTTTGTCTTGTTCTTCGGTAGAGAATCCAACAAAGGACCGTAATCGGCGGCTTTCACTTTCAAGAGGAGCGGGATAGCCATATCTTGCAGCAGCGCCCCGGCAAATGCCATTTCGGCATCCCCTTTTTTTGCATCGAGAAGCAGGAATCGGGCAAACATTGCACGACGAAGTGAATCTTGCCAAAGCATTCCGACATCGAATGAGCCGGTTTTGCTTCGGGGAATCAGACTGAACACGGCTTTCCAGAGAACAAAATTTTTAACGATCCGAATACCGACGAGAGCGACTCCCTGCCGGATGTTGGAAATGGTACTCTGGAAGCCGAAAGCGGACGAATTGAGAAATTTCAACACTTGCGCTGCCAGACCGGGATCTGCTTCGATGGGTCGTGCGAGATCATCTATGTTAACTTTTGTGAGATCATTTTCCAATTTCAGTACCGACAGTGCGCTGTGAGGCATAGCGGGTAACTGACCGGTAACCAGCGTCCGGCGTAATTCTTCGCGGGCAGATTCATTGCTCATGGCAGACAATTGGGATCATTGAAACGTATTGCGGACACACTACATGTGGAACCCATTTGGGGACATTGTATCATACTCTCGCAAAAAAACAACAACGGGGGGCAACGCCAATACGTTACTACGTTACAGATTATTGCCCTGGCGGTTAAAATTATTACTTTTCAAAGGCAATTGCGCAATTACCCTTCCGGCGGAGTTCGCCTATGCACCCCTTGTTTTTCCGAAAAAACAGAGTACGTTAGTATTTCCGTCGATGGAGTGGAGTCACCATGAGACGCTGGCTGTTCAACCTGATCTATTTTGGAATCCTGCTGTTTTTTTCGCCGATGATCCTTTATCGGTCCGTCCGGCAGGGAAAGTACCGAGAAGGATTCAAACAAAAATTTTTCGGTCGAGTTCCACGGCGTAGCAACGTCCTGCGCAATCACTCCGAATCTCCCCAGACGAAAATCATCTGGTTCCACGCCGTCAGCGTCGGTGAAGTGAAACTGCTCCGACCTATGCTCCAGACAATCAGCGAAAGTCAGCCCGATTGGTGTTGCGTCATTTCGACTACGTCTAAAACCGGTATGGACTTGGCGAATCAAATGTTCGGCAAAACCCGGACTGTTTTTTACTGTCCTCTCGATTTCAGTTGGGCAGTCGAAACAGCCTTTCAGCGGCTCAAACCGGACATGCTGGTTCTCGTCGAACAAGAATTGTGGCCCAATCTGATCGAAGCCGCAAAGAAACACGACGCGAAACTTGCCATTGTCAACGGCAGGTTCGGCGAAGGCGGTTACAAACGGTATCTTTGGATTCGACCGTTCGTTGCACCGATGCTTCGGCAGTTCGACCTCATTGCTCCGCAAACGGAACTCTATGCAGGTTGGTTCCGCCGACTCGGCGTGTCCAGCGAAGTCATACGCATTACCGGCTCGATTAAATTCGATGGAGCAAATACTGACCGCAATAATCCTGAAACGGAGCGATTACGGAAATTAGCAGGAATTACTGCGGATGACATCGTTTTTTTGGCAGGCAGCACGCAGCATCCCGAAGAAATGTTTGCCGTCGAGTGTTATGAACATTTGAAAAAGGATTTTCCCCGATTGCGGCTGATTATTGTGCCGCGCCATCCTGAACGATTTACGGAAGTTGCGGCGGTGCTGGACAACAAAGAAATCCTATGGGAGCGTCGGTCAACACTATCAGAAGACAACGAGTCTGACCGTGCTGGGGTGCTGTTGGTCGATACGGTCGGCGAACTGGGCGGTTGGTGGGGGACGGCAACAATTGCCTACGTTGGCGGCAGTATGGGCAATCGCGGCGGACAAAACATGATTGAACCGGCGGCGTATGGAGCGGCAGTCTGTTTTGGACCGAACACCAAGAATTTCCGGGACATCGTTGAAATGATGCTTCGGGACGATGCCGCCCAGGTCGTTCATGATCAACGTGAAATGGAGATATTCGTTCGCCGCTGTCTCGAAGAGCCGGAATTTGCAGAAAAGTTCGGCAGCAGTGCCCAAAATCTTGTAAAGCGTCAGGTTGGAGCAACACAGAAAACATTGGCACTACTCCAAGTATTGTTCCAGGATCAGTGAGTCCCCTATACTACAATCGGAGACAAATGGGACGTTTTTTCTTTGTATCCCCAGCGGATAAACGTTCACAGAGCCCGGAACAGAGCCCGTGACGTAAGTCAGGGAGTCCCTATCTTACGATACGGGCTCTGTGAACCGGAGTTTCCACTCCGAGCTCTGTCTGTTTTTCGTTTTGCCGCTCGTTAGAAAAGTGAAAATTGGATCGGAAAACTGAAAGGCAACAAAGTCGTTTGATTCAATAAGGCAGTGAGCAATGGAAAAACGACGTA
>Ga0099364_10006701_pt1 | contig 16681 bp, 13 predicted proteins | sample TergutTh196P3_FD_73070 | JGI IMG/M metagenome (GOLD analysis project Ga0099364, IMG submission 73070) | Microcerotermes parvus P3 segment gut microbial communities from Pointe-Noire, Republic of the Congo - Th196 P3 | ecosystem: Host-associated > Arthropoda: Insects > Digestive system > Gut ... | reverse complement strand
GCCCCACCGTTTTGTTGGGGGGTTTGCCTCGGTCTCCCCACCATTTTTGTCAAAAATAACGATATAAACCCCTTCCAAAGGGTCGATAATTGTCTCCGGTGCAGAAGAAGAGCAGGCACTCAAGGCTGCACTCAGCAACGCACTCAGCAATAAATAAAGCGTGCCAATGGAAAAGCGTTTCAGGGGGAATTCTCTGGTGAGGCTTAAATTTTGAGTGGTTTTCATTCCTGTTTTTCCGGGCTGTTTTGGCTTATCGGCCATAGGGCATTTGTTGCTGAGTGTTGTTTCAAAAATAATATTTTTTTTTAGCTTTTGGGGCAAAGGGCGCGCTTTTCACTCCCCAACAGTGTGGTCTTTTGTTGACATTGTGTCAGCAAATATTGACATAATGTCGTTTAAAACATGACACAATGTCAAGTTTTATTGACATTTAAGTACATGGGTTTAAGCTGTGTTCCTTCATGGAGTGGAGTGCAGGTGAGTGCAACGAGCCTGCATGGACATCGGCCTGTAGGCTCCATTCAACCTCAAACCGGCCTAGAAACCCTTGAGTGCGAAGGCTGCTGCAAACAATGAGCTGCACAAAGGCTGCTTTAAAAAAACAACCTGGGTGAAGGCTACAAAAAGCAATGCTCTAAAAACATAGAGCGGGTGGAGCAGGCCGGTGTGGCAAGCTTTTGCAGGCGGCTTTGAGGGGGGGCGGGAGAAAGCCCGAGGGGCTGGCCAAGGGGGGGCGAGTATGCCAGAAAAAGGCCTGCTGTGCGGCTTGGCGTGCTATAAACGGGCCATGCGCTCTCCATGTTGTGCAGGCCTCCTGGTTTGCATGTTGTTGCCTCTCAAAAGCCATGCTCAGCTGAGCCCAGAGGAGGAGGCTCCTCGCCAATACCCCCTTTCTGTTTTTGTGCAAGTCCCCTGGGGGCACTGGGTGTTTGGCAAAAAAATTCCCGCAGCAGAGGGCGGTGTTGAAGCCCATGAGGAGGAAAGCCCTGAAGCAGGCCCAGCCCATATACGGCGTCGCTCCTTCCCCCTGGCCCTGGGCATTCGAGGGGAGATTGTTATTTTGCAGGGAGGGTTTTCCCCCACCTATGATGACCAGTTTGGCCTCTCCCTGGGGATGGATATTGGGGAAATGGCCAAGGGTTTGTGGATTTCTACGCCACTTGAGTTTTGGTGGCGCCTTTTTTTGTATTATCGCTTGTCTGTTTATGCCCGGGTGGGTGCAGGCATAGGTTGGACCATTTTGAGCCACCAGGAAAAAACCAGCATTGAGGTTTTTCCCATAGCCCTCATGGGTGTTGAATACCGTTTTAGCCACCTCTTCAGCCTCCGTGCAGAGGGGGGCTTTCCCTGGGGACGCATAGGCCTTGCCTTTTGAGTGCGCCAAGTGCGCTCGGGCCAGCTTGCCTCACCCTGCTTGGCGCAGCGGCTCACTTCAACCCTCATGGTGGCTTCTGCTTTTGACATATTCATGCCACACACACGTTTCAAGCTTGAAAACTTTTTCACCTAGAGTCATGAGGAACTGGCTTGCACGCTGGAGGGTTTATGCTTGGAAAACTTGTGGGGCCTGACTTAGAAGAAATGTTGGCCAACAAAGCGTTTGACTTGGTCCGACAAACCATAGAGGACTTGCACCCGGCGGACATTGCCGAGGTGCTCGAAGAAATGCCCAGAGAGTCCTCCGCCATTATTTTTCGGATAATGCCCCGAAACCAGGCCACGGAAGTTTTTGAATATTTGCCTGTGGAGGAGCAATCTCACATCGTCAGCACCTTTGGCACCAAAGCCCTTGCCAGCATGCTCAATGAAATGGCGCCGGACGACCGTATGCGCCTGTTTGAAGAGTTGCCTGCCGGCGTCACCAAACAAGCCCTCGCCACGCTTTCGCCTTCAGAGCTGGAGGTGGCCAGAGAGTTAATGGGCTACCCTGAAAACAGCGCCGGCCGCTATATGACGCCGGAATACCTCACCTTGGGCCCCGACATGACGGCCGAAGAGGCATTGGTACACATTCGAAAGCATGGCGCGGGAAGAGAAACCCTCAACATGCTTTATGTGGTCGATGGGCGCGGAAAACTGCTGGATGATGTGCGCCTCTCCAGCCTCGTTATGGCCTCCCCTGAAACCAAGGTGGTCGACCTGGTGCAGCATGACGTTATTACCATTTCAGCCAAGACAGACCGCGAAGAAGTGGTGGGCCTCTTCGAGAAATATGACCGTGTAGCCTTGCCCGTCACCGACAGTGAGGGGGTTTTGGTCGGCATTATTACGGTGGATGACGTGTTGGATGTGGCCAAGCAGGAGGCCACCGAAGACATCCACGGCTTGGGTGGTGTGGAAACTTTGGACGCTCCCTATTTTGACATTGGCCTCTTCTCGCTTTTCAAAAAACGCGGCGGCTGGTTGGCCATATTGTTTTTTGGCGAAATGTTTACTGCGACAGCCATGGCTGTGTTTGAGCATAAACTCGCCCAGGCCGTTGTGTTGGGGCTCTTCATCCCCCTCATCATCAGCTCCGGCGGAAACTCCGGCTCCCAGGCGGCTTCCATTATTATTCGTGCACTGGCGCTGCGTGAAATTCAGCTGAGAAATTTTTTCAAAGTATTTTCCCGAGAGTTGCTTTCAGGCCTCATGCTGGGCCTCTTGCTCGGCGGCATTGGCTTTGCGCGCATTATGCTCTGGGAGCGCCTCTTTGGCACCTATGGCGAGCATGCCCTGAAGCTGGGTGGCGTCATTTTTCTGAGTTTGGTGTTTGTCGTGTTGTTTGGAAATTTGGTGGGCGCCTCACTGCCCTTCTTCTTCCGCGCTTTGGGGTTCGACCCCGCCAAGGCCTCCGCCCCCTTCGTCGCCACCATTGTGGACGTCAGCGGCCTTGTCATTTATTTCAGCGTTGCCAGCTGGATTTTGTCGGGTACCTTGCTCTGAAACCCCAAACCGCTCTATGGGAACATGAAGCAGTCAAGCTCTTTCGCATCCTCTATGTTGTTGCAATTGAGAAACTCTATATAGGAATTCATCGTCCTTATAAAAAACAAATAAGGGCGTTTTCCCTCTATAAATATGGGAAGATGGCCAAAATTCGGCACGGGATATGACGCCTCCTCTCTGCGCTCGGTCCGACAATCCTCAGAGAAAGCACCCGTGCCCCCGAGAAAGCAAATGCCGGGGGCGTATAAAAACCCTGGCATCTGCATCCCCGCCGGTACAGGCAGCTTTTCGCTCCTTGAAACCGGAACACAGCTGCTCAGGTTGAGGCTTTCCCCAAAACACGGGTTTGTAGGACAGGTTTCTTTGGACAAAGGGCCCCCTTCGCGCGAGCAAGGGAGCTGCAACCATGAGACGGACTTTGCAAGGGCAAGGTTTTTGTCTTCCCACTCAAAATGCATGCGTACACTCATGTTTTCAGCAATGGCCTTCTGGCGCGCCTCTTCCATCAACCAACGCAAAGCCATGGGAAAACGGCCTTGCTCTTGCTCACGAATCATTTTGTCCCAAGCCACCACCGACAACGCTAAAAGAATGCCAACAATTCCAAGGACAACCAGCATTTCCAGCAGCGTGAACCCTTCTGGTCTTCGCACGGCCAGCTTGGGAGATGGGGTTTTTATATGCATATATGTCCCCCCGCTATATTTATGGGTGGATAACCACCGGTGAAGGGGAGGAGGGCGAGCGTTGGGCGCATGGCTTTTCTTCTCTCAGGCCTCATGGGGGTTTAATCCAATATCAGCGGATGCATGGGGCGAGGAATGGCAAAGTCCGCCTCAGGGTTGTCTTCTCCCATGTCCCGCAGGTTGCTGGGCCATATTATCCGCTCAAACTTCTGGGTGAGCTTTCCATTCCTGAATGTGCCGTCTGCATTGGCCACAAAGGCACCGTTGCCATCCAATTCTATTTTGCTGCCGTCTGTGCGCCTGGATTGAACCGTGAGAATGAGACGCAGCGCGCGGACTCGACGCATCAACGTGTGTTGATAGGTAGCATCTATATTTTCATTCAACCCGCCAAACTGCGCATTCACAATTTCCTCACAGCGCTGGAAAGTTTCTGGAAAGGCAACGGGGTTGCACATGGAAAGATAGGGGTGGTTTTTCTCCGCGTCCGGAAACCAAAGCATTTGCTTGGAGTCCTTCGGGTCCGGAATGCCTAAAAAAGCTTTCAGGCCTATAATATATGGCGTTAAGGGCTTCCAGTCATAGACGTGCCACCTGTATGCCCAGCTTGAAAGGTGCCCCCGGGGATAGTCTCCCACATAGGTATAATATTCCGGGTCCGAAACTTCAAGCCGGGGCCCCTCCTCCCTGAAATTCACACGCATCCCCGACTCCTTCAAGGGGCCCATGCGCCAGTCTTTATAGTTGTTTCGAAGCCAAAACTCCCCCATGCTTTCGTTGCATGGATAGACAAGCACATTCGAAGGGAAGAAGACATCTTGGTTGTCTTCCTTTTTTAAATTGGGAAACCGAGAGCCACACCCCCAGGTGCTGTTTTTTTCTTTGATGGCATAATACCACACCCTGTTCCATTGAAATTCCGAAGCATGGTTTCCATAGACGGAACCTGTTCTATATTTTCGTATAGAGTCGACAGGGTCCACAAATGAAGAAAGAACGCTTCGGCTATAACTGGGGGAAGTGGAAAGCAGCATAATTTCATCGGGCAAATTTTCCGGGGCTATATTCCTATATGCCCCATAGTTTTGATTGCTTTGGCATGCGCTGTCACAAGGGTATACATCAATGGCATAGCGGTGCGCTGTGTCCAAAAACAACACGGCTGCACCAAACCCATAGCCTGCATTCATCAATGGCTCCTCAATGGATTGCAGAATTTGCATTCCAATATTGTTCAAAGCCAATGCCTCTGCTTCCCAGGAGGATTTTTTGTTCAGCTCTGTTCCCACATAGAGCGTGGCTGCAAGCAAAGCAACGCCAATGCTCATCCCAACCAACAACTCCAGCAGCGTCACTCCTTTCATTTTCACTCTGGAAACAAAAACTTTCATCCGAAAAATCTCCTGTTTTATATGTTTGTTCTGTCCTATATGGTTGAATATAAAACAAGCGCTCAAGGCACGGTTCGGGTTTGATAGCTCACAAAGCGAACACGCCTATGAAAAGGGTCCAGATAACTCACTGTCACCCGCACATTGTGCAAATTTCCAACGTGGTCTTCAAACAAATGTCTGTCCAAGGCCCAGGAAGCGGTGTCGTCTGTGTTGAACAGACAATGGGCATGGGATACGCCAGACACACAACCTGAAGTGGTTTGAATGTCAAACCTGGCTTCAAATTCAATGCTTCCATCGTCTTTTTCCGGTTTTGCATATTCAACCGCCCCACTGGGCTTCACCCACACCGAAAAGGAAGTCATGTCTCTGGATGTCAGGTTGTGGCAAACCCCAAGCGTTGGATTCCACTCGCAACTTTCTCCAGAAACGCTTCCAAGCAAGTCCTGCGCCAGCCTGTCTGCCATCCCTGACAAATGAGAAAGTCTTCTGGTTTTTTGAACGAGATTGGACAATTCCATGACGACAGAAATTCCTAAAATTAACAAAAAGGAGGCAACGAGGACTTCAATAATGGTCATTCCCTGAGCAAGCCGGGCCGCGTGGCGAGAGAAAGCCAAGGGCTTTTTAGCGCTCCACAAATGCATTGCCTTCTCCCCCTTTGTGTGTGGCGCCCCCCGCCAAAGCAGGTGCTTTTTCATCACTGCTATAGCTGACAGTCGCACGTGTATATATGCGGTAGGGAGGTTGACCTTCTGCGCCCACCTCACCTAAGCCTACCAAAACAATGTGGGGGGAGTCTGTTATTCTGGAAGAAAGCAACTCATCCGTATAAACATAGGCAAAAGCCCTATAGCGAATGCGTCCGCTCCACAAGTCCTTCGCGTCCAGCTTTCCAAACTTGCTGTTAAGCTCTGCCTTTGAGACGGTTTTGTCTTCTACAAAATGAAAAGGCGCCCATCGGTTGCATTCTTGAGTCCCACGACAAAACAAGTCATGCCATGGGCGCAAGTCCCTAAAGTCTTCCACCACAGGAAAATTGCTTAAAACGTCGGATACTTTTAAGTTTCCTTTCTCGGCTTCATGCTCAATGGCCAGACGAAAAATTTCTCTTCCTTCTGCCAAAGCCGCTTCGGCTGCATATTGAGCCATTTTTTGTCTCTTGCTCATCCCCTGAATGTTGGAATGCTTTTGAATGGACAACATTGTAAACATGACGGCCAAAGTGAGCCCAACCACAATGCCTAACACCAATAACAAAACAAACCCGCGCTGCTTTCTCATATATGCTGCTTTCTCATAGGCAGAGGAGTCAATAGTTTACAGTTTTTTGGCGTATGTCTTTTTTGCGCACATCTTTCTCAAAACTTTGTTCCAATATTTGCATGACGGGGGGGCTTCTCACGGGGGCAGGCCCAGGGCTGTTGTTCCAACCAGAAACGCCTTCTGAAGCCATAATTTCAAAATTGTTTTTTGCGTCCACATAGAGAATGTGCCCATCAAAGGCCACAGGAGAAGCAACCACTTGTCCTTCTTTGGATTTTAAAACATCCCCTGTTTCTGCATCCAAGAGATAAAGGTGTCCTTCTGTTTTGGAATCCAATCCACAAATATCCGATGAACCACCGGTTGCCGTGCCCACCACCACTTCTTTTGCATTGGCACTCACGCCGCCCCACACCTTCTCCCCAGCTGGAAGTGCTTTTGCCCAAAGCTGTTTTGCGGGTGCGCAGGCCGCCGTCCCCACGGAGGACTCGTCCAACTCAAAGGCAAACACATAATAGCGTTCCGCGGGAGGGCTTATTTTGTTGTCATATATATCCGGGTTGTCAGCCGTCCCCACATATATGTGCACCTTCTTCCCCTTCTGGTATATGGCCATGTTGCTATAAATTCCCTGCCGCCGCGCATTTTCCTCACTCACCCCAAAAGAGGTTTTGAGTATTTCCTGAATGTCAACCACTTTGCATTTGAGATAGGCATTGCCAAGGAAAGCACCGCTGCCACCGGAATTATATTTTAACAAGTTGATTCTATAAATGCGCCCCATGGTTGTTGGAATATATATAACGTCATATATGCCGTCCGGGTCGGACTTGGGCCTTTCAGCCGTCTGGTATTGCAAGTCCAAGGCAACCATTTCTCCGCCCACACCTTCCCCTGGCTCCAATGAAATAAAAGCTGCCCCGTCTGCACCGGGCATTTGTGGGGAGAGTTTCAGCAAGTCACCCGTATATAAGTCTACAAAATAGACAGCCCCGGCCAAAGGTTTTCCCTGAAAATCCACCCCGGGGGAATAGTCCGTGTCCACCACCGCCAACCATTTGGCAACACCTGTGGGGAGCGGGTTTGTGGCCCTGTTAAACATAAACCTGCCCAACAAGGGTGTATGCCTGGAGCTGTTTCTGGCAAAACGAGGCTTGTTGAATGAAGACATTTCATTCCAAAGCTTTTCAACTCTCACATTTGTTTTAAAGTCCACCTCCCATAGGGAATAGAGGCGCTCATCCTCCCCTATACGCAACACCTGGAAAAGACTTTGTTTTGGCCCACTGCTCAGCGCAAGCAGCGAGTGAGCGCCTTGGGGGGTTGGTCCCGGCGTCGCATTTTTCCAAGGCAAAGGCTGGAGAGGGTCTTCAAAAGGCGGCGGGGCATTGTGGGTGGTGGACATAAAATCTACATCCACAAAGGAGGCCGAGGCATTCAGCGAGGGACGCAAAGCAGAAAATGCAGATTGATATTCTGTTCCATAATATTTTGTATTATATTCATAAATATAATTTGGCCTGAGCGCCCATGGATAATAAACGGTTTTGACTTTTCCGGCGCCTGGGTTTCCTGAAAGCTCTCCAGTCTGTCTTTTAATGGCGCCGTCTTCTTTGGGGCACCCGGGAAGGGGTTTAAAGTGGCCTCGGTGGTGTTGGGTGGAGTCCAGGCAGTCATCCTGCTCTTTGGCTATATAGGCGCCGGCGTCCACGGCATATATTTCGCCGGTGGTGGAGCCCAGAAAAAGCAAAGCCATTTCCGGGTTTGGGCGTGTGGCTTTCCATTGGTTATAGGCATGAATTTCTGCCAGAGAGCTGAGGCGCACCCAAGGCGGGGGCGAAAGGGGGCTGCTGGTGAAAATGGCCGGTGTGGAGAAGTGAAACGCGGTTGGAATGGCGCCATGGGCACGCGGCACCCGCGTCATGTTTGTATGGGTGTCAAACCCTGTCAACCAGTCCTTCAAAACACTGAGGTCGGTGTTGTTGCATACACTGTTTCTGTCCAAGTCATACATGAGCATGCCTTCGGGCAAATGGCAGCTGCTTAAATGGCTTGAATTCAAAAAGTCATTAAAATCTCCCGTTGCTGTGGGTGTCCACATGCCCTGTGCTTTGGCGCTTCCATAATCCAAAAGACTGGGGTTGGAGATGCCGCTCTTCAGGCTCCACTTGAGTTTTTTTGTCGTTTGTTCAGGCTTTTCAGGGTTATATAGCTCATAGGCTCGCACCATGCCGCGTCGTGTGTTGTCTTTGTCACCCGTAACAATTCGAGAAGAAGTTTCTGTATCAAACTGACTTTTCGGTGTTATATAAGAGCTAATAAATGCCATGTTTGCAACAGGCATTGGAGATGAGTGTGTATATTCTCCTGACTTTATGGATTGATATCCAATGTTGAGATTTTGGAGTGTAGGCATGCAATTTTGGTTTTCACTTTTTCGTTTTTGAGAGCGAAATATGCCTCTCCAGCACAGCTGTGAGCCCACAAAACCCGTGCTCAATGTGTCTATTTCAACCCGCTTGAGCTTTCCTGAAACAAGGGTGGGGTTTATGGAAGGATTAAAGTCAACATTTATCCAATGGGGCTCATTGTTGTGAAAGCAATTCATTTCTTGTGCGTTTTTCACACAGGTGTTGCAATCCAATGCAATTTGAAATTCAACAAGCTCACAGTCAACGCAATTGCAGTTTGTGTTGGACACTTCTTTTTCAAACACCACACGGCTTATGGTATATTCATCCGCTAAACTCGAAGGAATTGCTGAGGAAACCACTTGGGCTCTGGCCAAACTGTCTTCATAAAGCCTGTTTGCAAGCGGCAGTGTGCTGAGGTTTTGTTCAAAAAACCCCATTGTGTTGGCCGAAACAATATGCGCGTTGCGAATTTCAGAAAAGCCAAGTGCTTCAAAAGGGGTTGGCTTGTTTTCGCTATTTATACATATAGCGCCGGACTCTGAAGAAAATGCTTTCAGAGGGAGTGTTGCCAACACACCACATGCAACTGTGGCAAGCAATACAACAGGCCTTGTTCCTTTCATTCAATTCCCTTTGGCTTCGAAAGAGGCTTGGCAAAAAAACAGCCATAGCCCTTCTTTCAGAAATGCGGCCTTCAGGTGGCAAATGCCATTCTTTTTAAATAGACGGGTTTCAGGCTGCCCACCCGCCTGGGCAGGGTGGGTTTTTCTGTTTGAGCAAGCTCAGCTATAGCGGCAAACTTGGCGCAGAATGTCCAGGGACTCCAGGGCTTTTCCGGCGCCTTTCACAACGGCTGTCAATGGATCTTCCGCGAGGAAAACGGGCAAGCCTGTCTCTTCTCTGAGCAAGGTGTCAAAATTTTTCAGCAAAGCCCCGCCGCCGGCCAATACAATGCCTCTGTCTGCAATGTCGCCTGCAAGCTCGGGGGGGGTGCGCTCCAATGTCATTTTTACGGCATCAATAACGGCATTAATGGGTTCTGCCAGGGCATCGCGTATTTCTTCGGAGGTGACGGTCAATGTGCGCGGCACTCCCGCCACCAAGTCTCTGCCTTTAACTTCCATGCTTGCCACCTCATCGGCTGGATAGGCCATGCCCACCCCAATTTTAATCTGCTCTGCTGTCCTCTCCCCGATGAGTAAATTATATTTTCGCTTCACATATTGGATGATGGCTTCATCCATTTTGTCGCCGCCTACGCGGACGCTCCTCGAGTGTACAATGCCGGCCAGGGAAATAACGGCCACATCGCTGGTGCCGCCGCCAATGTCCACAATCATATTCCCCGAAGGCTCTGTTACGGGAAGCCCCGCGCCAATGGCTGCTGCCATGGGCTGCTCTATGAGGTAGGCCTCGCGCGCGCCGGCATTTTCTGCAGCCTCCCGGACAGCGCGGCGCTCCACTTCGGTTATGCCGGAGGGAATGCCTATAACCACGCGCGGGTTGACGAAAATGCGGCGCTGGTGCGCGGTTTGGATGAAATAGCGCAGCATGGCCGCCGTAATTTCAAAGTCCGCAATAACACCGTCCTTCATCGGACGTATGGCCACAATATTTCCAGGTGTCCTCCCCAACATTTCCTTGGCCTCTTTGCCTACGGCCAACACCTTCTTCCCTCCACGCGCCTCCTGTTGGACGGCAACCACCGAAGGCTCATTGGAAACAATGCCCAAATTGTGCGTATAAATGAGTGTGTTGGCTGTCCCCAAGTCAATGGCCAAGTCTCTAGACAACAGTGAATAAACCCAGTCAAACATAGGCAGAAATTCCATTCCTTCGAGGACAAACTCGCCAACAAAAAGAGGTGCAGTCCGCTTGTAGGACAAGACGGAGTTTTTTGCATATACCAATAGCCAATTGAATTCCACCACGCCAATGCCTTTGTTTATATTGTCCACCTCCTCTATAGAGTTGCTAAGGAATTCCTCATGCCCAACCCCTTTTTTCCCTTGCTGCTTGTTTTGGGCCTTGGCCTTTCGGCCCAAGCCTCAACGCTCCCCCAGGCCCCCTTTGCCTCACCCCAACTCTCCCAGCTGGAGCCCCTCTATGCCTTTGTGCAAACGCTCGAGAAAGCAGCCGGCTACCTCGGCGTCAGCGAGTGGATGGAGACGACGGGCCTGCACCTCTTGCTTTTGCCGGCAACGCAAAGCGCCTGGAAGCAAAAAGGGCTCGCCGTGGACAAGCCCTTCATTTTGCAAACGCCCAGCAGGCTGGCGTGCATGGGGGTTGCTGACAGCAAGGCCTTGGCCGCCGCGGTGGAGGCTTTGCCGGGAGAAGACAAAACCACGCAAAAGGCCTCTTTGCGTTTTAAAGTGGTACGCACGGGCCCAACGCGCAGCTTTATGCTTTTTTGGAGCTCCACCCAGCTTTGCCTTCAGCCCCATGTCGCTGCTGCCAAAACAGCTACCTCCCCTAAGCAGCTGGAAGAAACCCTGGCCACAACAAGCGCCGCCCTCAAAACAGCGGCCCAACAACCCCGCCCCAGCTTGAGGGCCAACAACAACACCCTGGAGGTGGAGCCCCTCTCTCCCCAACAACTCAAACTCCGTTTGAGCCTTGCCAACCTGCCTTGGAAAATAAAAACCCCACAAGAGGGAAAAACCGCTCTGGCCTCTAGCTCCACGGAGAGTGGCGTGCTGCTGAAGGTGCATGGCATTCCTCCTGAGGAGGTGTTGAGGCATACGGCTTTGATGGCGGCGCTAAGCCCCAAAGGCGATGCGCTCCTTGCTCAAAAACAAGCTTGGTTTGAGCGCCTTGCACCTTTGCTGAGCGAGGAGTTTCTCCTCAAAATAGACTATCCCCAAGGGCGCGGCACAGAGCGCTTTTTGCTGATGGCCAAAATAAAGGCCGACAGTGAGGCGGCTTTTAAGGAGTGGCTTGAGCAAATGCCCAAGGAGGCCCAGGCCCCAAGCGCGGTGCTTTCCAGCAAACGAGGCCCCTTAAGCCTCGGGAGCCAAGGCCAATGGGCTTTTGCCACCAACAACACAGAGTTGGCCCTGGCCCACATTGAGGAGGTGGGCAAAGCCAAAGCCGAAAGGGCGCCTCAGCTGGCCGCCCTTATATTCCCCAAAACCTTGAGTGCCTTTTTTCAGGGAGAAACCCTTGTCAGCGCCATGCTGGGGCTCAGCAGAAAACAAATACGCATGCTCATGTTTAACCTGCCCCTCAAAAACCTCGCCCAAAGCCTAAGCCATATTAAAATGGAAACACACCTGCGGCCCAACCATAGCGCAGAAATGTGGGTGGACATTGTTTTAGGGCCATAGGCCGCCTCAAAGTTGGTTTGTGGCAACCCCAACTTGGCTTTGAGGGGGGGCCTCAGGTGTGTTCCGCCAAACCCAGGTTAAAATTTAGCTTTAAAGTGAAGCATGGAATTTTTTCATTCAGAAAAACCACTTTAAAAAACAATCGCTATAAGCACAGATGTACAAAAGCCAAGCCCTGTGGGAGAATGCGGGAGGTGAGGTATTTTTCTGTTTGCGGTTTTTCTGTTTGCGGTTTTTCTGTTTGCGGTTTTTCTGTTTGCAGTGTGTTACTTTGGCATATTGAGGCTATTTGAGCGTGTGTTATAAATGCTTTAAAGCTAAACAAAAGAGGCGGGGGCATGTTGAAGCTATAAATGGGCTGGAAAAAGCTTGGCGAGGAAGTCCATGAGGATGCAAAAGTTTGGAGTGGGCATTGCTGGGGTGTTGTTGTTTGCCTGCGACCTGACGGGCACCTGCAAAGTAGGTGACGACGAGAGTTGCCCTTTGGACGCTGTTTGCTATGGTGGCGAGCGGGCCAGCCATGGCGCCAACGGCATATGCGCGTTGGGGGAGCTTTCGCCGGAGGGCAAGTTGGTGCCGAAGCTCAAAGAGTGGAGGCTGTTGTTGTCCAACCAGGTGGAGGTAGCTCCTTTGCGCGAGGAAGGCAGCACCGCAGACAACCCCCAGGCGGGCTGGGTAGGCACGGGGGCCGCGAGGGTTGAGGCCCTGGTGTTGGGCCTTAAGCTTGGAGAAAAGCTGGAAGCTTGGGTTGGCCAACCCGCAGCCAATGTGGAGTGCAAATATGAAAGGGCTGCGGACAACAGCGAAGGAGAGTTGTGGGCCTGTGTCCTCAGGGAAGGCTGGGCAACGGCCGCTCCAGAAGCAAAAGTGGAAGTGAGGCTGAAGCCCGGAGAGGGCATCGCGCGCACGCGCACATACCGTGTGGACACGCAGCCGCCGCTTATAGGCCTGAGCGTTTTTTTGGGCACCAGGTGCTTTATCGGCGACAACAGTCCCTGTGAGGGAGGGCAGAATTGTATGAGCATGTTCGGCAACACCCAAGGTATACCGGGCATTTGTCAGAATGAGGCCCCCACAGAGTTTAGGGCACAGGTTTGCGCCAAGGCGCAAGACAGGCAAAGCAACATGTTGAGCCTTCAAACCCAAACCCCCACCCTCACCATAAGCGGGATGGAGACGGAAGATCTAAGCTCAGCGTTGGGCGTGGAGTGGCAGAAAGTGGAGAGCACAACGCCATATTCCGAGTGTTGGGCCGCCCAATTTCCCTTTCACCTCAACCAAGCGCCTTCTGATATTAATGGCGACATGGGCAGGCTGCTTTTCAGCATGGAAGTAGAAGCTGTGGACAGGGCCAACAACCGCTTTAACTCCAAAGCATATGGAGGCTTGGAGCGGGTGTTGTGCAGCACGCAAGTGGAGCAGATTTCGGACCATGCCTTAAAAGCGCCTTTGGCTTTTGCGGGTGGTCGCCTGGTATGGGGTACCAGCATGGGCGAAGGGGCTTTGCCGGCCGACAACTCCCTCTATTTTGTCAACCCGGAGACATGTGAGGTGGACTCCACTTCCACTTTGCACACGGGGGCTTTGCAAGGCCCCATGGTGGTTTTTAACAACACGCGCATAGCCCTTGCACTGGGAGGCGGGGGGCCTGAAGGGAGAAGAGGGCCGCGCCTTGCCGTGGTAGACAACATAGGGGCGGGGTCGGTGCCAGGCTTTCGCTTTGATGAGGATTGCACTCCCGGTGCGGGAGGCAGCGCCATCGACGCCACTTTCAACCAAGGCCTTTCTCTGCTGAGCATGGTGGACACAACCAACACGACGTGGCGCTTTGCAGCGCCCGCCAACAGTGCAACAGAGAGTGCGAGCCGTTTAATGGCCTATGTGCCTTCTCTCACAACAGGAGATGCTTGCGTTACGGATATGAGCCATGAGGGAGGGAGCCATCCTCTGCTGACACCGGCGCAACATAGCGACTCCAGTCTGGCCATTGCCTATGGGACAAACACAGCAATGTCGAATTTCCTGTTGAATGACTGGTCGTTTGATGTGTGGGACCGGAGGTGGAGCCTGGAGAGAGCCCTTTCAGAGCCACTTTATCCTTTGAGCTCCCTTTATAGCAAAAACCCCGCGGGCACAGCTGTGGGGGGGGGCCAACAGTTGTGGCTGAGTGGCGATGGCCTTTTCTTTGTTCGCGACACACATATTCGTCCTGCCGCGTATTTTCTGGAAACCATTGTGGATGAGCAGTGGCGCACAAGCCCTGCCGCTGTTGACAGCCAGGGCCGCGCCTATGTCGTCGTCCAAACCCCTGCAAACACCTATGAGGTGCAGCGCTTTGCAAGCGGCACCGGCAGACTGGAGAGCAAAAGTGCCTCCCTCTATGAGGCTCCCGTCGGCTCCCCCATTTTGGGCCAACCCTTAGCCGCTGACAGCGAAGTTTATCTGGTCACCACCCAGGGCACAGTGCTGGCTTTTAACGCGGATACGCTGGAGCTTTTGTGGAGACAAAGCCTGGGCATGCAAATTGCGCCCACAGCACAACCCCTGTTGCTCAGCCGCCCCGCCCCCTTTTCGGGCGGCACCCTCTGGGCAATCAGCAACAACGGTGAAATACGCGGCGTGCGCGTAGGCAGCCCCATGCGTGTCTATGGCACGCCGACTCCCCTTCAGGTGGGCAGCAGCGGCCTAAGCCGCACGGCACACTGGCCCAAGGCCTTCCATGACAATTGCAACACCTCCAGCAGGATGGTGACGCACAGCAACACGCCGAATTGTTTCTAGACCGCTTCCAATTGAGGCGAGCTAAAGCTCGCCTGCACTCCGCTCCATGCGGGGGGAGTGCGCATGGCATTCGACGAGGGGGCAGAGAAAAGCTTTGACAAAAATTTTAAGTTTAGAGACATTAAGAAAGAAGAATGGACCAAAGAGGTAGACAGAGGTAGACAAGTGCAGACCCAAGTCTGTCGGGCAATGGTGTCAAGCAGACAATGTGTCAAAGCTGTCAAATGGCGGGGTGCAAAGGGAATATGGAGGCCAAACCCTTGTTTTCATGTTGACTTGTCTGGGTTAAAGCCCAAGTGTTTTGCAGCTCAGGCGGGGTTTGGCTGATTAACTGCGAGTGGAACCAAGGAAACTGAACTAAGACTGTTGACAAAGTTTGCAGCATAGGCGAGCACAAGGTGTTTTGGCCCTCTGGGCCGTTTTTTTATACGCACACAGGTACGAATGAAGGAGCAAGGCATGTCTGGGGAATCCAGGAACATGAGTTTTACGAATATAAAAGTATTTTCTACCACGTTGGCCAGAGACCGGGAGATGATGGGAGAAAACATCAGCCGGTGGATTAAGGAAAACTCGAACATTGAAATTTTGGACCGGGTTGTGACGCAGTCCTCGGACAAAGAGTTTCACTGCCTAACCATTACTCTCTTCTATCGCATGAAATAGAGAGCGCATGTTAGGGATGCTTCCCCGACGGGGTGCCTCAGTCACTTTGGCTGTACTGGCGCTTATTTTTTCCGTTGCAGGGTGGTTGCTCTTTCAAGGCTTGGGTTTCAACCCTTATCTCGTGCCAGCAGAAGTTTTAGGGGGTGCTTTGTGGCAACCTCTAACGTGGCTTTGGCTGCGCACGGGGGCCTTTGGGGTTTTGCTCTCGACCTTTCTCATTTGGATATTGGGCTCTCAACTGGAGTTGTTGTGGGGCAGGCCCAGGTTTTGGTATTTTTGCATCAGCATTCCGTTGCTGGCGGGTATTTTTACTTTGCTGCTTGCCTTGGGGTGGCCTGCTTTAAGCGCAAGCCGCTTTGAAGGCGGCGGGGTGTTGACAAGCATTTTATGGGTCGCTTTGGGCCTGGAAATAGGCAAGCGCCCCTTAAATTTTTTTGGGTTTGCTTTAACGGGTTATGTTTTTGCAGGCCTGGGCTTGGCCTTTATTCTCCTGGAAGCCATATTCGGCTCGCCTGTAGCCATTATACCCTCGCTGCTGGCTGTGCTGCTGTCTTTCCTATGGGTACGCTGGCGGATTCCTGGCGGCCTCCTGGAGCGCTACAGCTTTTGGCGCCTCAAGCGCAGAGCCAAGCTGCACCGCAAGCGGCTGAACCTGCTTTCAGGCGGCAAGCGCAACACCCCCTCGGACTCTGACCGCTATTTGCACTAAGGGGGGGGAGTTTTATTTTTTCCCCTCCCGGGGGGGGGGAGTGTCGCATCCGGTGCAGGTTTTTATTTGCCCTCCCGGGCAAGGGTTGTTTTGCAGAGTGGGCCTGCGGCCCGGCTATTTTCAAAGGAAAAAGTTTTTTGTGGGGGTGTTTTTATTTTTTCCCTTCCAGGGGGGGAATGTCGCCTCCGGCGAAGAGTTTTTTCGCTTTCAGCGAGGGGAGGTTGAGGTTCGCTTCGCTCACCTGACTCCGCTACGCACAACATGAGAGAGAGCAAGCTCTCTCTCATGCTGTGCTCCACTCCGTCCCGCCTCCCGGCGAGTCACTTTTTTTGGTTTATTCTTATTTTTTCCCTCCGGGGGGGGAGTGTCGCCTCCGGCGAAGGGTTTTTTCGCTTTCAGCGGGGGGAGGTTTCGCCTCCCGGCGAGTCACTTTTTTTGTCTGAACAAAAAAAGTAACCAAAAAAAATCACCCTGCCGGGGGCTTACGGATGGCCCCAGGAAGGTTTTAATA